>Ga0163144_10002575_pt1 | contig 41639 bp, 37 predicted proteins | sample OliLak19BULKMAT1_FD_123175 | JGI IMG/M metagenome (GOLD analysis project Ga0163144, IMG submission 123175) | Freshwater microbial mat bacterial communities from Lake Vanda, McMurdo Dry Valleys, Antarctica - Oligotrophic Lake LV.19.BULKMAT1 | ecosystem: Environmental > Aquatic > Freshwater >...
GTACTGGTACATCGACGTGTACCCAAGCTCTCTAAAAACAAACTGCGCTTCGATCTGCTGCAAAACAGAAATAAGTTTCTTTTCTTCACTGCGATAGCGCTGAATGATTTCGGCTGCTTGGTCGTCGAGAGGGTGCTGCTTCATGGGGATACTCCTTTAAAAAGCTTATACACCCGGATTTTTATTGGGCTTGCTCGCAGCTCAGACGTGCGCTCGTCGACAAAACACCAAAACAAAAGAATGGTTCCGTAATCGTGCTTTATAGAAGCTACTACGCAGTAGAATCGGAATTTAAAACAGGATGTAGAGGATCGAAAAAGTGTTCGGTAAATCGCGTCAATAACAAAATAATATTTTAGGGGAGCGCGCTCTCCGCCGGCTTCCGCCTCCCGGCCCGCGAGGAACCTGCCAGTCTCTCTGCTCGCCCCGCACTCTTTTTACCAACCGCACTCGTCACTCTTAGTGGCCCCATCCTGCTTCTTGTACTCGTTGGCATTCTCACTAACCCACTCACTATCCCACTCAATCCTCCTGCCCGTCCCTTCCCAGTACTCGCCCAACGCCGCCCGCAGCGAGCCACCCAAGCCCTCGCTTCGCTCAACTCCTCCCGCGCCTTCCCACTCCACCTCAACGCACAATCCCTAAACCACCGCCACCCACCTTCCCACCCCAATCCATACCAACCCTCCCCAGCAGACTGTCTAACAAGGCAGATCCCAACGAAACTTTCCCACTCTCGCACGCCTCCAACTGCACAGCACCCGCCACCCTTCACACGCTTTTTTTTGTGCTTGCCCTAACTCGATCCGCGTAAGGCTCAAGACCATGCCTCTTCGCCGCAATAAGATTTTTATTTTCTTTTTTTTGGGACAATCAAAGACAGCAATCAACATGTCTCAAGTAAAGCTGTCGGTGCGAGCGCCCTCCCGCTCGCATATCGGAGCCTGAAAAAACGAGAGTCCAGCCGGTAAATCAGGTTTGGCTGTGTTCGAGTTTTCCAACTTTGGATTTCGAAGGGGAAAACCAGAGCCATTCCAAAAATGCTGGAAGAACAATTAAGCCAATCCACCAAATAGCAGCGGTACCGAGCAATGCAATCCATCCCAGGCCTCGCAGCACGCCGGCCTTCGCGAAGATCAAAACACCAAATCCCACCGCAGCAGTTGCCAGGGCGAGATTCACGCTAGGCGCGATGTCGCGCGCCGCCTTGTAGCCCGAACCCGTCTCTCGGGCTCGGTGCACCAAGTGAATGGGCACGTCGATCCCCATTGCCACAAACGACGGAATAATCGTGATGTTGAGGATATTAAATTGCACGCCAAAGAGGACCATAAGCCCCATGCCTACGGGCAAAGCGAACAGCAATGGCAGGTAGCTGGCCAGAGTGTCGTCCCATTTGCGGACGTTGATCCAAATAAAGAGGCCCACCGACAAGAAAATGGTCAACAGAATCAGCGAACCATCGCGCTTAATAAGATCCAAGATGTCCATGAAGATCACAGCATCCGAACCACTGAGAATATCGGGGAAGCTTTTTTCAATATCCTTAAACATCGTCGAGTAGATGCGGATGTTGTCGTACGTTCCCAATTTTATTGCGGGATAAACGTAAATAAGGAAGCCCTTGTTGGAAGACCCACGCAGCGAATCTTGAACGTGCTTGGGAATATCTGAGAACGCAAAAGGCTCCGCAGACACCCAACGGCGAACCGAATCGCCAGGGACATCGAGCGATTTCTGGATCCACTTGTCCTTTAGCTTGCCGACCGATTCTTGCATCTTGCCGAGAATCGCCTTCTTGGTCACTTGATCTTCTGGAACGATGCTCGCTCCGCTGATCAAATCATTCACCGTTCCCGGCATGTATTTGTCGCGGATCATTTTCTCGACGTCCAAAGCCTCTTGCTTAGTTTCAGTAGAAAGCGCTGAAGCTACAGCCGATCTGCCGTAGATTTCGTCGACTAAGTTATTGAGCTGCTCCATCTCTTTGGAGTGCTTCATCATGGAATCGAAGTCATAGAGGAACGAGACCTGCGAACTCAGTGCAATAAGCGCCACGCTTATTACGACTCCGATAGCCAGCCCTTTTGGGAGAGGCAATACTGGCATCTGCCATTTGCTTTGAGAAGAGCTGTGCTTCAGAGTCACCTTTTCAAAGAAACGTGAGAGAGATTTGAAGCTGAGGATCAATGCGAAGAAAACGCAGATAATCCCGGTGCCGCAAATAAATCCAAACTCCGAGAACGCGCGGAATTTACTGAACGATAGTAAGTAAAACGACACCGATGCCGCCAAGGCACCGACGAATACCGAATGCCCCGTGCTGGCGAGTGTGCGCCAAGCGGGATCCGGATCGGTGCTGGAGGGCTCGCGCTTCTCCAGCTGCAGACGCAAGAACATATGGATGCTGTAGTCGACACCCAGCCCCGACAGAATCCCGATCAAGAAACCGGTAACGATATTGATATGGCCAATGGTGAGGGCTGCGATGCCCATGGTGAGGCCCAAGCCTAGGAACACCGGCACGAAGATGATGCACGTGGCGCGGAAGCTGCGCAGGAATGCCCAGATCATCAAGAAAATACAGAGCAGCGAGATGCCGCCCAAGACGAAGATGTCGGACTGGATCATCTCGGTCTCGACGATTTTATTGTAATAACGCTCAGCAAATCGGTACTGCACATTCGGCGGCAGAACCTTCTTCAGCATCTGTTCGCTATAAGCAACGAGCTCTTTGGTCTTCGCCAAATCCGTCGAGTCGAAACTCGGCTTGGCCATAATCAGCAGATGTTTGCCGTCGGAAGACGTGAGGTACTGAGTGACGCCGGCGGATTCACGGGCCAACTTGGTCATTTTGTCGTCGAAAACGGGCTTGGCTTTTTCTTTGGAATCATCTTCCCAGAGGCCTAAGTCGAAAACTTTGCCGCGAGCGACCGCAATCTGCTTATCCAGATTCTTTTGCATGTCGTTTAATTGGTCGACCGACATGTAATAAAGCATGCGGTCGACGAAGAATCGCTTTTCCCGCTCATACGACGCGCTCTTCATCAGCGGCGTTTTTAATAACTCTTCGATGACCTTAGGCGCCGCTTCGAGATGCGATTTCGCATCTTCAGCAGAAAGCACAATCGTGAAGAACCCGACTCCGCCCACCACTTCGGTGAGTTTGTGGAACTTCACTACGGCCGGATGATCATCGGGCAGCAAATCGGTTAGCGACAATTTAAGATCGACCCCGGACCCGAGATAAAGGCCAAAGACCCCAATCACCACCAAGAAGAGGGTGATGGCGTTTGATCCCTTGATCAGGACCGCGCGGGCCAGATTTGTAAACCGTCCGGAAGAGCTAGATTGAGACATAGAGTGAAAACGTCCTCGGAAAGATCAGGATGTTACTAGGATTCCCTGGAGGCATCAAATAACTGAGAGTGATTTAGTTTTCGACTTTTTTTACGCGTCGCCTCCTTGTTAATATGCCAAACATGCCGCGACCCGTTTGGTGGAAAGATGGAGTGAAGTTCGAGTGCCAGCAGTCTGGAAAATGCTGCGTTTCCCGAGGAGGGTATGGCTTTGTTTACCTCACGCTCGCTGACAGAAAGCGCATGGCCACGCACTTGGGACTGAAACTCTCCGTGTTTCAAAAAGAGTATTGTGGAAAAACCGACGGATTCTTTCATTTAAAGGAGGAAGCCACTCGCACGCAGTGCATGTTCCTCAAAGGTGCTGGCTGTTCGATCTATGAAGCTCGCCCCACCCAATGTCGCACGTGGCCCTTCTGGCCAGAGAACATGTCAGCAAAAGCCTGGTCGCTAGAAGTCGCATCGTTCTGTCCTGGCGTCGGCAAAGGCAATGGTGTTGACGTGAATCGGATCCGCAAAGATCTCAATTCGCAAATCGATGCAGAGTCAAAATACTGAGCCCCCCAACCCCTCTTAAGTCCAAGGGTTTCAATGGGTTAACGACTAAAGCCACGTCCAACGCGCCACATTTCCTACACATTTAACGCCTAGTATTAAATCGCGGTTTCTTAAGGGGTATTCAATGCGCAGAACGTACGGTGTAATTCGAATTCTGATCCTTGCCGGTTTCTTTCTCGTCGGCATTCAATTTTCTAAACCCGCTTACGGCGGTGAAGATAGCAAAGTTTATCTTGAGTCAGATTGTCTGCGTGTTTTAGGCGCAAATCGAAAAATCTCTACCGTCGAGAACACTCCAGACCTGGACCAAACTTATGTTGAAGAAGATCGCGGTTTCGTGAATTTCGATCGCGTCACGGTAATTGAGAAACGCAAAGGCGCGGTTACCGAGAGCTACGTTCAAATTCGTAATTGCCGCATCATTAAATCTGGCCAATCAACCGAGTAGCCTGCTAAACCACGCACTTCATGCCCTACGCAATTGGCGCTTATCTTATCTGGGGAGTACTCCCCATCTACCTTGGACTTCTTCACCGGATTCCTAGTTCTCAAATCGTGATGCACCGGATGGTGTGGAGCGCGGTCTTTATGATCGTCGTCATTGCCATTACCAACGGGCGTCGGAGCTTTGCCGATCTTCGCAAAGCCAGCAGCCAGGCTGCCACGATGTTGCTTACCACCTTTCTCATCGGCAGCAATTGGTATGTTTACGTCTATGCGGTCGGACACGGGCACGTTTTAGAAACCAGCCTTGGGTATTTTATCTGCCCGCTTTTGATCGTGCTGTTAGGCCGCGTGGTTCTAAAAGAACGTTGGGATCTTCTGCAAAAGATTGCGGTCGGTCTCGCATCGTGTGGCGTGATGGTGTTTTTCCTGCGCAGTAGTTCTTTCCCCATTTATGCGCTCTATCTCGCTTTCACTTTTGGTCTCTACGCTTTGATCCGCAAAAAACTTTCTATACCACCGGTCATTGCTTCGTGTTGGGAAATGTTGGTGATGTCAGTGGTCGCAGGATTGGCTCTTTTGAATGCCTCCTACCAAGGTGAAATCATGCAACCCACCGACACCGAACGTTGGCTGCTTTTGGGATCGGGAGTAGTCACTGCCTTGCCTCTCTGGTGGTTTAACGAAGGTGCCAAAAGGCTCCCACTTAAGACTGTGGGAATTTTGCAATACCTAGCACCCTGCCTGCAGTTTCTCTGCGCGGTTCTATTCTTCAAAGAGAGCTTTGGCATGACCGAAGCCATCGGGTTTGGGTTTATCTGGCTTGCAATTGCAGTTTATATTCTGAGACTCTTAGGACGGTTTCGCTCCTAGGAGAGATAATGAAAATTCGGTTTTGGGGTTTAGCGGCCGTTCTGCTGGCGGGGCTCTTGTACGCCAACACAGGCTTCGGCAAGACAGTTTCTGCAAACGTGATGGCTCCTCTTTCTATTGGGGACGTCAAGAATCCTGGTGCTTCGTCCGAAGCAGCCGAGTGGACTGAGTTTGAAAAGCACCTCGAAGACGCAAAAAAGGTCGGTGTCTATGCCGTCACCACCGACGTGTGGTGGGGCGTTGTTGAAGCTAAAAAAGGCACCTACGTTTGGGACTATTACGACAAGCTCGCCAAGACCATTCGCGATAAAAAACTCAAATGGATTCCGATTTTATCGTTCCACCAATGCGGCGGGAACGTCGGCGACGAGTGCTTTTTCCCGTTGCCTAAATGGATCTGGACTTCGCACGTCGGTGAGACGGGCATCACCAACGGCGATTCTCTCAAATACAAAAGTGAATACGGGCACTATTCCGATGAAGTGATTTCGGTATGGGGCACCAAAACGGTACTCGCCGACTACGCGCGGTTTTTTAGTGAATTTCAAAAACACTTTGCCGGTTATGCCGACGATATCGCTGAAATTAACGTGAGCTTGGGTGCGAGCGGGGAATTGCGTTACCCGTCGTTTAACGCCCACGACCCTAAAGCGGGTTACCCTTCGCGTGGCGCCATCCAAAGTTATTCTGACCTAGCCATCGCCAGTTTTCGCGAGGCAGCTAAGAAAAAGTACAAAACTATCGACGCGCTCAATAAGGCATGGGGCTTTACTCTCAAGGCTTGGACCGATGTCTATCCACCTTCAGATCTTGGACCGCCTGATGCAGCGAGCGGATTTTTTGCGCGCGACGAACACTTTGATTCCTACGGCAAAGACTTTTTTGATTGGTATCAAGACTCCTTGCTAGCGCACGGAGAAATGGTGTTGTCCAAAGCCATCGCTGTCTTTAACGATTCGCATGCGGAATTTCAGGGCATCGATATCGGCGCTAAAATTCCGGGAGTGCATTGGCGCTCAAGCAGCGATCGGCTGGCCGAAGTTGCCAGTGGCATGATCCGCACATCTTCCGCTGATTGGAACGATGATAAAAAGGGTCACGGCTATGCGTCTCTTGTCGGGCTTTTCAAAAAGCTCAGCGACAAACCCGATTCTCCGCGCATTCAGCTGCACTACACCTGCTTGGAAAAAGACAATGGTGAGGATGGCGACTGGGCCAAGTCGATGGCAAAGGCGCTGGTGTTTTGGGTGGGTGCTGAAGCGAAGCGCCAGGGTGTCAGCATCAAGGGTGAAAACGCACTGGCGGGTCCGCTCGCCAGCGATAAAGCGTGGGACAATATTCTCAATGCGCTGGAGTGGAGCAGTTACTCCGGGATTACGATCCTGAGACTCAAGCAAGTTTCAGAAATTGCACTTGCTCGTCGACGATACAAAGAAATCATCTCGAAGTTTGGCTCGCCCTAGGGCGATGTCTCTAAGACTTTAGAAAAAATCGCGATGGCGTAATCTGCACCAAACTCACTCAGGTGTATCTTGTCCGAATAGAGGGGCTTGCCTTCGACGGCAACGAGGCAGCCGTTGTCGTCGCAAATTTTGGTGTAAGGATCGAGAGTGGTGAAGCCGTATTTTTTCTGCAGATCACTCAGGATTTCAAGGTGACGGATTCGTTTATCCCCGAGCCACGTTGGTGTGCGGTTATAGACCGAGCGCTTTCCATTGTGGAGGCTAAGCGCCGCGTCTTGATAGGGGCCGACGTAGGAGCCCGGTGGGACATGCACGACGTAGAGGGTCTTACCTGCTTCCCGAAGTTCGCCCAGAGTGGCATCGGCTGCAGCCAGCATCGTAGTGCCCATGTAGTCGTCGCCCATCAGGGCGGGGCGGCGCCAATTCTGCGCGATGATAATGGTCTTTATCGGCGATTCTTTAACCCAGTCGATTCGCGCATCGGCATGTAATGCACAACGTGGCGAAATATTTTTGATGTTTCGCAATACCGGACAACCCGTTTTGGCGACCAGAGTGCCCGCAATTCCTTTTTCACGTGCTAGCTTATCGACCGCAGATGCCCACATGGTGGCGTAAGAATCGCCGAGCAGAATAAAATTTGGTTCCTTCGATGTAGCGCCGAGTTTTCGACCGCCGCCCGTTTTGCGTGTTTCAATAAAATCATCGGAGCCATCCCACTTCATGTAGCTCGGTTTTTCCGTAAAGAGTGCTTGGAGTTCGGTGAGCGGAAAACGCAATGCCTGTACTCTATAAGCATATGCGATAGTCAGAACAGCCAGTCCCAAGCTTGCTCCCCCGGCGATCACCCGGCGCTGGGTGAATTGCGGCAACGTGAGTGCCCGCATCGGAGTTTCAACGTACCGCCACGACAACCACGAGATGCCCGCTGTTAATACGAACTGCGCGTACAGCCCGAGATTGCGATCGAAATAGTAGTAGAGAAGGGGCGACTGACAGTAGACCCGAATAGGCCAGTGCCACAGATAGAGTGAGTAAGAGAGCGCACCGATGGTGCGAAACGGAGCGCTGCCTAAAAGCCGGTGCAGTAGGGTAGGGCGGACGCTTCCGGTCCAAATCAGCAGCGCGGCGCCCACACAAGGGGCGAGTGCAGCTAATCCCGGGAAGGGCGTTTTCTGAGTGTAGAAAATAGTGGAAGCTGAAATCAGTACTATGCCTATCGACGATAAAACGGTGCTGGTGGCGGCACCCAGCTGGAGTTTTTTTACTTGGCCGTTGGGAACCAGCGCTGTCGCTAGGTAACCTCCCAGCAGCATTTCCCAAAAGCGACTGGGCAGGGAGTAGAACGCCCAGGCGGGACTGCTTGCAGTAAGTAGCAAACTTACGACGAGAGACATAAATCCGATTCGTGCGATCCAATCGGCGACTTTGCCAAAACGCCACAGAGCGAAAAGTAAAATGGGAAAGACTAAGTAGAACTGCTCTTCCACTCCAAGCGACCAAGTGTGTAGCAACGGCTGAAAAGCTAACGTCGTCTGTCCAAAATAGTCCGCCGATTCGTATTGAAAAAATATGTTCGAGACAAAGAAACAAACTGCGAAAAGCGCGCCCGAAAGTGAGTCGAGATGTTGCGGCATGGCGAGGAAATAATTCAAGCAAGCAGTGACAAACACCATCACTGCCAAGGCAGGCAGAATGCGACGCGCGCGTTTGAGATAGAACTCACCAAAAGAAAACTGGTTAGTTGCCAAATCCTGAAGAATTATCCGCGTAATCAGGTATCCAGAGATTACAAAGAAGATATCGACGCCAACGTATCCACCAGCAAAAAACGATATCTGCGCATGACAGAAAATGGCGAGCAAAACAGCAATGGCGCGCAAGCCATCAATGTCGGGGCGGTAATTAAGCAAGGAAGTGGCTCCTGTGGGAGGTGCTTACTTATTTTAGCGTATTTAACGTATTTATTCGGCAGCTGATAAAAGACGATTTTGTGAGCGTGCCCAGACCTGTTCCACTTGGATTCCGCCAGGGTAGTAGAAGTTTTGGATCTGACTTTCATAAAACGCGTCTTTAGCCCCCATGTTCCACAGCAGATAAGAAACGCAGCGATCTAACGCCATCCAGCGAAACACACGCCGTCTGGCGGGCGAGCGCATCCCAGTAGCTATGGCCTGCGTCAGCGAATCGGCCCGTGGGTGCCAGTAGTATAAAGCCTCGTCAGAAATCCCGCCGGACGGGAACAGTCTCTGGAATCGAGACACAAATTCGCTATCCATTGAAATGCGATGACGTCCATTGAAGCCGCCGACTTCCAATACTCGGTGGGTTCGAAACATTCCGCGCGTCACGGAAAAGTTCAGGCCATTGCGGTACTGAGAAAACCGCCGCAGCGGGAAAGCTGCAGGGATGGCTGATTGCTGCTCTGGCACTTGGTCGTAATACCTTTCACCGGTGACTACGTTTTCATGAGGAATGCTTACGGCATCCACTGGGTAGGCGAGTAAGTGTTGCACCTGCCGGCGCAGGCGATCGGGATGCGAAGTATCGTCGCTATCTTGCCAGGTAATGTATTCACCCGTGACCCAGCGTTGCAGCGCATAGTTGCTTGCGGCATACATGCCGACGTTTTTATTTAGACGGTAGACCTGCACCCGATCGTCAAAGACCGAGTTGCGCAAAAGATCAAATGTCCCATCGGTCGAAGCGTCATCGACAATCACTAATTCAAAATCGGAGTAACTTTGGCGAAGAATGCTGTTCACGGCGTCGAGCACGAGGTTCGCTCGGTTATAAGTGGTCATCAGAACCGTGACCCGGCCCCTAACTAGTTCATTCGCAAATGAGACCTGCGAGATGATTAGAAACGCGAAGATGCAGACCGCCGCCCAAACAGCACGAATCCTGTAGCCCAAAACGCTCATAATATAGCTGAGTTAACACGACGCGTTGGCAGTCTCTAGGATTATTTTAGGAGTCCAAAAAATGCTCACTTACGCTCGAAAGTCCGCCGATAAGTGTCAAAGGGACTTGTAAGGACTTAGCTTTCTCATCTTATGATTTTGCTGCTGACAAGAAATCCGACCAAACAACAGGCGCTCGTCACCGCCATTGCTACGCGTGGCGTGGAGTGCAAGGTTGTCGATCTAAGTTCCAAGGCCGGCTACGCACCGTTGTTTTCGACGACGATCACAGCCGCGATTGTCGAAGACGATATCCATCATTTGCCCGTGCAGGTGATGTCCGAGATCAATCAGTTGGGAAGAAACATTCCCATTCTCGTTTTAAACGCAGAACTTTCTACCCACTCTAAATCTACCAGTCCCGTGAACGTCGCCAATATCACTGTGCTCAGAGACGGCACGTTGTCGACAATTCTAGCGACGCTTGCGATTTGCGGAGTTTTGGGCAAAGACGCTGCTGCGGATCACGCAGACGAACTACCATTTTATAATCCCCATGTTTCTTCTTCGCTGCTCACAGCGAATAAGGCGCTGGGCGTTTTGTGTGTCGATGCAAACTCCCTGCGCAAAATCGAAATTGAAAACGGCCATGATTCTTACTCGCAAGTGCGAGCCATCTTTGAAAATATTTTGTTAGAAATGCGCGGCAAGCGCGGTTGTCTGAGAAAAACCGACGTTATCTGCAAGCACCCTGATTACCACAATCACTACCTAGTGTTCTTGCAGCCAAGCCGGCTGACGGGCGCTCTCCCAATGCCTGGCGATGTTGAGCGGATTGCAGATCGCCTTAGCGTCGAGTTGCAAAACGTTTTGTGGCAAGAATTAGGCAGCGACAGCAATCGTAAAAAAATTCCTGACTGCGTTGGCCGTATACCGACGATATTGGTTGGATTTACGAGTGTGCTGGATAATCCGTGTCTTGATTCCTTCGAATTGATCACAGAAGCCATTGCACTGAGCTCTTCCAACGTAGAAGTGCAAGCGCAACGCATGCGTTCGCGTCAGCGCGAGTTGGTGCAGTACCTAATCCATGCACCGGATCTTCTGACACCTCACTTTCAAGGTGTGTTTTCGGCGAAATCCATCACCCAACAACATATCCGCGAAGCGCGTGAAGCGGGCAGCGTGCTGCCGCTGATTCCTCACCTATTTGCTTTTGAAGCGTTGATTCGTGTGCCCTCGGATCGAGTGAACACTATCTTGCGCGCACACACGCCGATCATTGAACCCCGTTTGCTTTTCCCCGACGTGCTTTTCAACTTAGCCAAAGCCACGAACATTGCTTTGGAATTAGATCAAGCTTGCTTGGTTCGCGCTGTAGCGGCCGCAGAGAATCTGCCCGGTCATTTATTGATAAATATCTTGCCGCGCAACTTGTACCATTTTGATCGCCTGATTCCTCACGCACGTAAAAACGGCAAAATCATTCTTGAAGTCTCTGAGTCAGAGCCAATTAAGAATTTGTCGTTAGTACGCGAAGCACTGGCTCGCGCCAGTGAGAAGAACATTGAACTAGCTGCCGATGATTTCGGAAAAGATCACGCCGGACTTTCTCGCGTTATCGATATCCGCCCGTCGGTGATTAAGTTCGATCGTAATCTGATCATGAACATTCAAGACAGCCCCGCTAAGCAAGCCTACTTAAGAGGCGTGATCATAGCAGCGGGCCAACTCGATGCAGACGTAGTTGCTGAGGGTGTGGAGACCTGGGAAGAAATGCAGGTCTTGCAGGAAATGGGAGTCGACTACATCCAAGGCTTCCTCTTACACCGTCCACAATCGGCTGAGAGCCTCCTAGCGGTCCTTGAGTCGAAGCAGCGGCCAGTGGCCTCTGAACCAGCAGTGCAAGCAGCAGCGCCCTCGTCTTTAGAACAGGCCAAAAACAAAAAGGCGGCCTAGTTAAGCCGCCTCTTTTCAAATCCCTAAATTATCCAAGAAATTTTACTGCGCCAGTCCCGTGTAAGTAATAACGGGTGGCGGTTCCGTGACAATGGGAGCGCCGGGAATTACGCCGTGAACCAGCACGCCATTGCTATCGAGCACCAGCGGTGGCTCGTCTTGCGGAGATATAGCGTTATTGCCAATGACGACCTTGCCCAAATCATTGGGATTAAAATCGGGCATGCCCGAACCGCAACCAGTAACGATGGCGGCAACTACGGCACAAAGGCCTAAGACCTGTATGTGTAAAAGAGACTTCATACGGCACCCTGAAAAATAGGAAACTGATTTGCGAAGTAAAAGAAGTTGAAACTGCTAGGTGGAGAAGAACCAGATGATATGTATATTATAGCTGGTATCTTAACGCGCCGCAATGGGTAAACCCGGCGTGTATTCAGCTACTTACGACATTCTCGCTAAAACTTCACAGTCTTCACACTTTTTGCCCTGGGGTCGCAGTCCATACTGGCTTGGCTCTCGAAGAGCAGCGCCCAACCCGGCAACTACTCGCCTCCCCAAAGCGAGTCATAAACTAGGAGTAAGTATGACTTGGACTGCAATTATCGCGATGATTATCCAGATACTGAACCTCATATTCGGTATCTTTAACCCTGGCCCTACGCCTCGACAGGCGCAGTACAGCTGCGGATCCCTAAAGTGGACCCAAGCCCCAAAGATGGTGGACGGACACTTAGTTGGTCGTGCAGAACAAAAATGCAAAGTCGAAGGTCGTTCCGGTGGTGGACTACAACAACTAAAGGCTCACCTTGCGCAACGTGTGATGCTGACAGCTCACCAAGTTGCTTACAACCAAGGCGAAGCCATTTATTCCGTCCGCTTAGATTCTCAAGCGGATGGCGAGCCTCTTCAGGTAAGTGGTCAGGCCACCCTCTCTGGTAACTCGTCTGTGGTTCGCCACGCGTTTGACCAATCGGCGGTTTATACGTCGAGCGACGCTAAGTATGTCGTCGGGGTGCAAGCCGCAGTGGAAGTGACTCCTTCTTCTAAATCGAACTGGTTCAATGTAAGCACCAGTGAAGCGGTTAAGATCAAGAAGCCTGCTTTCATGAGCAACGCTTACTTCCAAAGCAAGATTGTCAGTGAGATGGAAGCCGCTATGCACGACAAAGTTGTCGATGCTATGAGCGACATCGCTTCTCACCTCTAGATCTTTAAAAATCTAGTATTTGATTGCCGCCCGCGCGCCCTTGGGAATATGCACCAGTCATGGTGCAAATTCCTGAGAAGTGCCGGGCGGCAGTTGTTTTAAGCGGTCAAATTGAATTGGGCGAAATCGACGTGCCCAAACCCTCTGGGCGTCAGTTGCTCGTCCGCGTGCGCGCTGCTGGCGTGAACCACGCCGATGTCTACCAACGCCAGGGCAATTACTCTGCGCCCGATGGGGCGAGTTCTGTCCTGGGCCTTGAGCTCTCTGGCGACGTCATTGAAATCGGCTCCCACGTCACCCGCTTTAAAGTAGGCGATAGAGTGATGGCATTAGTTTCTGGTGGCGCCTATGCCGAATACTGCTTAGTCGACGAAGAGACCACCTTACCTATCCCGCGCGCTTTGAGTTTTTAAGTAGCCGCGGCTGTCCCTGAATCCTATTTCACAATTTGGTCCAATGTCTTTGATACCCGAATGGCAGGTCTGCAGTCGGGCGAGACTTTGCTTGTGCACGGCGGGGCGAGTGGTGTTGGCTCGTCGACCATCCAATTGGCGAAATTAGCGGGAGCCACGGTGATTGCTACCGCCGGTTCTAAAGAGAAATGCGCGGCTTGCCTCGAGCTAGGCGCCGATTTTGCGATTCCTTATAAAGACAAAGATTTTGGCAAAGAGATTCCCGCACTGCTCGGCGGCAAAGGTGTCGATGTGGTCTTTGACTGGGTAGGCAGCTCGTACTTTCCAAAGCATATCGCGATTCTCAATCGCTTTGGCCGGCTGGTTTTGATCGATAGCCACACTGGCAACACCGCCGACCTAGATTTGCGCAAACTCTTTCAAAAGAATCTCAAAGTAATGGGCAGTGTGTTGCGACGTCGGCCCATGGCAGAGAAAGAGCGGATTTGCCAAGAAGTGGAGAAGCTGTGGCTTGTTCCTTTAGCCGACGGTAAGCTTCGTCCCCGAGTGCACGGCAGCTTCGCTCTTGCTGATGCGCAGAAGGCACACGACCTAATGGAACAAAGTGGTCACACGGGTAAGATTCTAATTGTCCCCTGAGAACTCTTAATGAAGAAACGTAACTTGCTTTGGGCTTGGCTGCTCTTTGCGCTCATCGCGCAGGTGGCTTTTCAGCAACAAGGCGGTACGAATGCAAGATCGCGTGGGGCTACGCTTTTGGCGCTTGTCGAAGAGGGGTCGTTTCAAATGGATCGCTATCTCTCGCTTACCGTCGATTGGGCGCAGACTCCCGATGGTCATTTTTATTCCAATAAGGCACCGGGTCCGGTGTTTCTAGCTTTGCCCGTTTTCTGGGCGGTGGACCGTGTGCAAACCTGGGGCGTCGCCGATCGGCAGCAGCGCGATGTGATCCGAGAGCAGAGTATCAACGGCAACTTGCGCTTTCTTTCGTTGCTGTTGCAGCTCTTGCCGTTTCTTTTGGTCGTTGGCCTTTGGTACCGGGAATTGGAAAACCTCAAAGTCTCGTCGGCAACGCGCACTTTGTTTCTCTGCGCTGTCTTGTTCTCTAATACTGCCGCTGTGTTTATGAACACGTTCTTTGGCCATGGCCTAGCAGCAGTTTGGATGCTGCTGCTGTTCTGGGCGGTGTGGAAACAGCGGTTTGCTCTGGCGGGATTTTGTTTTGGTTGGGCAGCGTTGTGCGATTACGGAGCCGCAGTTTACGCTGTTCCCCTGGCGGTTGTGGCGGTGAGAGTCGGGCTGCGCAGGCATTCTCTCGTCGGAGATTGTGCCCGTATTGCAGCGGGAGCTGTGCTTCCAGCCACTATTTGGGTCGTCTACCACGGAGCGATTTTTGGTGGCCCCCTGTCGTTGCCTTATCGTTATCAGAATCCAGTTTTCGTCGATATGGCTCACCAAAGTGTGCAGCTGTGGGGAGTCTTGGGCTTGCCCTCCGCGACGATTCTGGTGGAACTAATCTTTGGCAGTTTCCGCGGCATGCTTTGGACGCAGCCATGGGTGCTATTGCTGATTGCGGCTTTGGTCTTCGTAAGAGCGAGTAAAGCGGCGACACCGCTTGCGAGAGATCTTGTGCAGGCAGTAGTCGCGGGATTTGCCCTGCTGCTCTTGATGAATGCCTCATTTGGCGGGTGGCACGGCGGTGCTTCTCCAGGCCCTCGGTATTTGGCTCCTGGACTCGTGCTCTTTGCCATTGCTATGGGAATGCGCGCGGATGCGTTTAAGAAAAATCTGCAATTATCGCTGGCAGTTCTCGTCGGAATCAGTGCGGTTTTCGCGTTAGTCGCCCTCTCGGTATATGAATTACCGAGAGAAGACATGACTCTCTGGGGATTCTATTTCGATCGACTCACGGGCGAGCATCGGAAGACTCCGGCCCTAAGATTGGCCATTAGCTTACCATGGCTAGGATGTTTGCTATTTCCTGCATTCACAGGCCTATGGATACCGAGGCGTTGATTCCGAATTGATGGTTGTCGCTTGCGGGTTCGCGAGCAAACCCCGTCGTGCCTCGGCGACCGTTGCTATTGAGAGCGACCGTTTCACCAGTGCCGATACGGATTAATTCGTAATACGGAGTCACGACGAGATTTAAGTTATCAGCAAACAAGCTCCAAAACGTGACAGGCACCGCGACGCGAAAGCCAATTGCTGGGCCCAACGGTAAATCGGTATCGCCCATGCCAGGAAATTTCGACAAGAACGCTGTGACAGATCCCCACAGCAAGCGGGCAGAGAGATCCGGGCTAACAGAAAAATTATCGGTGAAGAAGTGGCGGTACTGCACGCCGACCGGCAGCGTGTACATTTGGTAGTCCTCAAGATAACCACCAGCACCTTGGATGTCTCTTTTCCAAAGGCGATAGCCGAGTCCTGCGTAGCCTTGTAAATCTCCAAACGAAGTTTGCGCGAGCAAGCGCTTCGCCACGATTTGAGTGCGCACCACATGATTGTGCGTATCGGATTGAATCGGCGCGCCGTTTTGGTAGGTGCCGTCGTAAAGCGTGGTGGTGGTCGAACCTTCTGCCACGAGTTGCATTACTAAAACATCATTCAAAGGAAAGCTGCCAGAGACGCCCAACATTTTCATCATGCCGGTTTCGGTGCTCTTAAAAGGCGGTGGAACTTCTTCTTTGTAATTAAAAGTGTAAGTGCCCACGCCCACTTCTAATTGGGGGGCATTCCAGGCTTGCACGGTGAGGGGAGCCGAAGGTGCATCGACTGCTTCAATCGTCGTGGATTCTTCTGTGACCGTTTCTGAAGCCGTTTCCGACGGTGATTCTACTTCCGCGGTCTCTACATTTTCTGCCCAAACCGGTGTGCAAGAAGCGGCTAGGAACAAGAATCCAAATAGGGGGCGGAAGTTCATCATTTCACCGGCTTAGTTTGTTAAGCCGGGTGTTTTACTTGTTCTGTAGAGCTGAAACAAGAAGCTAAAGCAGAGGCACTTAAAACCCCCGCGATATTGGGTGGTTACTGCTTGGGAGGCGACGGCATTCCTAACGCCGCGGGAATAGCTGGAGAATTTTGCCAGCAACGGAAGGTGCTGGATTCCTATTTGTGCCCGCAAGCATGCCCATAGCTATGTGTGCCGCACCCCGGGATATTCACTAATGTGTTGGGCCGATTTCTGTATTATCCGGGCCTAACAGCAGAAGAGCGCAAATTAATTAATGCGCGCCCCCAGGAGGCATTCACAGTATTCAATCAAAAAGAAAAAGCTGAATCTGCGACTGTGCGAGTTTTCGGAAGAGATGCTCAAAATGACGAGAGCGATGCTTTCCGTCATTTTGTTTGGGCCGGTCTTCTCGCCAAAGAGCTGGGGCCCGATTTGGCCAAACAGTTTTTGGATGCGCACGAAGGAGCTGGGCGCTCGAATGATCCGAATCGAGCAATGGATCTTGCCAATAATCGAGCGGGACTTCTTGCAGCGGAAAAGCTTCGCAAGGAAGGTAATCTCACGGAGAGCAGATTGGAAAAAGAGGCATTGGAAAGTATCAAAAACAGAACATTGGTTGTTTTGGAGCCACGCGGCGGAGGTAACAAATGAGACAGTTATTGACGGCGTTTGCTCTCCTCTTGGGATTTGTTTGCGGTGCCGCGCCTATGGAAGATCAAAAGACTTTTCTTTCTTCGCAGGTCTTCATGGCAGTTGCCGCAGCAAAGCAACGTTGGAAAGAGAAAACCTTCGACGCAGGTAAGTTTAAATCGGGTACCGTCCAAGAACGTGCCGCAATGGCTACAAATCTCATCTCCAGTAAGAAACTATTGGGGAAAACCCCAGAGGAAATCCGAGTTCTGCTGGGCAGCTTTTCTGGTTTCTTTTGGAGCGATTATATTCCTGCTTATCTCGTTGAAGAAGGATGGACTCAAAAGAGGGATACCTGGCAATTGGTCTTCTTGCTGAGCGACCACGGTTTGGTAAATGACGTAAGAATCCACAAGAACTGTTGCGTGACCAATTACCAGAAGGGCCCGCCCTGATTAAATCAATAAAATAGGTGTGCTCGCGGCCAGAATCGAACTGGCATGGCCTTACGACCGAGGGATTTTAAGTCCCTTGCGTCTACCAATTCCGCCACGCGAGCAACGCAACGGATATTAGGCAGTCAATTGCACTCCTTCAACCGATTTTCTCGACAATTCGACGAATATAAAATTCAAGACGATCGTACCCACCAGAAATAGCGCGGGCAGGTAGTAGGTCCTCTGGGCGCCAATCATATCGACCAAAGTGCCCGTACTGAGATTGCACACGGCGAGAGTGAGTTGCATTGAAGCCATCACCCGAATGGAAACAGCTTCTGCTTGCTCGGGAATGCAGTGGCTCATGCGAGACAGCATCAGAGGGAAGAATGGGCCAATGACTCCAGCGAGTGGGAAGCAAATCGAATTGCCGGCCATGCCAAAACTAAAGAAGATCAAAGACGCCGTGAGCGAACCCCACATCAGAGTTTTTTCGGCTTTGCGCGAATGCAGAACAAAGCAAAGTCCGCGGGTGATAGCGATGGCCCAGAAATAACCGGAGAGATACGGAGCTGCTCTCTCGACGGTAAATCCGCGTGTCTCGACTAAAAAAGTCACCATCCAGTTGGATATGAGTACTTCGGCAGCGACGTAAAACGCAGACATCAAAACGACGAGCCCGGCGAGTGAGAGCCATTTGAAATGCGCGCTGGTATGAGGCGGTTCGGCGATTTTTTCGACGGGTAACGCGGAGGTTTGGTCCTTTGGTACGCGCGCGAAAATAAAGGCGGTCAAAATAAAGGTCGGAACAGAGGCAAAAGTGAAAACAGTTTGCCAGCTAAAGCCACTCGATAGAAATGCGGCGACAGCCAGTGGACCGGCTTGAGCGCCGAGTCCATACATCGTGTGCAATCCCGCCATGAAGCGCCCGCGATGGAGCAGGTTGGTGCCCTTTAAAACGTACACATTCGCCATCGCGCCCATCGACGAACTACCGCACGCGATAATCACTCCAAGCACCAGTGCCAGTGCGTATGAATTTACAAACTGTGAGAACACTCCCATCAATAGAGTGACGCCGCAGGCGAGCAATCCGCAATTGCGTGCGCCGATTCGTCGATAAATCGGAAGCAAAAGACTCGTGGAGAGAACCGAAGTGAAATACCCGAAGACCAGAAACAGCGAGGCCTGTTGGTAATTCACATTGAAATGGTGGCTCAGCACCGGGAGCAGGGGCGAACGGCTACCGTCTATAAAAGCGCCACAAAGCAGTAGCCCAAACCCAGTAAGTAAAAACGCGTAGTTCAATCTATCGACCTAGCCCCTTCTAAACCCTCGTAACAAGACCATAAATTGCGGCGTTCGCCAACTTGGAGGGTGGTTCCTTGCGGTGGCTTGGGCGCGAGGCCTCTGCACACCCGGGCGTCAGAGGGGGAGGCAGGGTAAGTATATGTTTTTGCATGGGTTTCTACCCATCGCGCGGGGTGTGTGAAGGGTTAGACAGAGAACCAGACTGGGGGCCGCAGTGAGTGGTTGTTTTGAGCGTAAATCCGACGGCGAAGACTCGCGGTGTACACGCGAAGTTGGCAGCGGTCCTGCATTCTCATTGTGTAATGGGGCAAACAGGCAGGGGGCAGCAATGCGATTCCTTTTAATTACAATCACGGTCGGATTAGCAATTCCGTGCGAAGCGCGGGACTCAAGCCTTGCGTCTCCCATGCAGAGTCCAGCTCACACCACTTCGCAGCCGCGACGTTCTTATGATTATGCGGCGCCGGTTGGAGTGGACGACAAGAAAGATATGGCTCCCGCACCCGTTGGTTATCAACAGCCCGAACAGCCTAACGAAGAGGGTGGTGGTGGCGGTGGCGGCGACGACGGCGGCCTCGCTTCAAATATAGATGGACCAGGAGCGGATTTTCAACGCGATCAAGGCGACGATTTCGAAACCAAACCCGGCGATGGTGGCTCGAACACTAGCAACGATCGCGCGGCGACTCCACCTGGACAACCCACTCCGTTTCCACAAATTGGTGGCGTACAAGCGGGTGGTGGAAAAGGTCCTGGACAGCCGCCCCAGGGCGCGCCGTTCCAACCTATCCCAGGTTTTGAAGCAATGCCTTTGCCCACGAATCCTAACGAAGCGAATTTAACGTCGCTGTTGGGAGCAGCAACGCAGCAACTTGGAAAAACTTTAAATGGCGATCGCCTCACGGCGCTCACGGATTCTATCGGCGAGCAAATGAAGGCTTGGCAGGCAACTGTTGTCGGCATCATGGAAACGCAAAGCAATATTACAAAGCAAGGTTTGCTCAACGCGCAAAATCGTTCTGGTTTTGTGAACAACATGCAATCGCCGCAATCCTTCAATAACTCCGTTTCGGCAGTGCAAGCTACGACGGGCGATCCCCGCGTAGGTAGTACGAATACTCGCTCCAATGGCGGAATGACACCGCGGGCGAATCCAACTGCTACGATGGACCAACTCGCAACGAGCGAACCCGTCTCGCGCCAACCCGCGAGCGGTGGCGGTCGTGGTCGGTTAATGAGCCAGCCTACGATGTAGTTTGCGCTGGTTGAATGGCTATTCTAGATAGTTGGTCTTGAAAGCGCGCGCTTTCAAGATCCCCTCACCAAGTATAGACACCCCGCAGCGGTTTTATTATCAACGTGCGCATATAATAGCGTCATGTCTCCCAAACAATTCGTAGTCGCTTCGCTGGTAACGAGCCTGCTTTGTGGATGTATGCAAAGCTCCAAGGATTCCGTTGCCATCAAACTTCAATTCTCAATTCCGCCGGCGAAAGAATTCCGCCCGACTGGAAATGGTAATCCCAGTAGCGTTAGCGAGATGGATTGCTTTGTGATGAATATAAAAGGAGCGGAGATTGCGGGGCGCTATCAAGGCGGCCAGTTTCCTGCGCACTTGGGAGTGGAGTGTCTCGGGTTTGCGGCCGTTACCGACACAATAAGTGCAACAGTAGCGACTACGTCGGGAGCGACTCTGCGTGTGCGTCCGGGCGGTCAGCGCTCGATTGAAGTTTATGGAATTTATGGCAGCCCGAATTGTGGCGGCAAAGATCCGGCGGCGGTTTTCTCTGACGGCGATCCTTCTCTCTATCTTTTAGGAAAAGTGGTTTTAGATATCACAGGGGACGTCACCGTCTCAGTTCCTAATCTGTATGTGGCAGATGTCACTCCCGATCGCGTTCCCCAATGCAAGGTCACCCCACTCCCGCAATTGGCTGGAGGCGGTTCGAATGACGACGTGCTGGCGATGTTCGAAGCCGGCGACGGTACTAAAGATATTTACGTTGGCGGAAAATTTACTTCGCTCACTGGGGCGGCAGCACCTAAGTTTGCGCGGATGGCGCCAAACGGGCAGCTAAACTCGTCTTTCATGAGCGGTCTCGGTGTGGGCTTTGACAACGCAGTTTATGCAATCCGTCCTTACAAGGCCGGCAAAATTTACGTTGCGGGGGAGTTCAATGGTTTCAAAGGGAGTACTCACAATGGGTTAATACGGCTCAACCCAAATGGCACACAAGACACGGCATTTGTGACGGGCACTGGTTTCACGGGAGCAGGGAACAAAGTGACTGCGCTCGCGTATGATCCCGCCATAGAACGTGTTTACGCCGGTGGGTCGTTTGCAGTCTATAATCTGACGACGGCAAATTCGCTTACTGCATTAGACAGTAGCGGTGGAATGGTTTCGGGGTGGGGGCCAACTGTATCGCACGGCATCGGAAATATCACTTCGATGGATCTGACTCCCGACGGAACGGCGCTTTATATCGGCGGCGACGCCGGCGCTTATTTCAGTAAAATCCTGACAGCGACTGCCAGTGTAGATACTGCATTTGCTTCTATTTTTGCTCCAGGCACGGATACCGCTGTTCGCACAGTTAAAGTCGACCCGATTAACGCCGCGAGGGTCTACATCGGCGGAACATTCTCTCAAGTCTCGGCAACGCCGGCGATAAATCGCATTGCTCGCATTCTATCGACGGGCGGATTGGATACGAGTTTCAATATCGGCACGGGCTTTAATGGCGTAGTGAATTCAATTGTCGCAGCCGGAGATGCCAGCGGCGATATCTACGTGGGCGGTTCTTTTACCGCTTACAATAGCGTATTGGTGCCGGGGATTGTGCGCTTGAAACCGGATGGAAGTATTCGCGCTAATTTTTCCGTAAACCCGGGGCCCGCGGGCGGAGGGATTATGTCGTTGTTAGCGCCGTATCCGCGTAACATTTTTAATTTCAGTCTTTATATCGGCGGCAACTTCTTAACGTTTAATGGTGTGTCCCGAATGGGGATTGCCCGCGTCGGACAAAACGGCTTTCCGAATTAGAAATCTTTCACGTAGCCAGAGCGCACTTTTCCAAGTTTCTCGTCGAAGTCGTAAACATACGGCGAGCCAGTCGGGATATTTAGCTCGACGATCTGCTCCTCAGTCATTCCATCTAAGTGCTTAATCAATGCGCGAATGCTGTTGCCGTGAGCGGCGACGATGATTCGTTTGCCCTGTTTTAATTGGGGTGCCAAGGTCGACTCCCAATAGGGTAGAACGCGAACCAGCGTGTCCTTTAAGCTTTCAGTCAGCGGCTTATCCTTCGCCGCAAGCGCTGCGTACCGAGGGTCTGCCGAAGGATTCGCCGGATCGCCCGCCTTCATCGCAGGCGGTTGCAAAGCGTAGCTGCGGCGCCAGAGCAAAACTTGTTCGGCGCCATGCTTGGCGATCATTTCGTCTTTATTCAGACCCGTGAGTGCGCCGTAATGGCGTTCGTTTAATTGCCACGCTTTGGTCACGGGCAACCAGAGTTCGTCGAGTTCTTCTAAAATCAGATGGCAGGTTTTAATCGCGCGTTTGAGGACGGAAGTATATGCGGCATCAAAGTGATAGCCCTTTTTCGCCAGCAGCTTTCCAGCTTGTACGGCTTCTTCGACACCGACGTGAGAGAGCGGAACATCGACCCAACCGGTAAACCGGTTTTCTTGATTCCATTGGCTTTGACCGTGACGAATAAGGACTAATTGCGCGAATGCCATGGACCGCTTTTCGCCCACGCCAGTACGCGGGTCAAGACTGCTTTTTGGCGCGGTCGAGGGTTTTCTTAGCGTCCTGAATGGCTTTCTCGGCCTCAGTAATTTTTTCCGTGGCTAAGTCGATTGCGCTCTTAGAAATAGCGGCGCCCAATTCCGCAGAATCTACTTCCTGCGCTGTTATCGCACCTTTTCCACTGAGTTTTTTGGCGACGCCTAATTGCCAAGTCGTAAAATCTTGTCGGGCTTCCGCTTTGCGTTTTTGAATTTTATTCAGCAGTAGCAGATTTTCCCAGCGGCGCAGGTAGTAATCGGCCACTAGACTAAGATCTTCCTTCTCGCCCCTCTCCCACCTTCTATAGAGTTCGGTGATTTCCGCATCGAGTGTGAGTTCGGCGATGATGTGGTCTTGCTCTTCAACTTCGAGTTTGGCCGCAATCGATTCGAGTTTTCTTTCGCGGTATTCAGTTTCAGCGACAGCGGAAGTGCGCAGAAGTTTTGCTGCGCGACTAAAATCATTTTCTGCTTTTATCAATGTGGCTTCGCGCTTCGCCTTTTCGATTTTGGCTGCGGACGCCGCGAGGGAGAAAAAATGCACACGGTTTTCGTATTCGATTTCATCTCGAGAGAGAGGCAGCTCTACTCCCGGAGTCGCCAGTCGTTGGGTAAACGGATGAATGGGAACCGGAGGCAAATGCGCTGGTCGAGCCGTATCGGCTAAGACTTCAAGACACAATAATGCCAAGACCCAGAGACTTCGTTTCATGAAAGCACCTAGTTGATACGCTAAAAGCGGTAGTTTTTTATAGAAGAGCATTACCGCCGTCGGTTGCCAATATGCGCTGAGCAAGATATCGAGTTAAAATCAACGTAAACGAGGGTTTGCAGAACTTGACCCAGAAAGCCGAAATTCCTTCCTCCCAAGCACTCCGAGAGCTTCTTCAGAAACGCATCGTTTTCTTAGATGGCGCGATGGGCACCATGCTTCAGCGCTATCGCCTAGAAGAAAAAGATTACCGGGTCGGAAAGTTTTCCAATGTGGAGAAGGAATTAAAGGGCAATAGCGATTTACTGAGCATCACACGCCCCGACGTTGTAGCCGAAATCCACCGCCAGTATCTGGATGCTGGCACCGACATCATCGAGACCAACACGTTTTCGGCAACGACAATTGCCCAAGCAGATTATGGTCTGGAATCTTATGTCGAAGAAATTAACTTAGCGTCGGCTCGATTGGCTCGCAAAGTAGTCGACGAGTACGAGAAGGCAAACCCGGGTAAAAGGAAATTCGTCGCGGGCGCGATGGGCCCTACCAATCGCACGGCCTCGCTTTCTCCCGATGTAAATAATCCAGCTTACAGAGCTGTGACTTTTGATCAACTCGTAGACGCGTATGCCCAGCAAGCGCGCGCTTTGATCAAAGGCGGAGTAGACCTGCTGCTTGCCGAGACTGTTTTCGACACGCTCAATTTAAAAGCAGCGATATTTGCCATTGAAAAAGTTTTTGATGAGATGCCGCATCGGATACCGGTGATTTTATCGGTAACAATCACCGATGCTTCTGGGCGCACTTTGTCCGGGCAAACCGTGGAAGGTTTCTGGAATTCCGTGCGCCAAGCCCGTCCTTGGGCAGTGGGTATTAACTGTGCGCTCGGTGCACGCGATATGCGGCCCTACATGGAGGAGCTGTCGCGGCTCGCCGATTGCCACACCAGTTGCTATCCCAACGCTGGTTTGCCCAACCCGTTGAGTGAGACTGGCTATGATGAGACGCCAGAAGACACCTCGTCGATTCTCGAAGAATTTGGACAGTCTGGATTTTTGAATATCGTCGGCGGCTGCTGTGGAACTACGCCGGAACACATCGCGGCGATTGTAGAAAAGCTTTCTAAGTTCCCGCCACGCGAAATTCCAGTGATTGAGCCGCGCACTCGTTTGAGCGGGCTTGAGGCGCAGAATATTTCTGCGACGGGGAATAAGCCGTTTTACATGGTGGGCGAACGTACCAACGTTACCGGCTCGCCGCAGTTCAAGCGGCTGATTGCTGAAGGCAAAATCGACGAAGCGCTGACGATTGCGCGCCAGCAAGTGGAGAACGGCGCCAACATCATCGACATCAACTTTGATGAAGGCATGCTCGACGGCGAAAAGAGCATGACCCACTTCTTAAATTTGGTGGCGTCGGAGCCAGATATCTCCCGTGTGCCCATCATGGTCGACAGTTCCAAATGGTCCGTGTTGGAAGCGGGACTAAAGTGCACGCAAGGCAAATCCATCGTCAATTCCATCAGCTTAAAAGAGGGCGAGGCGAAGTTCCTCGAGCAAGCGCTTCTCTGTCAGCGCTATGGCGCTGCTGTGGTGGTGATGGCGTTTGATGAGCAAGGGCAGGCGGCTTCGAAAGAAGATAAAGTCCGCATTTGTCGGCGAGCCTATGAGCTTTTGATCGAGAAACTCGATTTTGATCCTTGCGATATTATTTTTGACCCCAACATCCTCACCGTCGCCACGGGGATGGACGAGCACAATAACTACGCCGTCGATTTCATCGAAGCAGTACGCGAAATTAAAAAGGTTTGCCCTGGTGCGCTGACTTCTGGGGGCGTGAGCAACATCTCATTTTCGTTCCGCGGTAATAACGTCGTGCGCGAAGCGATGCACAGCGCGTTTCTCTACCACGCGATCCGAGCTGGTTTGGATATGGGAATTGTAAATGCCGGAATGCTGGCAGTTTACGAGGATATCCCTGAAGAACTAAAGACCCACGTCGAAGACGTGCTCCTGAACCGTCGCCCCGACGCTACAGAGCGTTTGATCGAACTTGCTGAAAAAGTAAAAGGCAACGGTAAGAAACAGGCTGGCTCGGATCTCGAGTGGCGGAAACTGCCGCTGGAAGAACGCATGTCGCATGCGTTGGTAAAAGGCATTGTTGATTTTATCGTCGAGGATGCAGAGGAAGCTCGCATAAAGCTGGGGGCTCCGCTCGATGTCATCGAAGGCCCGCTGATGGATGGAATGAAGATTGTCGGCGAGCTATTTGGCGCCGGCAAAATGTTCCTGCCACAAGTGGTGAAGAGCGCTCGGGTGATGAAGAAGGCCGTCGCGCACTTACAACCCTTCATGGAAGCGCTTAAAACCAAGACTTCTAAAAAGCAGGGTGTTTTTGTCATCGCTACAGTCAAAGGCGATGTGCACGACATTGGCAAAAACATCGTGGCCGTTGTCTTGGGTTGCAATGGCTACGAAGTGATCGATCTTGGCGTGATGACCGCTTGCGATAAGATTTTACAAGTGGCCCGCGAACGCGGCGCTGACGTGGTGGGCCTGAGCGGATTAATTACGCCGTCTCTCGACGAGATGATCCACAACGCGAAAGAAATGCAGCGGCAGGGGTTTACTGTTCCGCTTTTGATTGGCGGAGCAACTACCAGCAGCGTGCACACTGCTGTGAAAATCGCCCCTCACTACAATGGACCTGTCACTCGTGTCGGCGATGCGTCGCTGGTAGTGGGAGTTTGTAATTCGCTGCTCAGCGCCTCAAAGCGCGATGCATACGTGGTGGAACTCAAGGCCGATAACGAGAGAATTCGCGAGAGCTACCTCCGCGGCCAGGCAAACAAAGAGAAGAGTTTGCCGATTGAGGAAGCGCGCTCTAGGGGATGGAAGACGGATTGGTCGACGGTAAATATTCCAGTTCCCGATAGTTTAGCGCCGCAGCCGGTGGAAATTCCTCTGGAGGAATTGGTACCGTTTATCGACTGGTCGCCGTTCTTCTGGACTTGGGAATTGAAGGGCGTGTATCCAAAGATTTTCCAAAGTGAGAAGATCGGCAAACAAGCGCAAGAGCTTTTTGCCGATGGACAGAAAGTTCTGACCGAGATTATCCGCAAGCGCCGTTTCCGAGTGAAGGGCGTCACTCGTTTCTGGGCGGCCAATAGCGTGGGCGACGATGTAGAAATTTACTCCGATCCCAGTCGCAAACAAGTTCTGGGTAAGTTTCGTTTTTTACGGCAGCAAAAAGACATGGGCGATCGCCCGTATCTTTGCCTGGCAGATTTTATCGCCCCCAAGTCTAGCGGCCGCACGGATTACTTGGGTGCGTTTGTGGTGACTGCAGGATTTGAAGTAGAGCAATACGCCAAAACTTTTGAAGCAAAGCACGACGATTACAACGCCATCATGGTGAAAGCCTTGGGCGATCGTTTCGCCGAAGCAGGCGCTGAGTGCCTGCATAAAAAGATCCGCGATCAATTGGGCTACGGCAAAGTCGAGGGCCTAGGTTTTGAAGATTATCTTAAGGAGACCTATCGCGGCATTCGCCCGGCTCCAGGATACCCGGCCTGTCCTGATCACACAGAAAAAACGCTGCTTTGGCAGCTGTTAAACGCGGCAGAAAAAACCGGGGTACAATTAACAGAGAACTTTGCCATGAACCCACCGTCGTCGGTATCGGGGCTTTATTTCTCCCACCCCGACGTTCGGTACTTCCCAGTTGGCAGCATCGCGAAAGACCAGGTCGAGGATTACTCTCGACGCAAGGCTTTCACAGTTGCCGAAGTGGAGAAATGGCTCGGTCCGTATTTAGACTACGAGCCGTCCTAGAACAATGTCCCCAAAATCACACTCCCGATTTGTAGTCGCCGATATCGCGCGAGAAAACGCAGCTAGAAGCGGTGTGTCGTTGGAGGATTGGTCCGATGTCTTACGTCGAGGTTTAGAAGGATTGCGCGGCCAAGACGTAGAGCCCGAAGGCCTAGCGCAGATTGCGCGTGCCTGCCGTACGCCCAAACAATTTGCGCTGATGGTGCGATTGATCTCCCAACACTGCAGAGCGACCGGCACTGGGAAGGAGATTTTTGAACTGATTCGGAAACACCGCGACCAAGCTGTCTTTTCTCTTACCGAGTGGATGGACGCACTAGATACCTTCACAGATTGGCTCGAATCCAATCACCACAACCTCGATTTTTTGAACATGCTTAATTACATCCAGTGCGCAACACTTCTCCCCGAAGCTAAATCGCCTGGGGCTCACCTGGAAGAAGTGCTGCTTTTTTCCATCGAGAAATACGGCGTGAGCTGGGCAACTTCTCGACGATAGCCGCCATGACATTTCGCAGCCTTGCGATGAAACTTGTTCCCCATGCAAGCCTTTTTCGAAAAACGATCCACTTGGATGCTCGTTCTGGTATGCGCAGGGATTTATTTTCAAACTCTGTGGTTTGAATTCTTGCGCATCGATGACGACGTAAATGTTTTTGCTAACCCGCTTTACCTCAATCAGGGGCTTGAATCGCTCTGGACGTTCTGGGAGCAGCCCTATGAGCGGCTGTACATCCCGGTCACTTACACTCTGTGGGGATTTATTCACGCTGCGGAGTCCATCGTCGCGCCCGATCATTTTCACCCTGGGCTTTATCACTTGATCAATGTGCTGGTGCATCTGGCGAATGGCATTCTTGTTCTGCGCATTGCGGAATCGCTTTTGGGCAATCGGTTTGGCGCGTGGGTTGCAGCGTTCATTTTTCTGGTGCACCCGTACCAGGTAGAGGGCGTCGCCTGGGTGACTTCTTTCCGTGGTTTGATCAGCACCTTTTTTGCTCTCGCTTTGATGGAATACTTTGTGCGCAAGCGCGGCGGCTTTACGCCGGCGCAAGCGGGATGGGCACTAGTGCTCTTTGCCTTGGCGATTCTTTCCAAGCCTTCTGCCGTGGGAGTGTTGCCACTGCTAGCAGCTGTCGGCGTTGGTTGGTTTTCTGAAAATCGTAAATCTCAGCTTCTGTTTTTCTGTGTTTGTGCAGCGGTGTTTTTACCAACAGCCTTGCTGACAAAAGCCGAACAGCCCGACGAGATCTCGGGCGCTACGATTCCTTGGACCGCGCGGCCGGCAGTATTTGCAGATGCTGTGAGTTTTTATTTAACGAAGGCGATTTTAGCTTGGGGCTTTAGTTTGGATTATGCGCGTACGCCAGTCGAGGTGTTGCGCCACCCAAATCTTCCCGGGTTTTTGGTAACAGCGTGCGTGATTTTTCTCGTTGCTAAGATCCCAGTCGAAAAGTACCGCAGCAGGGGATTGTTTTTGCTAGCCGCATTTGCGCTAGCACTCGTGCCGGTGAGTGGCTTGGTTTCGTTTCAATTTCAAAATTATTCTACAGTTGCCGATCGCTACGTGTACTTACCGCTACTAGCGCTGGCGCTCCTAGCCGGCGATTTAGCTGCTCGTCTATCAACGAAAGGCCGGGCGTTGGCGGCAGTTTGGCTTTGCCTGCTCGCTATTCAATCTGTGCATTTGACTACGTTCTGGAAAGACGAGTTTTCGCTTTTCGAGCGCACGGTGGAACTCAATCCTCGCAGCTTGTTTGGCCACAACAATTTAGGATTTGCCTACGGCCAGCGTGGAGATTGGGAGCTAGCCGTATTTCACTACGAGCAGGCCATTCGCCTATCGCCGCAAAACCCCATCATCGCGGAGAATCTTCAAAAGGCGCGGGTGCGTTTGGAGATACAAAAGGCTCTTTGAGCATTGCTGCTAGTTCAGTGCCTTGCTTTTCAGAAGCATAATCCAACCCGATCTTAAGATCGGTCACAGTCATTGGACTTAAGAAAGTTCCAAACAAGAAATCCCACCACAAAAACACGATGCCATAATTTCTGTCGTGCTCCACACGTTTTACAGAGTGATGGACCCGATGGTGTAGCGGAAGTACCAGCCCATACCGGCACCAAGACTCCCAACTCGAAGGAATATTTAAATTGGCGTGGCTTAGCGGCAGAGCAATAGAGACCAAAACCGCGTAAAGCAGGATGCTGTAGATCGAAATCCCGCCGATAAAAACCAAAGCGACGAAACACATGCCACGATAGAGCGACTCAAAGGGGTGAAATCGAAAGGCGCTACTCACGTCGATATAACGGTCGGTGTGGTGTGCGCGGTGGAGCCGCCAAAGTGCCGGCACCATGTGCTGGCCGCGGTGGATCCAGTAATTGCCCAAATCGTAAAGCACAGCGCCTGCGGTCGTTTCAAAGACCAGTGGCAGCCGTAACCAATTGAGCACTCCCCAACCGTGCTCGCGCGCGAACATCGAAACCGTAATGGAAGCAACTGCCGCAGCCCCAAGGAGCAACAAACTCGCTATTCCAAAGACAAAATTGTTTCGGGCATGTGTTAGCCGGTTCGACGGCAAGGGCCAGTAGGCAAACCGCATTTCGAGAAACCAAAGTATCAGCGTGGCCAAAATGGCCCCGATTACGTTGGGAAGCGGAAAAAAATTCATGGGCATGGGGGTTCCTTTTTGTTCGCTCTATTATATATAGTTCCGCCCATGGAAGCGGACTTTGGAAAACTCTCTACTTGGAAGCGCTTCAGCTCCCAATCAATGTGCGAAGGTTGTCGTGCATACTGTTGCCATTTACCGGTTGAAGCAACCGTTTCGGACCTACTGCGCTTAGGATTAGCGACTGTCGATGAGACGACTGGCTCGCTGCGGCGGCTTGCCAGGCGTTTAGAAAAGGAAGGAATCACGCATCACTTTCGAGCAAGCAGTGGCCTGTTCACACTTTCTCAGAAACCGGATGGGTCGTGTAAATTTTTGGGGAGTGATTCTCGCTGCACTGTGTACGAAACGCGTCCAGACGTTTGTCGACGATTTCCGAGTGTCGGACCCCGACCTGGATTCTGTCCGCACCAACCCATTACAGGTGCAAAGTTCCGCCGCTAAGTTAGAATAGCGTTAGAAGTTCGTTTCTTTTTCCAGTTAGAAAATTTCATACGGGGGATTCATGGGTCGAATAATTTTCGGTTTGGCTTTGGGGGTAGTGCTGTTGGTGACAAATCCAGTCATTGCAGACGATGTGGCGTCAGAAAAGCCTTCCGCTGAATTACAAGCAACTGCAAATCCAACAACGTGGGATTGGATTAAGCGAAACTTCGGATTGAACTACAACAGCTTTTTCTACGGCCCCGGCCCCGGTAGCCCGTTGGGCGTTTCTCCAGGAATGACGGGTGCAGCCAGCGACACCGGACTTAATTTCTTCAACCTTGTTTCCCTAAAATGGAAAATCAGCGAGCGCTTTGCCGCCGATATTCAGTTTCGCAATCAAATCGTGGTTACCGAAGAACCAGAGTACCGCCATCAAGGACAGCGCTTGGGAGTGTCGGGAACTTTCTTAAAAGGCGAAGACTGGAGTTTCTCCGGCGCGCTTAATAGCGATGTTCCGATTCCTGCGATCATGGGCCAGACACCGTCACAAAGAACGCTGATGATCAACCCGGGATTTTTCTCGTTCTTTAACTACGCTCCTAAGACCAGCCGTTGGAGTCTATTTGCACTGGTGGCTCCGCGGCTGTGGCTCTATCGTGACCGTCAGGCGCTATCGATTCAGGATCAGCTCAGTGGTGGTGCCATGAATAAACCTGAGTACACGGTTTATCTCAATCCGTCGGTAAACTATGCCATCAACGATAAGGTCGGCCTGCGTTTGGGAACGACATTGGAATACACAAAGTTTGTTGGCTTTGATTCTGTTCGCCGTAACTATATGCCGTTTGAGTTTGGCGTGACGTACGACATTGACCCGCGCTTTAGCATTTATACTTACATCTACACCTCCACGCCTCTCGATGACGGCTTACGTGCTGCTCAAGGATTTGGCGCGAATTCATGGTGGAAGACTGCATCGCTGCAAATTTGGCTCAGCGGCACCTTGTTCTAGAAGGTGTGTATAATGGCGGCATGTCGAAACGGCCGAGCGTTGTAATTTTAGGTGCAGGATTTGGTGGGCTGAAAGCCGCAAAACGTTTGCGCAAAGCAAGTGTTGATATCGTTCTTATCGATCGAATGAATCACCACCTGTTTCAGCCGCTGCTCTATCAAGTAGCCACGGCAACGCTTTCTCCCGCCGATATTGCCTATCCAGTTCGCAGCGCACTGTCCGGCCAAAAAAACACCGAAGTCCGCATGGCCGAGATCACCGGCATCGATAAAGCGCAAAAGCGCGTGCTCTATCAGGGCGGCAGCATTGAATATGATTTCTTAGTCGCGGCGCTGGGTTCGCGGCAGTCTTACTTTGGTCATCCCGAGTGGGAAAATTTTGCCACCGGTTTAAAAGATCTCTCCATGGCGACGTCGATCCGCCAAAAAATCTTACGATCCTTTGAGTTGGCCGAAATGGAGCCTGATGAGACCAGGCGGCGAGAGCAAATGACCTTCATCCTCGTCGGTGGCGGGCCTACAGGCGTGGAAATGGCCGGCGCGATTTCGGAGCTCGCGACGCGCGTGATTGCGCGCGATTTTAGAAAGATCGATCCCAAGCAAACGCGGGTAATTTTAATGGAGGGTGGCCCGCGATTGCTCGCGAGCTTCCCTGAATCGCTAAGCGCGCGTGCTGAGCGCGATCTCAAAAAGCTGGGCGTCGAAGTTCGCACCGATTGCGTCGTTGAGAACGTCGACGCCGAGGGCGTGGTGGCAAAGGGCGAACGCATTCAATGCCCCAATGTTTTTTGGACCGCAGGTGTGAGTGCTGCGCCGGTAGGGAAGTGGCTGGGGGTACCCGTAGACCGCAGCGGAAGAGTTTTTGTCGACGAGTTCCTCCATCCTCAGAGCCATCCAGAAATTTTTGTGTTGGGCGATTGCGCGAGTGCGCCAGATGACAAGGGCCAGCCTTTACCCGGCCTTGCGCCCGTAGCAATGCAGCAAGGCGACTACGCCGGCCGCCAAATTCTAGCAAAGCTCAAAGACAAGCCGGCAAAGCCGTTTCACTATTTCGACAAAGGCAATATGGCGACCATTGGCCGGTCGAAGGCAGTCGTGGCGCTAGGTAAATTGCGATTCACCGGGCTCTTTGCCTGGGTGACGTGGCTCGCAGTGCACTTGTTCTTCTTAATTGGATTTCGTAGCCGACTCCTAGTGCTTCTGCAGTGGGCTTGGGCGTATATCCGCTTTCAAAGCGGCGCGCGTCTTATATTGCCGGAGCGACGGACTCCCGATAGTCCACGCCCATCAGTTTGAGTTGCGGCAAGCCGCGGTAGTTATCTCTATCCACTTGCACCAAGAAATTTGTTTCCGTGCCGCGTGGGATATCAATCACTTCATTGAAGAACATGATCTTGGTGGCATTGCCGTGGGAATCGCCGACAAAAACGGCGCTGTGCTTTTTCTTTCCCGTTAGTTTGTCGTTGTAATGACGAACTTCCTGCACGGGCGCTTTGATCATAAATTGCGGTTGATCAAAACCGTGACCATAAGGTCGCAACTGTGAAATTGAGTCGGCCAAGCCTAAGTCTGCAAGCCCGAGAGGGAGTTCGCAATCGTACTGCGTTCTACTTTCCCACATGCCGGGATTTTCAGATTGGATTTTAGAGGCGTAATCGGTCAGCGCTGCGCGAATGGCATCTTCGTTTTTTTCTTCAAAGGTAAATCCGCCGGCAGCGCGGTGGCCGCCAAATTTTAAAAACAATCCAGAGGCAGCGGTCATTGCATCGGTCACGTCGAATCCGGGAATGGATCGCGCGGAGCCTTTGCACATGCCGTCTTTTTTCTCGAACAGCCAAGTGGGTCGCCAGTAAGTTTCAGCAATTTTGCTTGCGGCAATTCCCACAACACCAGGATGCCACTCCCCACCCAAGAACAAAATCGGACCCGGGTCGATGGATTCAATCACGGCCCGCGCTTGAGTCACAATCCGTCCCTGGATTTTCTTTCTCTCGTCGTTACATTCTTCCATGTAACTAACTAGTTCCTGGGGCGACTCTTCTAAAAATGCTTTCACCACTGTCTCAGCATGGCCCAAACGGCCAACGGCATTGATCCGAGGTCCTAGGCGAAACCCAACATCTTTCTCGTCGAGCGTCGAACCAATCGACGAAGCTCGACGCAATTCTTTTAAAACGGGACGCTGACTGCGGAGCAGAGCCTCCACGCCTTTTTTGGCGAGCGAATGATTCACGCTATTGAGCGGTACGACATCGCAAATCGTAGCCATGCCAGTAAGCGCTAATAAGTCTGTCCATAGTGCGGGTGGTACTTCAAAAAATTCCGCGAGCCGTCGCAAGAGTACAAACGTCACTCCGCAACCGCACAGCTCTTGGTAGAGCGGATCGGGATGCAACTTAGGATTCACCACGATCGTGTCGGGCATTTTCTCTGGTTGGATCTTGTGGTGATCGGTGCAAATAAACGTAACGCCTTTTTCGCGACAATAAGCAGCTTCGGTATTGGCGGTGATGCCAGTGTCCATCGTGATGATGACTTGCGCTTTTTCGTTCTCAATCAAATGCTGAATGGCTTTGAGATTAACGCCGTAACCTTCTTTAAAGCGGCACGGAATGTAGGGAATAAAATTCTTGTGACCCAGGGCTTGGAGGAACCACACCCAACTCACACAGCTCATGGTGCCGTCGACATCGTAGTCGGCATAGAGCGCGATGCGCTTATTTGACTGAATAGCTTCCTTGAGAGTGGAGACGGCTAGCTCGAGGCCGTGATCGCCGAACGAGAGTTTCTGGATCGGCTCAAAAGCACGATTGGCGAAAACTACATCCTGAATGTCACTGACGGAAGCCGGAACTTTCTCGCTCCGCGCCATCCAATGCCGAAAACGCTTTCCCATGGCGGGAGTCTAAGAGTGGGCAGTGTGCGAAGCCAACGGCCTCTGGGGGAGCGCTCTGGGTGTGGCTCTGCAGGTCAGGCGTACTGTTCGCCTATTGGCCGGGGCGTTCGGTGTATTTCGTCGCATGTCCCTTGGACCACTCGGCCGGGTAACGTTCGGCGTTCTTCTTCATCTTGGCGTGAAAAGCTTCGTCGAGCGGAATTCCCAATTTGTCCGAAAGGCGCAGGACGTAGAAGAAAACATCTGCCAGCTCGTCGCGTACTTTAGCGGCTTGCTTGGGATCGGACATAATTTTCTGGCTGTCCTCGGCCGAAGCCCATTGAAACAGCTCGCCTAATTCACCTGCTTCAATCATCAGCGACATCGCCAGGTTCTTGGGAGAGTGGAATTTATCCCAGTCTCTTTCGCCGACGAATTCCCGCTGAGCCTTCATCAATGCCTCGATATCCATAGTGTTTTCTCTACTATATTGAACCCATCCCCTAAAACAGTTAAAACGCAGCCCATGTCAGACAACCCCAATGATTCCTATATTGAGGATCGCACCCAACGAGGGTCCTCCAACGGCCCACGACCTCGCCCAAATCAGGGTCAGAGCCAAGGCTCTCAAGACAGCCGGCCGCACGAAGGCGCCCCGAGAGAGGGTGGGCGTAACCGTCGCGGCAAGAAGCCGTTTAAGCTATGGCAACGCCCAGAGCTACGCGTGCAATCGACTACTTTATGGGAATACCCCTCGCAGCATTACGGCTTGGGAATGCAGGGGGACAAGAATTACAAAGGCGCGACACCTTCTTGGGTGATTTGGAATTTGCTCCAGCGCTACACGCGCGAAGGCGACAAAATCGTCGATCCAATGTGCGGCAGCGGTACGACGCTCGATGTTTGCAAAGATCTAAAACGAGTGGGCGTTGGTTTTGATCTCGCGCCCACGCGCGAAGATATTCAGCGCAACGACGCGCGTACTTTGCCATTGGCCAATAACAGCGTGGATTTCTTTTTTATGGATCCGCCGTACTCGACGCACATCGAGTACTCCGACGATCCGGCGTGCATCGGCAAGTTGGACGCTTGGAACCAGGAGTATTACAGCTCCATGGAAAAAGTGATCAAAGAGAGTTTCCGTGTTTTAAAAAATCGCCGGTATATGGCGATTTACGTTTCGGATTCTTTTAAAAAAGGAAAGCCGTTTTGCCCGATTGGTTTCGAACTCTTCTCGATGGCTCGAAAACTTTATAAGCCCGTCGATATCGTCTCGGTCGTTCGCCACAATGCGAGTCTTAAAAAAGGCAATTTCCACACCGCCGCAGTGGAAGGAAATTTCTTTTTGCGCGGCTTCAACTACCTGATGATTTTCAAAAAGGAATTACCGTAAGTGAGTAAGGCATTTGTAAAAGACGATGGCGACGGTGGAGATGAGGATCTCGAGCGCGACGATCCTGCCATAGCGATTCCTGCTGGAGCCAAGAACTACATCACTCCCGGTGGTGCTAAGCGCCTGCGCGATGAACTCAGTCACTTACTCAACGTCGAACGGCCCAAGATGACCGAGACGGTGGCTTGGGCTGCGTCCAACGGCGATCGCTCTGAAAACGCCGATTATATTTATGGCAAACGCCGTCTGCGCGAAATCGATCGCCGCCTAAGATTTCTCACAAAGCGTCTGGAAATTGCCGAAATCGTCGATCCAACATCGATTAAATCGGAAGTCGTGCGCTTTGGCGCTACGGTGACGGTGCGTGATCCAGAAGGCGCTGAGAAGACCTACACGATCGTCGGTGTCGACGAGATCGATTTGAAAAAAGGCCACATCAGTTGGATCTCTCCTCTGGGTTCGGCGCTGTTGCGAGCCAAGGCTAAGGTTGGCGACGAAGTGACTTTCCATGCCCCCAAGGGCGAAATCGATCTCGAAATCGTCTCTTTAAAGTTTGCCCCAATCGAATAAGCATTTTGATACCATGATGCATGCTCTGGATCGCCAAAGCGCTATGGGTGTATCGCACCGAAGTTTATATCGGGGTTCAACTCCTTAACGCGCTCCGCAAATCCGCTAAAGAAGCGGCTCAAGCCTATATTCGCAATCGCTTTAAGCAGCAGTTGATGCGCAGTCTCGGCACGATGCTGTTTCAACTCGTTTTGCTTGGTAGCATGTTTTTATTAACGAGCCAGTACCCGATTCTAATCAACCGGTTGATTGCTTCGGCGGTACTGTGGTGGCTGACTGCTTACAACATCGCGGTCATCTGCCTTGTGACGATTCCAGAATTGCGCGGAGTCCATCGCAGCTTAAAAAGCAAACGTGGCTACGCACTCAAATATTTTTTAGAAGTTTCCGTTGTGACAGAGTTGATGCAGGGAAGTGCGTTGTGGCTTACCGTCTGCACGGTGATTGGCTGGTCGAGCCGCAGTTTCATGGGGTCGCAAATCAGCTATTGGCAGCCTTGGGCAGAACTTTGGTTTAAGGTGCCGCGATAATCGCGTCGAGATCGGTCGCCACAAGTTCTTCCAAAAATTCGGTAAATCCTGCGCGAGGCACTACCCCTTGGGTCGATAAAACGTGAAAATTTCTCGCGCGATCCGTCTTACTATCAAAGAGATGCCCGTCCCAAAACCAGCTCTTATGCTCAGGATGAGCTGCTGCGAATGGGTGATAAACTTCTGCGGTTTTTTTCCAAGTCGCTGATTTGTGTAAGTACGGCATCACCACACTCTGAACAGCAGCTTCCGAATCGTTTAACTGATGCTTGACCCGTAGTGCTTCAATCCAGGTGCGCAATTTGACTGAGTTGTTCTGAGTTTTCTCTGCCGCCTCCGCGCTAAATACTGCCCACGCTGCCGCAATAGGACCGGACGCTATGTAGGGAGTGGTGCAAAATACCACCAAGCGTTTTTTGCCATCAATTTGAAACATGCTGTCTCCAGGTAGAGAGCGTTCGCGCGGAAGTTGATAGCTTACTTTCCATCCAAAGCTCTGTAGCTGTTTCCATATTTCGCGAGCGCTTGCTAACTCTTCAAACTCTAACCAAGGGAGTAGGTCGGGGCTGCGCCGAGGCTCCATCAAGGGGAGTTGCCAAAGCAGGCGAGCGATAACCGTTTGGTCGTCGTAATACTGACTTATCATCAACGACTGAATTTTTTCGGAGTCTCCCGCATGGGTAACGAGCGCGGCTTTTAAGAGAGTAAAAAGCTCTGCATTCTGGCTGCCTCGCAAGGCCATCAAAACGCGAGCAAGGTTGTCGATGCCGTCCTGCTTTGCCGACTCTCGGCGGAAGGCTCGTAAAAAAAAGTAGGCTCCGCATCCCACGGCTCCGACGAGAGCTCCACCAACTACAGTAATCGGGTCCACCGCGCGGGCTTTTACCGGGTGAAAAATGGAAGCAATCAATAGGAATGGGAGCGACTGCTTTATTAGCGCTTTATGCATAAGGAGATCCTTCGGGCGAAGTTCTTAGCACAAATCCCGGTACCGTCGACAAAGGGATTCTCAGGCCAGCTCTGCCGCGCCAGTTTTGAGCGTGGAAAACTGCGGTTTAGCCTGCTACTTGCCGGGAAAAGAGGGCTGGTCTAATTCTTAACAACAGTGGTGGACGAACTAGCTCGAAAACGTGGACAGTTATTAATGGAGCGGGGGCTTGCGGCCGTTTCCAAGGGTGAATTTGCCGTCGCCCGCAAAGCTTTCCAAAAAGCCGCTGAAAATGAGCTCTCCGCCGACGCACTTACGTACTGGGGGTGGATGGAGCACCAGACCGGCAATACCCTCAACGCGATTCGCCTCTGCAAAATGGCGATCGAACTCGATCCCGATTTCGGCAATCCATATAACGATATTGGTTCGTATATGATTGCGTTGGGCGATCCAGAATCGGCGATTCGGTATTTGGAACGAGCGATTGTGGCTCCGCGCTACGAGCCTCGCCAATTTCCTCACATCAATTTAGGTCGGATCTATTTGGCAAAAGGCCTGCCCCGTAAGGCTATCGAGCATTTCAAGAAAGCGCTCGAATACGCGCCCGAGGATCCGGAAGTCTTGCGCACGATCCAAAATATTCTGGGCACACTCAATTAACTATTTGATCAGCGCTTGAGGCGTATAGCCGGGCGGAATCGAAAACGTGTCCGCTGGCAATATTGGGCGTTCGATTGCGCTGACTAGGAACGTCGAGGTTTCACCGGACTTAGGATCGATGCCGGTAGCTTCTAAAGTAAGCCCCATCTCTTCGATTTTTTTCCACAGGTAATCTGGAACCGAGCTATTGCCCGGCGCAACTTTCACCAGAGGCTCCAGCGCGCGCGAGAGTTTCTGCATCGGCAAGATATCGGCTTTGGTCAGACCTACATCCTTAAGCGGTGCTGCACACAGATCTCCGACCTTTTTCTTATCGCGTAGGATCTCGTAAATTTTGCAGGTCCATTGAGCAATCTTTTTGGTCTTGCCCGTGTCTTTGAAATTTACGTCGGCCTTTGGCTCAGCAGGCTTTCCGCGTTGCTGAATCTTCAGCGCGAGAGATGCCAACATTTCCATTTGTGCAACGGGCATGGTGAGAAACGTTTTCTTCTTATTGTCGACGTAAGAAAGATTCTCAGTCTGCGCGTCGTAAAAAATCCGGTAAGTCTGACCTGGGTCGTTAGGAGCCGGCGAATCCAGTCGTACTTTCATCTTTTCGAAGAACAAGTGGAGCGGTAGCTTGTTCTTGGATTGGGTTATATTGGCGGTGATTTTGACGCCCGTGGCTCCTGAAGCAACAGCTGCTGAGGCCAAAAAGGCCATCTGAATAAGTCCCAAGATAATTAATTGCGTGCGCTTGTTGTCCATGAAGAAGAGGTTAGTGCGAATGAAGCCAGAAAGAAATGAAAACCGCGAGCAATGGCGAACGGTTCGAACACTGTCGCGCTACCTCTGGCCCAAAAAACGCGGCGATTTAAAGCTGAAGTTTTTGTCGGCGTTTTTCTTTTTGTTGGTCGCCAAGGGAATCAACGTCTATGTGCCCTTCCTCTATAAGGGCGCAATCGATGCGTTGTCCGCACCCAATATCTTGATGCTGCCGGTGTGGCTGATTGTTGGATACGGCGTTGCGCGCGTTCTGACTCAGTTCTTTGGTGAGTTTAGAGACTACCTTTTTGCCTATGTCGCTCAGCACGCGCAGCGAGTGGTGGGCTTAGAAACTTTCCAGCACTTGCACCAGTTGTCTTTGAAGTTTCACTTGGAACGCCAAACAGGTGGCTTGTCGCGCGTGATTGAACGCGGAACGCACGGAATCCAGTTCGTCTTAAGTTTCATGGCGTTTAATATTCTGCCGACGATTATCGAGATTGCATTGGTGACAGGCATTCTCTGGTACCAATTCAAGCCGATCTTTGCACTCGTTACGGTAATCACCATCGTTTTTTACATCGCCTTTACCTTGGCGGTGACCAATTGGCGCATCAAGTACCGCAAGACGATGAACGATCGCGACAACGAAGCAAGTTCCAAGGCCGTCGATAGTTTGCTGAATTACGAGACGGTGAAATATTTCGGCAACGAGCAGCACGAGTACCATCGTTTTGATCGCGCGCTCGCAGGCTATGAGAAAGCCGCCGTACAAAGTCAGCTGGGTCTTTCGCTATTGAACTTAGGCCAAGGGGTGATTATCGGCGCCGGTCTCGTGGCCGTGATGTACTTAGCCGCGGCGGGAGTCATGGAGCGCAACATGACGGTCGGGGATTTTGTTCTGGTTAATACATTCCTGATGCAGCTTTATTTACCGTTGAACTTTTTGGGATTCGTTTATCGTGAAATGAAGCAAGGGCTCGTCGACATGGAGAAAATGTTCGAGCTCATTCGCACGGAGCCTGACATCAAGGATCAACCGGGTGCGAAAGCTCTACTTATCGAAAGAGGCGATGTTGAATTTAAAAACGTCAGCTTCCGGTACCATCCAGAGCGACCGATTTTGAAAGATGTCAGCTTCACGATTCCCTCGGGCAAGACCGTAGCGGTGGTGGGATCCAGTGGCTCGGGTAAATCGACTTTGGCTCGGTTGCTGTTTCGCTTTTACGATTTGGAGTCAGGCGCGATATTTATCGACGGCCAAGATATCAGCAAAACGTTGCAATCGACGGTACGGCAAGCGGTTGGCATTGTGCCGCAGGATACGGTGCTCTTTAACGACACCATCTTCTACAACATTCTCTACGGTCGTCCGGCGGCGAGTACAGATGAAGTGCATACCGCAGCCAAACACGCCAAGATTCACGATTTCGCTGTGCGGTTGCCGGAAGGCTACGAAACGCGTGTTGGCGAACGGGGTCTTAAATTATCGGGCGGAGAGAAACAGCGCGTGGCCATTGCGCGCGCGATTCTCAAGAATCCGCCCGTACTGATTTTTGACGAAGCTACTTCGGCGCTGGATTCGCATACAGAAAAACAAATTCAAAATTCGCTCGAAGAAGTGGCGCGCACTCGCACCACATTGATGATTGCACACCGGTTGTCGACGGTAGTGCGGTCACACGAGATTTTGGTTCTCGAAGACGGCCAGATCGTCGAACGCGGAAATCATTCTCAGTTGCTCTCCAAACAGGGGAAGTATGCGGCGATGTGGGAAAAACAGCAGGCCGAGGAACGTGAGAAGCAGGAAGCGGTGCCGGTGGCCTAGACAGTCCTTGCGAGCGGAGCGAAGCAATCTATTCTTCGGGGCGACCACCACGAAGTCCGCGGCGGTGACTTGCAGGTTTGCGTTGCGGTTGTGGATCGCCTTCCAGCTCGTAACCATCCATTGCTTGGCGGTCGATTTTACCGCCTCGCTTTTGAAAGAACTGCACTAGGTTCTTGTGACCTTCCATTGCAGCGACGGTAGTAGCGGTTAGCCCCCGAGCATTTTTAGTCTCGAGTTTGGCGCCTTTCTGAATCAGGTATTCCGCAACTTTTAAGTGCCCGTGGTGTGAAGCAACCATCAAAGCCGTCATGCCATCTAAGAACGATGACGCTTTGGCTTTGCGATTGATCTGCGCACCGTGCTCGGTGATTGCTTTCACCAATCGCAACTTGCCACTCGCTACTGCCACTAAGAGCGGAGTCCAGCCTTCTTCGTCGGCGAATTCCAAATCGGCGCCAGAGGCGAGCAAGAGGTCGATACCGGCAAGCGAAGTATCGGCGGATTTGTTATTTAGGCTATCGACCAAGTAGATTAGCGGCGTGGTGCCGCCAAAGTCGGCGAAGCGGCGATTTAGCCGCGGTTTTAAGAGCAGCGCAGTTTTCATGCACGAAGTAGAATTGAAATTCTCGCAAAGCAGCAGCATTTGTTCGCCATGCATAAACGCAAACACGGCAGTGGATAGAATCCACGCGCCGGTGATGAGCAAAGCGGTTTGGCTGTGTTTTTTGAGTTGCAGAAGAACCCTCTAAGGTTATTTCGTGCAAGTTGGCTAATTTCTTTATCTAATTCTGAAAAAATACCGAGAAATATGTAATGGCAGCTCAGACCAAACGAATGTTAGACATTGCGCGTCACGTCGCGAAATTGCGAGCCAAAGAAAAGGGCGAACGCGATCGCTTTAAGCGCCGCGGCATTTGGTTAGTGCGCTGGGGTTGGATGCTGTATCACGAGATGATGCGCGACAATGTGAAGATACGCGCTGAGTCACTCGCTTACCTTTCTCTCTTCTCCTTACTGCCGCTCTTAGCAGGGTGTTTCTTTATTTTTACGGTCCTAGCGCAGTTTGGAATGGTTCAGGATGCACTTAATGGCCTGCTATCGACTTTTTTGAGCAACATTCCCTTTGAGCACCGCGAGTTTGTGAAC
>Ga0163144_10002576_pt1 | contig 41630 bp, 79 predicted proteins | sample OliLak19BULKMAT1_FD_123175 | JGI IMG/M metagenome (GOLD analysis project Ga0163144, IMG submission 123175) | Freshwater microbial mat bacterial communities from Lake Vanda, McMurdo Dry Valleys, Antarctica - Oligotrophic Lake LV.19.BULKMAT1 | ecosystem: Environmental > Aquatic > Freshwater >...
TAGTGTGAATAATTTTTGGGAAGGTTTTGAAAAACAAGCCGTGATGTTTAACTCCGCAAAAACTAGGCTAACGCGTGGAGGCATCGGTGCAGCATTAGGTGGTGCCTTCGGGGGTGCCGCAGGATATTACGGTACTACTGAAGAAAAGAATAAGGCCCGTAACGCTATTGGTTCTGGCATCGTTGGTGCGCTTGCTGGTGGGGCCATCGGGGCAGCTCGTAAGCCCATCCCTGTTACCCACATAGATCTAGACGACGCCATAGAAGCCACTGCAGACCATCTTAGCATTGAAGACTTGATGAAAAAGTTTAACCATCCTGGTAGAACCCCATAGAAAAAGAGCTAAGGACGTTTAGGTATGGACCACTTTTGGGAAGGTTTTGAAAAACGTGCTGTCAGCCTTACTGGGATGATGGGCGGCCTACGTTCTGGCAACAAAGCGTTCTCTGCACCAGGCATGCTCGCTAAGCCAACCGCACTCAAAAGCGGTATCTCAGTAGCACCTAGAGCGGTAAAACCTCTTTTGCCTACCCCAACCAAGATTAGTACAAACCAAAACCTGACGCCCAAGCCGTCTAGCCAAATGCCTGAAATGCCACAAGTGCCCAAGCCGAAGAAGCAAGCAGGCCGGGGGGTATCATCTACCTACCTATGACTACCTGGAGTAAAACAAATCTTTTGAAAAAAACCGTAGGAGTGAAGATTCACAAGTCTTTTCGCGACGCTATAAACTCCATTACTGAGAGCCTTGAGAAGCAACATTTTGAGGTTTCAAAGAAACTGAAGAACGCTGTTAAACTAAACACGAGGGGTAGCCGATGAGCACCACTGAAGGCCCAGGAAGCGCAAGGCCAGCGGGGATACCTCGGAGGTCTATCCAGAAGGCCGAGCAAATACCCAACGTTGCTGTCTTTTTAAAGCGAACTGGGTTAGAATTTTTACAGCTGATCTTTGCAAACAGAGCAGCTGGATGCTACAAGTACGATACTGATGATACAAAAACGGAGATACAGATAAGCGACGTTCACGCTGTGGACCTCACAGCCGTTGGCACTAGACCATCGATCGTCGCAGTCAGAGGCCCCCTTAGCTGGCAAGGACTAGGTTTGGGCGGCGGAGCGGTTGAATCTCGCTCAATGAAAACCGGAAACTACACTTTCAATGACTTGCTTACCGGGTCCGTGGCTTTCTCATGCTTTAGCCGCGAGGGGATCGAAGCAGAACAGATTGGGCACTTAGTGTTCAATTCGTTTAAGTTCTTTCGTCCTGTCTTGCAAAAATACGGGTTCTTTACAATAAAAAGCCTTAACATCGGTGCAGAAGCATTAGTCGAGCAAGAAGGGTCAGATGACAAGCTGACCGTAGTTCCAGTTTACGTTACCGCGCAGATTCAGGATCGTTGGACGCTTGATGAAAAGGCGGCCAGAAGGCTCGAAGAAGTTATTGCTACTGCAACATTTAACGTGACTTAAAAGGAGAAATTATGGCAGCGTATCGGAAACCAGGGGTAACGGTTACCCAAGAGTTCGTGGGGCTTGTACCAGCATTGGCAGCGTTCTCGTTGTCTTCTGTGGTAGTTGGTCCTGCCTATCAGCTTGTTGATGCTGATAATCTTGGAAACTACACAGGCGTTCAGCAAGCTTACGCTTACGCAAGCGCACTAGGCGGATCTGTTATTGACTTGGAAGCACCTTCGGTAGACGAAGTATTCCCCGTCACTAAAAAGCCTATCGCGGTCACACTCAAAAATGCGGTTGTAGAGATAATTTCTGCACAAACAGATGGGTCTGTTGCCGGCGACGTCTTCAGTGACGTATCTGTAGGACAGTTTGATGACGTCTTAGTAGGAGACCTTATCACGGTAGAAGAAGCACTTGGTGTGGCTGTTTTAGCAGCTCAGACCAACGGCCAGTCTACTAACAGCTCTGGGCTAACTGACCGGCTGACATCTGGAACCGCAGGGCAGTTTGGAAACGTTAAAGTTGGCGACAATGTGATCGTCGCTAGTGGCACAAACACCCTTACTGGTACTTTCACAGTGGCTGTTAAAATCTCCAGCTCAGTTCTTAAACTTTCCGCTGCAGTTAACGACGGTGTTGGTGCTTCTTCTAACGTTGCTTACTCTATCACTGGCGACCGCGGCACAATCAACCAAGGCAGCTACCGAGTTAAGTCTAAGACTGACGCTAATACTTTGGTCCTTGAAAGCCCCATGGCCGATAGCCCAGAAGCACTCATGCATTACTCCGTGCGTAGACAAGTGGCTTCTATGCCTCTTGCCCGCGCGGCGTCTTTGTCTTCAAACGGATTCGTCCCGTCTTCATCGGTGGTAACGCTACCCTCAAACGGCGTCCTCGAGTATGAAATCGACGCAATCATGTACCCAATCGTTTCTGGAAGTGTGTATGCAGATTACCGCAGCCTGCGCACTGACAAGGCTGCTAACGTGGCTGAGTACACAAGCATAACTGACGTTACGGCATCTTTCGGTACAGGCCAGATCACCCCCGCAAACCCCCTTGCTTACGCTCTCTCTCTTATGATCGCGAACACGGTGACCGCAGTAAATGGATTAGGCTTGGACAGCAACGCTGTGAGCAATGAAACGTTATCGTACGCCAACGCAGCCGATACATTGAAGCTGGCTGACATGTACGCTATCGCACTATTATCTCAGCTCCCAACAGTCCACTCTCTTTTCAAAAACCATGTCGAGCAGCTCTCTCTTCCTGAGAACAAACAAGAGCGCGTTGTCTTGTTCAACTCTAAGATGGCTACTAGGTCGGTGTTACAGACTGAGCTGGTTACGTCATCTTTAGTGTCCGGTGCTCGCACCGTAGTCAACACACAAGTTGACGGCTCTGGTGCTTTTGCACAGCCAACAACCCTTGTCGATGCAACACTAGACCAGTTCTTGAATGTTAAGCCTGGAGACAGCGTGGTAGTACAAAGCGGTACTAACGTTACCCCAGGAACTTATAAGGTAGCGTCTGTTACCAACGTGAACACTCTGGTCCTGGACACAAGCTTCAACGTTGGCACCTCTACAAACATTCAGTACTACATCAGCCGTAAAGACGGCCTAGGCTCAGACGGCGTAACCTTTTATGACCGTAACGCACAGTTTCTTTCAAACGGTGTTGCCGCTAGCCATTACCTTAACATTCTTGCTGGCGCCATCGCTGGGCGGTACAAAATCGCTTCTGTAGACAGCGAAAGACAGGTAACCCTAGCAGCTGCGGTACCCGGAGTGGCGACACTTCAGACCGCACTGGATTATCAGATCGACCGAGACCTTTCAAGAACTGAGCAAGCTGCTGCTATTGCAGGTTACAGCTCAAGCCTTGGATCCCGCCGATGTGTCCACGTTTGGCCAGACGTCCTCAAAGCTCCAGTCGGACAGGACATCCTACCAATCCCTGGCATCTACGGCCCAGTTGTTATTGCAGCCTTGACCACTGGTCTTCCTACACAACAAGGTTTCACTAATCTTGCGGTGTCTGGGTTCCTTGGCCTTGACCACTCGTCTAAGTACTTCTCAGACGTTCAGCTCAATACCATCGCAGGCGGGGGCACGATGCTACTTGCACAGGATAGTGCAGAGCAGCTTCTTTACGTTCGTCACCAGCTCACAACTGATCGCTCTGCGATCAAGTTTCAAGAGTACAGCTTCACCAAAAACGTGGACTTCGTTGCGAAGTTTCTGCGCGGCGCTTACGCATCCTTCGCAGGGCGTTACAACATCATCGACACTACTCTTGATGAACTCAAGAGTACTGGTCAATCTTCTTTGTCCTTCTTAAAAGATCGGACTCGGTTGCCAAGGATCGGTGGCGTAATTAGAGGCGGGGCTTTGTCCAGCCTAAAAGAGAGCGAAACTCAAATCGACACTGTCGAAATTAGGTTTGCTCTAAACATGCCAATTCCGTTGAACAACATCGACATCACAGTCCAAGTCTAACTAGGAGGATCATCCAATGGCAGCAGGAGCATTAACCACGTGGGATTTTTACAATCAACACGTGCAACAAGATCTAAAAGGCGGGCAGTTCGTAAGCGCAGAGTCAACTCTGGTGGCTGCGGGCCCTCCGAACTTTAGCGACGCTGGTGGGGCAGGGGCCGGCACGAACTTGGAGGTCTACCCTATAGGCCTTCTTGAGTCGGTTGCTATTCAGCAGAACAAGCAGCTTCAGAGGATTTTTGAGATCGGATCCGTCCGCTCTTACTTTATCCCCGGTAGAGCTATTGGTAGCCTTTCGATTGGAAGGACGTTCTACTTCGGCCCGTCGCTGCTTCGTGTTCTCTACGCTTATTACAAGCAGACCGGAAGCGATCCTGGTATCTCCCTTGGTACCAAGCCAGCTAACACTGCTCCCATCGTGATCGAGGGGATTACACTCCCAGATCCGGATGCGGCTCTTTTGGACAATGCAGACCCGGCGTCGTTACATAAGTTAAGACGAAGTCCAGGGAATGACTACTTCCTGATTGACTTGATGTCGGACTTGTTTGCACAACCTACTGGTATGTGCATCTACTTCAAAGATGCCAACAGCCACAGTGTTGGTGCTTTCTACCTAAACGAGTGCTATGTTCAAGGTCACCAGATGACGGTATCCTCTGGATCGGTACTGGTTATGGAGGGCGTGTCTATGCAGTTTGACAGCATCTCCCCAATCAAAATATTACTAAGTTAAGAGGACTTCGATGATGGACAACTTTTGGCAAGGGTTTAGTGAGCAGCAAGAAAAGGTGGCAATAGGCATACCACTTGCTTCACTTGCTGGTAAGGCTACAAGAGCCGTATCATCAGTCGGAAAGGGCACTGCTAACTTAGCAGCATCCGCCGTAAACTACGCCAAAAGTGTCCCTTCTCGGGTTGCAGCTTACCCCGGCAAGATGGGGAAAGCGTTTCAAGATGCTCGCGCTGGTGTCACTGTTGCTGGAAAACAAGCGGTTAAGCAGCCGCTTGCTGGGGTTCGCAGGGACGTCAGCAATCTTCTCACTGGTGCTGGTATCGGTGCTGCTGGGATATATCTTGCCCGTGGTGGCGGTGAGCAACGTAAGAATCCTTACTGACAAGGCACAGTGATGCACTTTTGGCGTGGTTTTTACAAGAGAGCTGAATCTGAGGGGCAAGGCCCCATCGCTGAGTGGATTGCTGAAGCTCAGCATGACAACGACGCCCTAAAAAACAAAGAGCCAAAGAAGAACGACTTCGATCCCAGAGAAGCCTCCGGGTGGATTAGTCCAGAGACCTGGCACCACAATTGGCCATCTTCAGGCCATGTCTAACTGGGGTAGTGATGCAAAACAAATTAGCTGTCTCAGCCGAGTGGATACTAAAAAAAATAAGAAGTGGCACGCTTAGCCGCGCTAGCAGCGTACTAAAGTACCCTCTGGCACATGATGCTAAGACTGTAGTTCTAGCCAGGAATCAGAGGGCTCGAATACCAAAAGCTCTGCCGTCTAACGTTCTTTCCGCCAAGTTCCAAGAACTCCCTAGCCATGCTAAAAAACAAATCATAGCAGACGTTGCCGCTCTCAGAAATGAGATGCCCAAAACGTATGCAGCTGATAAGTTTGTTCATAACGTTTTAAACGGAGACGGGTTAGCCAAGGTCGCGTCTCGAGGTGAAGTCATGACACATTTTTGGGATGGGTTTACTAAACAGGCCGGATTTGGCTCAGCGCTAAAAGCAAGTTTTGGCGCCGTTAGAGCGGGGACTGTTCCACTGGGTGGGGTTGCAAAAGCAGTCACTAGTGCAAAAACTGTTGGCGTGGGCGCAGGGCGAGTAGCCGGAGCTGTTGGCGGAGCTGCAGCACGAGGCGCAGACCATGCAGTAGCATTTGCAAGAAAAAACCCTGTAGGCGCTGCTCTTGGCGCAGGAGCTCTTGGGATTGGCGCAGGGACTATGATGTCCGGAAATAAAAATAATTAATGTAGCGAGGAGGGGTTATGGAAAACTTTTGGTCAGGATTTGAAAAGCAAGCTGCGAGTGCGAAACACCTTGCTGTGGCGGGACTCGGCGGGCTGGCTCTTGGTAGTGGCGCAGGTATTTTTCATGGCCACAAACATGGGAAGAAGAAGGGCTTTGAACAAGGGTTCGTAACTGGTGCTAACACCATGAACGCGCTTTCTCAGCAAGACCCTGCTAGGCAGGACCAACAAGGATGACCGTCTTCTGGCAAAGCTTTCAAAAACGCGCTGCAGCCATGAGAGAAGTGGCAACCGTCGCTATCTTCAATGGCAACACAGGTCAGATGCTTATGGGCAAGCGCCGGGATAATAAGTCTTGGACGAACCCAGGTGGACACTTAGACAATGGTGAGAATCCGCGAGCCGGCGCCCAGCGTGAAGTCCTAGAGGAAACTGGAATAAATATCCCACCTGATGAACTGGACCGTATGTCTAGCAGTGTCGTTACGAAACGAGACGGGAAAAAGATCAAGATCCATACATTCAAGGCTTTCCTGAATAATAAAGAAAAAACGAGCCTACAATATGACCCTGACCAAGAAGTATCTTCTTGGCGGTGGGTTGAGACTACCGGTGGCCTGCCCGAATATATTAAAAACAACCTGCACGTCCCTCTTGAAGAGAACGTCCTGTTGCAGGACATGGGGCTTGGTATAAAAAAAGAGGCCTTCTGGAAAGAGTTTAACCGACGTGCTGCAGGGGGATTGCAATGACCAGACACCTGCCCCTTATAGTCGTTGCGCTGCTAGGTGCTGTAGTTTGCTGGTTGCAACTTTCATCCTTACTTACACTGTCAGAAGTTGTCACAAACCAAGACAAGAGGATTAGCTACTTTGAGAGCCAAGGTATCGTTGGAAAGGTTACCGACATCCGCCAACAAGTTGAAGACATCACCATTGAGGCTGATAAGATAAAAAAAGAGTTGGAGAGAGCTAAGCGCTCCCTCATTGAGACCATTGCAGCTCAAGAGCTGACAATTAAAGCTTCAATGAAAGATGACGCCGCTAAAGTGTGTGATAATAAGATCGCCTTAAGTGAGCAGAAGTTAATACCCATGATCAAACGTAGGCAAACACCAGTCTATAAACCAGTGCCTAACGAAGTACCTGTTCAGCCCGCTTCCGAGGCATTGCCGGTCGCGTTACCCTAAAGGCCCCTACCAGCTCATCCCCGTTATATACTCGGCGGCCTCTTGGCGATCCGTCAGCAACCTGTTGTTGAAATCGTAAATTCCCCCAGCCACCGACAACAGCCTATCAACATCAAACACTGATCCCACTGTTACAACCCAGTACGACATATCCCCAAACGAGTAGAACATATCGTTGTAAAACTTGAGGTCGCCCTTCTTCAAACAGTCTCTGAGGGCGGCTTCTGTCCACCCACTGGATTTATAGAACCTAAGGGCGAGGTGGCTTGACTTAACAGCAAGCTTGCTGTGCTTTTCTGTGCTCAGTTCACCCATCACTCACTACCTTTGGCTTCTCGAAACCCATCCTGTCAAGCTCCCTAGCAGCCCATGTCATCCCAGCTAGCTGGAAAATAACGGTCCGCCTGATTACTTCAATGTGCAGAGCATCATCAAGCTCTGCATCATACCAAGCTTTGTAGAACTCATACGGGCATGAAATTACGCCGTCATTGAGTTTTTCAATAATAGACAACGCCTGCTTGTAGTCCTGTACGCCACGGTCGTCCTCATAGGGTTTAAGGCTTTTAGCGTACTCACTCATGTACTTGATGGATTCGTCTTGGTTCCATTCGTACTTCTTGATGTCTTGGGATATCTTGCTTGCAAAGTAGCTTGGGTTTTCAATCGACGTCCTAAACCAACCAACCCCTCTACCGTGGCCAGGTGTAACTGAAAGCTCGCCGATGTCGCCTGACATCGCAATCATATTCGGCGCGATTAGAAGCCAAAACCCGCAAGACCGCGTGTCAGGCTGACAGCACTCCAGAAACAACACAGGCCCTTGTTGGTTTGCAACAGGAGCCTGGTTTACGACGAATTTTAACTGATGTTTGCTAAATGTTCTTTCTACCAAATCATTAATCTGCTCTTTCATACTCATTGATTCCCCTTACTGGTGGTGGGATGTTTTCTTCAAAGTAACTAACTGTTACAGGGACCGCCCCCATTTCGTCTGGAGACGCGTGCATCCTGAATGGGGCGTCTTTACTTGTCGTCCGGACCGCATACTCGTAGCGAGTGTTCTCGGGCTCCCAGGCGGTATCTGACCACCCGGTGTTAACCTGCTTTAAAAACCGTCCAAGGTTAACGTGGCCTTCAGTTATTTCCGCGTACGGCTGGCCGCTGTCATCTAACGAGTATGCGTAGACTTTGAAGTCTTCGCCGTCTTTTCTCTCTTCAGCTGTGAACCTTGCTTTGGCAAGAGCTGCGACGACTTTGTTGGCAACATCTTCGGTGATGCGACCTTCGACGCTGTCAAAGACAGTCCCTTCGTCACTTTCTTTGGGGTTAAAGGTAATACGCCATGCTCCGTCTGCTGTGAGTTCTTTTTGGATGGTTGTCTTTCTAAGCATGTCTTTACCTGTTGTTTAAGTGATTTGGTGGTCCTGTTAAAGGTTTTATAGTCGCAACCTTTTAAGTGCAACCTCTTTGTCTGGCATAACCTCTGCGATCTTCAGGTCAAACGGACCAGGGAACCCGTACCTCCTCCAAAGATGCTCAAACTCCTCCCTGGTGTATTCAACTGCATGGCTGACATTAAGTTGCCCCCGGTAGTTCTCCACCGTAGTAGCAATACCCCATGTGGTGTCTAGGGCTAGCCTCCTGCCGTCAAGCGTGAACTCGATCCACGCGTGCCCCACAATGTTACCCTCTTCCCCAGGCATGTTTGCAACCCCGATACCGTGTACGAGCACTGCGCTACGGGGTAGGTCAAAGCCCCCAATAAACCCTTTTGCGGATGAGTCAAAGCAACTACCTGGCCTGTTGATCGGCTTTCTGCCCATGAGCTTACTAACTTTTTTGACAGCCTCTTTTGAATATCTAATTGGCATTAATTTGCCCCCTCTTGGCACCATGTTGGCCCACCCACCAGCAGGTACCTGCCGTCAGTATCGATTCGACCTACCTCCCTTCTTGCCCGTGTTCTAAATACTGCGGTGAAGGGGTAACTTCCTTCTATGTCTGGGTGTACATCTTGCGGCGCAATCACCGAGTAAAACTCGTCTTTAGTAACTTCGCGGTAGCTCATTTTTCCTCCTCTTGTATGGTAGTTTTTAACGTTCATTAAACAAGTGTATATTGAAGAGTGAGCAGCCAAATCTACACTCTAAGTGACACCACAAGCATGTCAATGGCTTGCAATGCTTATTTTAAGGAATGATGGGGTTTTTTGAACGACGTGATAAGGTTAAGTTGCGGTATGGAGGATCGGTACCTCGGCGGGCTCATAACCCGCAGGACCGGGTTCAATTCCCGGTACCGCTACTTATTGTCCAGCGGTATCCCGCTTAGGCTCAATGCTGTCAAGGTTGGCTATGGTCTCACCTATGCTCGCTTCCACAGCCTCAAGGTCTGCCTGGCTGATAGTCCCCGCTGACTTAACAGGGAATGCTAACCGCACTGTGGTCACAATCCCGTCGTCAACCTGAGCCCCGAACATGGTAGGCTCTGGGGCCACCCAGGGGTCTCTAGCGGTCTCTATCTTTAGGGTAGGCACCCTGAGCTGGTAATTCACGATCTCATCCACTGTGACCGCAACAGACGCTGCTGCGACCCCCCACTCGGCAGGAGGCGGCTCTTGCTCTGCATCAGACATCGCTAGGTTCCACTCATTTTCATTGGCGTAGACGTCTGTGTGTGACGCCTTTGCGGTTCTAAATACATCTCCAGCCCTCAGCTCAGACCAGGGGATCTGAACCTGCCTTAGTACAAATACTGGCCTTAGATCATTGCTCATGTTGTTACCTCACCCTCTTATTGTTTTTATTTTAGCTTCCATCTCACCCCTAAGGTGCGCGCACCTGTCCGCAGCGTCTCTAAACAGATGGTAGAAGTCTGGCCCTTTGTCAGAATAATACTTTGCCCATGTTAACCATTCCCCGTGCTCCATCTCTAGTAGACGCAGCTCTAGCTGCTTCATCTCGCCCTCTGAATAATCACTCATGAGCTTTCAACCTTTTTCGTTTGTTAGAACAGTTTATGAGTTTGCCGAGATAACAACTGTAGGCAATCCACAGGATGCACACCACGACTGTTGTCATTCTGACCTCGACCAACTGATGGCAGCGCGAATTTCGCCGCTTTCCTTGTCTACAATCTCGACGAACTGAATATTCGCGACACTATCGTTCTCCACTAAGAACTGAGCAAGATTGAACGCATTGAGCCTGATAACCTGTTCGACTCTTGCCACCGTTGCAGGATGGGCCTTCACGCTATCCATGTCGTCCTCCGATCTAATAAGAGAAACGTCTCCGAATATCCTATAAGTATTCAATCTACCCAATTTCTTCTTCCCAATCTCTTTTGGCATCATCCAAAAAATCATCGTAAATTTCTTCTAAATGAGTTTGTACCTGGTCACAGAAAAGATCAAAATCTTCCCCGCCAAGGTCCCCGTCCTCATCCATTTGTGCAGCTTCCCACTGCTTATAACCGCGCACTTTCCCTGCTGCTGCATCCCATGCAGCACCTCCGTTAAAGGACATTAAGTCATCCTTTTTATATTGTACCCAAGAATGCCTAGCTCCTTTGGTTTTAATGTGTCGCGGTGTCTCACTAAACACCTCATCTACTATGGCCTGGGCAAAAGATAGTGGATCTGGGGCTTTAACAATATCTGCTTTTCTAATTTGGCCACCTACAACAGGGATGCCCATTTTAGCCAAGTCAGATGCAATTGATTTTTTGGTTTCCATTTTATGCTCCTTATTGCCTTCGGCTTTAACGCCTCACAGTGTCATCGTGGGCTTCCACCTTTCTCGTTTGTTAGAACAACACGCTCTTCTCAAGCATGGTTGAGTTTGTGGGGGCAGAGCCTGTGCCCTTATGTGGCGATGTCTTTGGGTACTCGGACTCACATCTTCCACCAAAAACAGTACCGCAGTCCTTATGGTTGGCTTCAGCAATGTGCTCATCCCAAAGCTCGCATCCGCAGCCAATGAACACGTTTGCTTCCTCCTCGGTAGCAAACTGCCGATGCCACCATGGGCCTCCAAACCTTGTAGTCGGGGCGTTTTTGTACCGGTAGTACACGGTGGTTTTTGGCGCCATGTGCTCCTCTACTTCGCAATACCCGCAAAACGCTGTACCCCCGCAGTCACCTCCGGCGTGGTAAGTAAACGGTGAGTCGTGGGCTTGCTCACCTAGTGCAATCTGCCTATGAACCATTTTTTACCTCCTTCAGTTCCATTTTATCAAAAGTTTGAATAGCTTCTTTGGCACCCTCAATGACTTCGTAGTTAGGGCCTGGGTAGCACGCTGTCTTCCTTGACGCGTCCAACACAACGTTAAGATTTTTCATGTACTCCAGGTACTCGCCCCTAATAAACGTAATCGTTTCCACGCTGTTATTACTCCTACTACGAAGGTTGATCATCCTAATAACTATATCTCTTCCCCACGTCATCTTTAACTTCTTCCGCTTTGGTTTTGCGTCTCACGCTTCATATCTTTTTGGTGTACCAGTGAACGTGAACCCATGGTGCCGCCAATCGGCGCTATCGTCAGCAAAGTTACTCCCCGCATCCTTCGCAGCGCGCATAAACATATCTAAGTATTTAGTGAACTTGTTTGAGATTCTGCCTTCTATACTGATAACCAGGATCTCGATTTCATGTCTGCCGTGGGTAGTACACTCCTCTACGATAAAAGTCCTGCCGTCCCTTTCCACAAACGTAACATCAGGGAGGTTACCTCTAGTCGCGGCTGGTACGTGGTCTAGGACCGTGTACCTATTTACAGCTATCGGTGAGAACTCATTAATAGCAAATATAAACCCCTGCATAAAAGAGGGTATATTCAGGTCTTCAGGCAGGTTGACTATTATCTCTGTTTTCATGTGTATCCTTTTCTTGTTTCTCTCTTATTAACCTACTCATGCCCTTTAGAGTACCCGCTTCTGTCAGCTGAACAAAGCACGCAATGCGTCCTACGTGGCTATGAACTCTAACGCATTTAAAGCAAGTCAGCCCATAGCAATCCTTACAGACATACAAAGATTTCCTGGTTCTGGCCTCACCGCATTCCGGACAATCCTGCTTAGTGTTTGGACTGATAGGTACCTTAGTCACTCGTCCCCCTTTTCAATTACGTGCCCTCTGCTCATCCATGCTTCTGGCTTAATATTTCTAAACCAATCACTGACCGTAGGCACTCTGCCGCCACAGTCCTCTCTGACGTGCTGCTCCCCGATATAACGAACGGGTACCTTTTTTCCGTCACTGTTGGTTATCACTAGGCCAAATACCCTTTCGGCCTCAAAGATACCCTGGCTGTGGTGTCTAAGGGCTCTGTGCCTGAAGTCACAAAAGGACTCTTTAGTGCAGTCAAACCAGTTATGGATGGGGTGATAGTCATCTACTGAGCCACCAAACAGCTTTACTGACGTCTCTGCATGATGTGTGGGGTGCGTCATATAGACCCCCCGTAAGTCTCAGACGACATATGATACTGCGTGTGGATAAACTCTATGCGGTTTTCCTTTACCAAGATGACCATCTCCCCTTCTGCCCCATCGTTGTTTTCCCACCCGGGGTGGTTAGCAACAAGCCAGTCATAAAGGACTTCGTGTACTGCTTCTGGAACGGGGAGTATCTTTACTTCTTCAGTGCTGACGAACGCTCCATCTTTAAAAGATGATGTACTAGTAGTGATTTCTACTGTCTCGTTGGCAACGTCTTTTTTATCCTTTTTCTCAAAGGCGAATACAGCATCATGTACCTGGCCGCTGTCGCCACACCCGTCATAGCTTGTAGTAACTGACTCCACTTTAAGTTTGGTTAGGGCTGCGATAAGGGCGTCCTTGTTAGACATAGCTCTGGCGTCTACGCTAGCTTGCCCTCCTCTATCAGTGAAGCCTTCGTACACCCCAACCAAATCAGTGCCTGTACAGGTACTTTTATCTTCGTTTTTAGCTGTTATCATATCTTCTCCACTTGTTCTAAAAGGTTTTTATGAAATTCTGACACCTTGGCGTCTCTTTTAAATGCCCCCGTGTCCCAGTCAACTATCTTAATACCGTCCGGCGAACGCACCCTGCTAAGGGCCACGTAGAGCTGCCCAGGCTCCCACAACTTCCCAAGGGCTAGTAGCACGTTATCCATAGTTGCTCCTTGGCTCTTATGGATGGTCGTAGCCCACGCTAGGGTTAGAGGGAAGTTCTCCGCAGTAGCCAGCACGTCTCCGTCCTCGTTGTTGCACATGAATGTTCCCTGCTCGACGTGGATCGTTTTCCCGCTAAGGAGTCTTACCGTGATAACGAAGTGGCTAAGGTCCTCTATGTAGCCAAGGCTACCGTTTACAAACCGGTCGTCCGTATCGTTTTGACGCATCATAACAAGAGCGCCCACTCGAAGCCGCAGCACTTCCGGGATAGGCGCATCTTTTTTTAACACGTCAATGTAGCTGTCGATCCCTTTGTACTCAGTGTGGTACTCGGTGTCGTCACCAGAGAGACAGTTAAGCTTTTCGATGTTGTACCTCTCGACGTCGGCCTTCTTTCCAAAGAGTCTTGGGAAGTCGTCTGGTGCGTCGTTTCCAACCGTCTTGCTATTGAGGAAGTTTACGATCCTCTCAGACATCTTACCAATGCGCGCATCCCCCAAGATCTCTACAAACTCAGGATCCACAGACCTCACTGGGGTTTTAAGGAGTGCAGGTACGAAGTCGCTGTTTTCCCAAGCGTGACTAAGGAATGCCCATGGGGTAGGGCCTTCTCCTCTTTTCACCACCGGGGGTAGCTGCCTAAAATCACCTACTGCTATGATCTTTATTCCGCCCCATGGCTCGTCGCTGCCCTTAACGATTTGAGCAATCTGGTAGGCCGCGTTGAGTGCGTAGGATGGGAGCATAGATACCTCGTCTAAAATAATGCAGCGAACCTTCCTTAATTTTTCCTTCATGTAAGGCTTTTCTATGGAGCGTTTGACCAGGGCGTCTACATCTGTAGCCACGTTAAGACCAAAGAATCTGTGGAACGTTTGCCCGCCGGCGATGATGGCAGCAGCCCCCGTACTAGCTACTACAGGCACGTGGACGCCCATCTTGGTCATCATTTTAATAAAGGTATGTATGACAAACGTCTTGCCCGTGCCGGCACCGCCGGTGAGAAAGACGTTGTTATCAGACACAAGCTCAGCGAACGCTTTTCTTTGGCACGCGTTTAACGGCGCGATCATTTCCTCTAACCAGTCGTACCTTTTTAACATTTCCTCTAGTGCCGTCATCGTTTACTCCATTACTTTGTTTTACTAGGGCTAGAAACTTTTTGGCAGCCTTGACCCTTTTTTCGAGGCTCAATAGCTTTTCTTCCGAAAGCTCTACTGTGTACTTTAGAAGTGGCGAAGCGTTACAGTAGCCCTTCAACCAGAGCGAAGATCGCGATAGTCCCCCGCGTCCAGAAACGCCGTTAAGCTTTCTGTACTCTTTGACAGCTCGAACCAAGATATATCCCGTCGTACCGTCTTCCTGAAACGAGGTGACCTCCCACGGCGCTCTGCGGTAAAGGACGATGTCTCCTACCTTTATATCTGGCTCGTACCTAGAGCACGCTGCTGCTTCTTTTCTTGTGGCGTAACCACCCCCGCAGCAAACACACCTATGTACTGTGTCTACTGTTCCTCGCATATATGCTGTTCCGCTCTTCATACTGACCTCCTACGTCCGCTGGGTGCGGTGGTGTTGATTGTTGCTTCTGCTCTTTGATTCTTTGTAAGACGTAACCAAACGCTTGGTGCATGATCTGGTTATAGGAGGAACCAGGCTGCATGTCGTTTCCTGCCAGGAGCTTGTTCAGCTCCCTTCGGACCGCCCACGGAAGTAGCTTCCAGTGGTTTTTGCAAAGCACTTGATGTGCAAGCGGTCTTTCTTTGCACCAAATTACTTTGCACTTTGTTTCCACGTTCTTGGCCCCCATGTGCTTGCAGCAATGCTGCCATTTGAATTAGTACCATCTCCACACGCTCAAGCCTGTGAATGACGGCATCTTGGTTGTCTATTTTGTTTATGCCATCGATGTTTATCAGTGCCGCAAGCCCTCTCAGCTCCGCAGGTGTTGGCAAAAAAAGAAGCAGCGTGCTGTCCGCTGCTAATACTTTTTTAAATTCTGCAAACTGGGCTTTACGTTCCGCTAAGTACTCATCAAGTATTTCTTTTGTAACTTCCACAAAGCTTATACCCCCATTACACCAGTGCGTTTAATACTTTAAACATCTTCTCCGTCAGCGCTGAAATAGAACTCTGTGGTACGTTCCAGGCAGACTGCAAGTCCATAGCCTTGATCGTGTACTCCTTTACCTCCCAGTCAGCAACTGGCGGGTAGATGTTAATCCTAATTGTCCTCGGTACCACGGTGTCGAGCGTTGCCGCGATTGCGTACACAAGCCTGTCCTGGCTCACCTTCCAATCCCTCCTAGGGTTTGAAGTTCCTATATGCCAGATGTAATCCTCTTGGTGCCACCCGTGCTCAATCTGGACAAGGCCACTTGTCTGTTTTGAGAACTTAGGGGCTTGAACCTTCTGTGGGGATCCGTCTACCACCTCGCTGAACGCCCCAGCATTAACACCCTTAGGAGTTTTTGGTGCCCCCTTAACCATTTCTTTTCGCATAACGTCTGCAAATGTTCTCACGTCAATTTCCTTTGCTTTAAAGATCTGGTAATACAGGTTGCGTTCTTTTTCATCCATGCGGTGGCTCCTTTCCAAACAACTGGTACGCGAGTCGCTTCCAATCCCCATAAGAGAACTCAAAGCAGTGCGCATCGGTAATAGCACCCTTCCAGTTGCCAGACTCCGGCAGGTGCCCATTTGGAATCAATACCATTTTTTTCTGATCATGGACCGCAATAAGACCCCAGGCTGGATTGCCCGCGGCTGATACGCGCTTGAGGAAGGTTTGTTGTTTGCCGTCGAACTCATGCTTTAAGACGTTACCGCCGCGTAGTGGCATGCTCTTTATGAACTTAACCTCTACAGACGCGCATTGCCCGCCGTGCCAAATAAAAAAGTCGCTGACACCAATATGGTATTTCTCAGCGACCTTAAGCGTAAAAAAGCCTTTAGGTTCTAACATGCGAAGGTGCTTGCCTAGCCAGGCATTGAACTCATTTTCAGTTTTCATGTGTCACCCTTAATGTATTCCAATGAACAGTCTAGAGCAGTAGAAGGCTCCAATCAACTACTTGGTCTAACTAAGTTTCCTGTAGTCGTTGCACTCAAGAAAGAAGCCCTGGTCGCGTGCCATAGGGCTTGACTGCGTTTCTTCATACTTGGGTCGCCCCGCTAACGCGTAACACTTAGTATGGAAGATATGCGGCTCCTCGCCATTATGCGTATTGTCAAGAATATTAAAATCATCTAGTCGTCCATACCCATCGTACTCCCCCGATAACACCCTATCCGGGAGGACTAGGGTCGCTTTGGAGAACTCTGGGTCTAGCTTTACCTCTGGGCTCGTGCGGGTTATAGCGTGTACACTTATCACAGACCGGTCGCACTCTGGGCACGACCACGAGAAAAATCCCATAATAGCTCTCCTTTAAAATTGTTTATTTTTAATGTTGTGACGCTAAAACAGCGGAAGGCTCCAATCAACTACGGTGTCATCCGAATTGACTTTACTAATGGGCTTGTAGTACCCAGCCCCGCCCTTTTCATTAACATCTACCCTGACAAGCTTCTGCCCAGGGGTCTTCAGCTTAAACTCTATTGCAGGATGGGTTACTCTGGCAGGGTTGTCCGACCCCTTGAGTGACCAAAACTGAGAGAGCTCGTCTGCGTCAAACGCCACCCCAGGCTTGTTTGCCCAATGTTGCTCAAACTTAGTGACGTACCTGGGGATCCAGTGCACGTCCACTCGCTCCGGAACTTCCTTATGCAGGGTCATAGACACGGTTAAAGACGCAGGACAGAACTTGAACCAGTTCCACCCCTTGTCGTGGATCAGCGTGTAAAGTATTAAGACAGGGGTGCCCTCAATGCTCCTAACTGCGCCGTCTACCATCTTCTCAAATAGGGCTACCATGCCGGACCTATGTCGGCTGATCCAGATCTTGTACTCGTCTACGTTGTTGGCGTCAACTGCAGTCCTGACGTTGTTTAAAGCCAGGTTTAGGTAGTCATGCACTGTGGGATAAGACTCTGGTTGGGCGGTGGGTGCGTTCTTCGCAAACTGCTGACACCCGTCTAACGCGTCCTTACCAAGAGATGCACGGTAGGTCTGAAAATGCTTATTTAAGTCCATAGCTAAAAGTCCTTTCGCGGGTTATCTGGCCGCGATCAAGGACCTCAACTTGTCAACAGCTGTGTCTTTGTCGCGACATTGTTCTATTATCTCTAGGGCTTGTCTTAGCCCTTGCATGTAAACAGTCCCATCCCCACTGTCTTCACGCGTGATGGAAAACACTCGTACCTTAACCTCATCTCTGTCTTCTCTTTGGTCTTGCCGGATGTAGCCATCCACATAGTAGCGAAGCCCGCTTTGGACTCTACTCATGATACTTTCCGCAGACTTACCAAAACCTTCCACCCTAAGGATGTTGCTTCTAACTTTGGTTGTTCCTGCACTGTCTATGTACTGCTCGTTTACTTGAAGACTGAAAGACGCGAACGCGGCTCTGTTCGTGGGTGGCTTAGTCATAATCGGCTGACTTACGGCAAGGCCGCTCAGCGAGACTTTGTTGAGGTCCATTGTATCTCCTAAGATGTGTCACTTTTAGGCTAACATGCAGAAGATACAATGGAAACCGCAATTCGTCAAAAGCCTAGCTGCTTTGGAGTTGACGTAGCCCCTATTTTAATGGGGTGAATCTTTTGTTTAGCCATGTCCAGAAGATAGCCGCTTTCTCTTCTGCTCTGGAATGCACCTTGACGGCCAAGTTGGTGATACGGGTGGTTTGGGCATGCACTAAGCGTACAAAACTTAGATCCACAGTTTGAGAACCTGTTTTTTGGCATATCAAAGTTTAAGCACGCCTCACAGATATAACTTTGATGCGTATTCGTGAGCGTGTGCTCTACACACCAAGTCTGAACCCCGCAGTGATAGCAGCTTTGTGGTGGGCGGTCAATCTTGCTGTAGTACTTCGGAGAGATAAATTGTCCTTCAACAATCAAGCACTCCCCGTACTCCACCGCTAAGGCTATCGCCTCGTGGTGAAACATCCTAAAGCTTCGGCTGTCTGGCCCGATTGACCAAAGATACGCTGCCCACGCACCTAGCTCCATGTAGGACGTCAGCCTGTCGTTATTTACTACGCGCGCACCGTCTACTACATCCGAGAAGACTTCTCTTAATGCTCTGAGTCCATCTATGGACATGCTCTCTTCGCACCAATCCCGATCGTTATAATCACCTTGCAGGACGGAGCGGATGTCCTGGCCGTGGCCGTTAGGAAGTGCTGATAGTCCTGGCATCCCCATAAACTTGGCCATGGTCTCCTCTGCCTGGCCAGGTTTATACATAAAAGACTCTACCGACATAGGATCCGGTTCGTAGGAACGCTTACTAGGTTCTAAAAGGTCAAATATGCGGTACGTGGTAGTTGACCACTCATTAGTTTGGTCAACGTCACTCACCCCTTCAAAAAGCGCATACGGGTTTATCACGTCTAAGAAATAAAGTGCTGCTGACGCACCAACGCGGATAGCCTCGTGAAGCTCCCCGTAGTGCGGGATACCAAACCGCTTGTACTGGCTAAGACAAAACTCAAAGCACTCTGGGGGTATCTCACCAAATTCAAACCCCATAATTCCCTGCCCAGAGTTATTGATCCACTCCCACAACGCGTCCTCCTTGTCGTTGTCATAGTAGGACTGCGCGTTCTTTGTTGAAAATGCCATTTGCTACCCCCACATCTTTGCTAGTAAAATTGGTTTTGCTGTTTCCCCTGCGAGCATGCTCTTTCCTTTGTAAAAACACTTCCACCCTGCGCCCATGAGAAACATCGGGGGCCTCTCTGCACCTTTCCCAATGCGGCAGACGAACTTCACCGTCTTCCCTCGCCTTCCATATTGAATAAGCTGATATCCGTTTTTACTATCCATAACGTCACACCCAAAGCTCCCCCAGCGTAATGAGATAGCTGAGCCTTGCAAAAATCTGATAACCTTGACCCTTGGCCAAAAAGAACTCTTCCACATAAACCCTCCTATTGGTCTTGAAGTAACCCCTTTAAATTGTTGATGTTTACAATATACTTATAACAAGAACAGGCCCGGTCCTTCATAGAAGACCGAGCCTTGTGTTGTAAAAAAAGAGAAGAAGTTAAGAGAGCGGTATCAGCTCAAAAGAGTGGACTTTTAAATCTGGGGCACCGTATCTGTTCAAAGCGTCACTGAATGTAATCTTGAACGCACGCTGACGCGGGCCAATAATTGTTTGCCCAGCGTCAGTTTTTCTTTTATAAGAAAACATCCCAGTACCCTCTGCGGTGTAATCATTATGCTGATACCTTTTGTTTAGAAGATCACCCTTCTGCGTAGCACGCACAGGGCCATACGAAAGATCCGAACACCAAATGCTGAAATCAGGGTCGTGGTCAGAGGCTGCTAGTCCCACTGCGACCTTCACCTTCTCCATAGAAGACATCTCTACCACTTGGCCTTTTGTAGCTGTGTCAGAGCTAACCCCTGCAATTACGAAGTTTTCTGATGGCATCACTTTACCCCTTCTTGTGTTTTCTTGAAGTTACCAATAGCTTTTTTAACAGCTGCCATTCGGCGGTTGTTGTCCGTGCCCAGAAGGTAAGCGTTAGCTTCCTCATCTTTCTTCAGCTTCTCATGGTAGTCATTAGTGTACTGCGGGTCAATCTTACCTGTCTCCATGTACTTATATTTAGTCTGGGAGATGTAACAAGTCTTGCCGGAGCCGTCCTTGATCTTGTATGCCTTGCGGCCATTCTGGTCAAAGGCTACCTTGTTTACCATTTTAAGTTCCATGGGCAAAAAGCCTGCGTATGCCGCAGACTTCTTACAAGCTCCGCACTCGACTGGTGAGATGTAGTCTTGCTCGCTAACTAACATTTCGGACAATGTTTCGTGGTTGTCTTCGCAGACATACTTGAATACTAGCGTCCTGTCATCGTCGTTTAGCCAGCTCATCAATGTTTCTCCTTGCTACTTGGTAGCGGATGTATTCTAAGGTACCCAACAAGCCCAGCAAAAGGCCCATCGGATACCTTAAACTTAATAGAATTCTCTGTTCTTGACCAGTACTTATCTGCTACATCTTCCCGCTGAGCGTCAAGCCAGAAGATAGGGACAGCCAACAGAACCTTCCCCTGCTGGTTTGGGACCAGGCTTACAGTGCCGGTGCAAACGGTTGAGTAATCGCAAGCGAGGTGTTCCGCTGAACTACCAGCGTCTGCCTCTACGCACAAAAACCCATCTTTACGAGTGAACTTGCCAAGTGCCGCACCGGGGATCTGCCTTATTTCCATCTGTCATCCTCTATCTAGCCATTTAGGTAAATACTCCTCTGGTAACTCTATCCCAAATAGTCTACCAGCTTCGAGCTTAAACATCTCCCAATCAGATTGTGAAGGCTTGCAAGTAGAATTCGGTAGGGGTCGGTAAGCGTCAGTGACCCTGATAAAAACGCCCTTTTCGCAAAACGTTGCCATGAAAAAACCGTTAAAAGAATTGAATACCGCCACCCCGCCACTGCCGTACCTCGCGGTATAGTAGATAGTGTTAGCGGTTCCTATATCATTTCCCACTAGGAACCAGTCCTCAGCCTCGTGGGAGGCTTGCGCTTCCATCGTCGCTATCACGCCTTGTACCCCCTAAACGATGTGTCAATTGTCTTAGGGATAGCCGCGGAAAGCTCCTCAATGAACTTGACGTTCTCAAGCCTCCAGATATCCTTTGAAAACGTCTGGTTAAAGCCCATCCAGTCTTTCGGATCTACGTGATGCTTATCAAATATCTCGTAAACGACTTGCCTAAGCTTCTTGTAGTTGACCTTGTCCCAATCCACTTTCTCCTCAGACGCTTTAAACCCGAATATCTTACCTGGAATGGCGATCGACCCGAATGCTGTGACGTGATCTTTAAGGTTACCCTTAGCAGTTTTCACTAGCTCCTCTAAGACGTTCAAGATGCCGGCAACCCTAACTGCCCTTTGTGTGTCACCAAGGATCTGAAGGTTCTGGCCGTGTACTCGGTAATTACCATCAGGCAATACTTCAATAGCGTCCTTCACTGCAGGGCACTCAGCTATGAACGGGCAGTACTGACAGTTTTTATTCGGGGTCGCTTCCCAGGTGGTGCGGTTTTCTATGATAGCAATCTTGGTCATTATCTGATCTTCAATTTCTCTCAAGTCACCTATCTCGTCTGGTTTCTCTCCCTCGAACACCCTCCCGTCCTTGCGCCATATAAACGGGGCCGAGTACCTAGCATACCGAGCGAAGTGCAGGATCGTCCTAACCTCGTTTAGGTACGGATGCACCTTTGAGATGACCCAGGCGTAGAACCCAAGCTGAAACGTGTCAGCCTCCTCAATGTTAGGCTGAGTCTTGTGGTCATAAACGTAGGCCGTCGTAGTATCCTCTGAGATCATAAAGATGTCAGCCCTACCGCGGGCAAGCGCTTGCGGGTCGTCGTAGCTGCACTCTGTGAAGGTTACACCGTCGTACTTCACGGCCATCTTAAGCTCTACGTCCGCGTCATGCACTAACCCCACAGGTGGCCTGTCGATATACTTTTTAGCCATATCAACAATTACCGCCGACTCCTCATAGGCTGGAGGGTGCCTTGTGACGGCTTGCACAACCCAGTCTCTTACCTCACCTGGGTTAAATGATAGCTGACCCCTACACATCCTTTTTGTAATCTCCTCGAACACTTCATGCACTGCGGATCCTCTGGCCTGAGGAAGCCCCTCGATCCGTTTTCCTTTGTTGTCTGCGTCGATGTACTGTCTTTTGAACGCATACCCACAAAGGGCAGTGTCTAGCCTTGATGGGCTGTACGGTCCGTACTTAATCGTTGATTCCATTGTTTCCTCCTAAAAGAAAACCCCCGCGCACAATGCACAGGGCTTATCAAACTTATACCTTAATCGAGATAGAACTATGTAGATCAGGCCTTTGCCGGCTCAGCCACTGCCTCTGCTTCTGCTAAGACCGCCTCGATCCTGGTGTACAGCCCATTAAGCCTTAGCTTAAATTCTTGCACTGGCAATCTTTTCAACACAGGGACCGTCGCTTGAAAGTGCTCACCCTCAAGCAGCTCTCTTGCGATAGAAGATATCTGCTCAATACCAGAGCTAAACTCCGTTTCAAGCATGGCAATGCCTGCTCTTAGCCCTCTTACCTCTTTAATTAACTCTTCATGCGTCATCTGTGTCTCCCCCAGAAATAATATCGTCTAATTCATTATCTTCATCCATCTCGTCAGCACCCAACAAAAACTCGTTTGGGTCGTCGGGGGCGGTCTTCCTCATAACATTAACGCCAGGGGTTGTCGGCTCGTAGACCAGTTGATCCAAATCCACCTGCGTCTCGTTTAGTAACGGAAAGTTCATCGACAGCCCTCCAATCTTGCTCTTCGTATTTTACCAGCAAAGCCTGCGCAATCCTATCTCCCTTTTTGACTTCAAAAGCTATGTCTTTGTTTAGGACTAGCTCTGCCGTAGTCTTCACGCTCCCGGCTAACAACAGACTTGCTAGCCTTACCTTGTAAGCTTCAGCTATAGGTGGCTGCCAGCAAGCCGTGATCCACATCTCTCCTCTATAATCTTCGTCAATCACCCCCACAGAGTTGGGGGCTATAACTTGATTCTTAAAAGAGAAGCCTGAGCGCGGCAGAATAAGGAGGACGTACCCTTTAGGAATCTCCGCACGAAGCCCAGTCCTGATCCTCGCGTACTCGTAGGGCTTAAGCGTAGCGTCCTCTGCTGCGTGCATGTCCCAGGCTGCTGCGCCATCACTTCCGCGATGAGGAGGTGTAACAGCACTGTCTCCGATATAGCGGATTGTTTTGGTCCCGCTTGTAATGTTATTTTCCAACCCCAAGTCCCCCTCTTCATTTTTTTGCATGTGCCTCTTCCAGCTCTGCAGCTAGCTCTCTTAAGGCAGAAGCTACCACTGGAAGTTTCTCTATACGGAACGCGATGTCTAGGGCCGATGCGTGGTCGTCTCCTACAGCCAGGGCCATAACGAAGCCTCTTATGTCATCTTTAATAGAGGCTCTCCTCTCCTGAGAAAGCCTCTCTCTAATCTCCCCAAACTTTACTTCTTTCTCGCTATCGCTTAATTGGTTGGATGACATTCACGTGCTCCCCGTCAGTTATTATTAGTGGCAAGTCTTCTCCTCTATACTCAAACACGATCTGGTCTGAGGTGTAATTCTTAACAGCCTCTTGCAGGTATGCTCCGTTTAGGAGTATTGCTCCCGGAGCTCCCGGGCCTTCACAAGCTATCACGTCTGACGCATCCCCCGCAGTCTTATCGTGAGAGTAAAACTTGAGGACGTTAAGGTCAAATACCATCTCCACTTGCTTCATTTCAGAAGAGCTAGACACCGCTATTGTTCTGCCAATAGCATCAATTACGTCTGCTCTTTTCGCCAAACACCTCACGTGCGTGGCAGCCTGTATAGCGGTGAGCGTAGATTTGTACGCTGGAAACTTATTAACTAAAAGGCTGCTCGTAACATACGTATCCCCAATAGCTAAACTAATCTCCGTTTGTGTGCCGTAGAAAAGGCCCTTACCCGTGACCTTATCGAAAAGCTTCTGGAGGCGGTCAGCTGTCTCGCCTGCGATCAAGATGCTATCTGGCACACGAAGAATACCGTTTGGAACATACGACATACGGTAGCCGTCTGTAGAAACAAAATGATCTGAGTTGAGGCAAACCGAACTAAAGATCTCGCGCTCAGATTTATTGTTCCTACAAAAAGACACTTTTTTCATCTTATCAATAAAGGCTCTCGTGTCGATCTCGACAAAGGGCATATCTGCGTATTGCTTAGGCTTACGAAAGATATCTTCTCTTAAGGTATTAAGCTTAAACGCCGACTTCCCGGCGGATAGACTAATGCTAGTCTGATCTATCGTGGTACTGACTTCGGTGTTTTTTGGGAGGACTGACACGACCCCCAAAAACACATCTGCATTTAGACCGAATTCAAACGGCCCAGAGTTAGTAGACTCTATGGATGCTTGCGCAGCCATAGTAGGGTGGTAACTAAACAGTGTGACCCCGGACTCCGACGTAGCTTTTACCTTGATACTGCCGAACATAGGGAGCACAGGCCTGTCTGCTGCTACGGAGCAAAGTCTTTTAAGAACTGACACTAATGCGGTGCTGTCTGCTGTGAACTGCATGGCTCTCTCCTTATGTAAAAAAAAGTTATAAAGGGGGCTGTGAAGCCCCCTCATATTAGTTACCCGTTTGTACCAGTACGCTTGCGCGCAGCGTGCGCTGTCTCTCTAACTTCGGTATCGTCTACAGCGACAGAATCTCTGTGCAGTAACCGAGCCCCTAGCCTGAAGGCTTTAGACCCTAACCAGTTAACTACTGGGTACAAAACAAAACCTAAGCCAAAAACGCCAACATCTCTTTTAGTAATTTTACCATTTCTTTCAATTTTAACGCTGCTTACCATCTGTAACTTACCCTCCTTAGAACAATTATTAATGCAGAGAGCTACTGAAACCATTCCAGTAGCTCTCTGCTTAGAACACAAACTTTATTTCTTCTCCTCAGACTTCCGAACAGTGTCTTTTGTGATGTGGTTCTTTCTAGTTATAACCCGGCAAACCCCACCGACATGCAAGAGAAGAAGCCCTACCCCAACAATAATTTCCATGAAAGCACCTCATTGGATCAGGGGCACTGCGTGTGCCCCCTTTCAGGTTAGAGAATTACGCAGCCTTGGGTTTGTGGGAATCCATTTTCTTCTCTTCCTTGTGGAAAAACTTTACTAACCAACCATAAGCTGGGGGAACTGCTTTGACTACTACTGCCCCAGCGGCTGCAAACAGACCGTCACGAACGCTCAACGATTTTATAAACTTTTTCATACTCTTTACTCTCCTAAAAAACTGGTTATAGGTGTTGCAGTCATCGGCCACAATGGACGGTTAGACTACACAAAGCTTATACCCAAAAAAGGGTTATAATTTCAAAAGGTTGGGTCTGTCCGAGCTAGGAGGCAACCGAACAGACCCGTTAACACCTATATCCCCATAAAGACCGCCGAACGAGAAAGAGTAAAAAACCCGGACGTGGTTACATTATGGAAAAACAAGAAAAAGAGAAGACACCTGTTAGGATGTTCTTCTCTTTGATTCTTATACCAAGAAGTTCTAGTTTTTAAGCAGGATCCGCGGCCTCTGCAAACTTACTTAAAGCAGACTTAATGTCAGAGTCGTCGATTCCACGTTGTGAGAACATAGGATAAACAATGTCAGTAATGTAAAGCTGCTTAGACTCTCCACGGTAGCGCCAATTAAAGTTGGCCTTGCACCCCGTCAGCTCCGCCCAGTTCTCCAGCTCCTCGTTGAAATCCTCCACTACCCTCGTCAGTAGGCTCTGAGACACTTGGCTCATCCCCTCCATGCTCGCCCTCAGTGTGCTCACCAGCTCCACTGCCTTGTCGCGAAACTCTTCTGATCTCGTCTGCGCTGTCTTTGACTCCGTCCCAGTGTTCTTTTCCACCGAGTCCGTAGCTACTGTCGATTGTTGCTCTGACATATGACCTCCCTTGGTTTGTGAACATGATGCAGGCCCTTGCGCCTACGCTGATTAACATTGGCTTCCCGCCTTTATCTAAGATGGTCGACGCCTTTTGTAAGCTAATTAGCCTCTCTTGAATAAGACCTTTACTCTCGAGGTCTCTAAGGACCTTCTTTGCCGGCGTCCTAACGTTAGTCTCTTCGACCCATGTACGAAACTCCTCCCTTGTAGGAGGGACCATGCGCTGCGGCTTTGAGTGTATGTTCTTTGTAAGATTAAAAAGAGCCGTCATGCCAGCTGCTAGGTCCGAGGTTAACACTTTACCCTCGTAATCCTCGACTTCAAGTGGCAACTCAAACGGCACGTCTCCTCTTTTACAGACGAAGACCTCACCATCGATAGTAAACTTCCGTCCAACGATTACGCCTTCGAGCTTCTTTACAAGAGAGAAGACCTCTGGGCTTACTGTCGTGTTGGGTGCGAATCCTTTAGTCATCTTACTCCTCCAAAAGTAAACGTGATTGTGTTGCCACCGAGCTGCGTAAACATCGACTGCAGCTCCTGGGCTTGTGCGTCCTCTTCTTCAACCTCTTCCCAATCTACCCCAAGCCCTGCCCAGCTTTCTGTTTTAAGATCATCCTTCGTAGGAAATAGCGCGTCAGCTTGTACGATGTGGGCGTTCTGGCTACCTACCCCGCAACCTTTGATAAGGAGCTGCGTTCCGGGCCTTGTTGCAGGCGGCACACGAAGGGGCTTTACGCCGTAAAGCGTGTTCACTTCAATCTTCCCACCTTTAAGCAGCGTCTCTAAAAGGATCGGCTCCACAGAGTGCACGTTGCGGTCGATGACCCTGAACTTCGGGTGTGGAATTGGGGTAAAGACCAGTAGTGCATCCCCATAAATATCGTTGCACTTGTGGCCCTTGCCTTGCAAAAACATCTCAAGGCCTCCAGTTGACCCGGCTGGCAGCGTTACTACTTCTGAGATAAGGTCTAAGTGCTCGTCTACCTTTGGGGCCCCGCTTGGATCAAGGTGCAAACGGTTGTAGTTGACGACTAGCGTCCTCCCAAAAAACGCATCTACAAAGCTAACTGGGACTTGAAGCCTAATGTTTAGGTCTCCAAACCCGTTATGGTTCTTATGCTTGACCTCTTCAATCATGTGCTTGTGCCGATACTCCAGGTCAGTCAGCATGTTGTACGCGTGAGTTACGCGTATGAAGTCGGCACGGTCTCCACCCTTATCCGGATGGTGCTTATGGCACAGCTCTTTCCACCTGGACTTGACATCCTTGGGTGCTGGGCTGTCTCCGTCTTTAAAATTAAGGTCTAGTAGGTATTTAAGGATTGCTGCTCTGTCCACTAGCGACCCTTTCTTTGTAAAGGTCTAAGATCATGTCAACAACGAGGTCCGTAGACAGGGTGTTGGTATCTAGTACGAGGTCAAATTTTCCTTGGGCAACGTACTCATCTAGATCTATCTCAGAGCGGTGAGTGGTGTTTTCTCGCCAGGCGTCAGTTCTGACCTTTCTAGCATCTTCTGCACACTCAAGTCTTACTCTGATGGCGTTGTCAAACGCATGAAATTCGTTAATGTAGCGAGTGTCCTCAAGCAAGCCTACGGGGGTCACGTTAGACCCTTCAAAGTGTTTTTCAATTTGAGCGTAGTGTGCCTTGGCTGCGTCAACCCAGATGTTAGGGTTTTTCTTTCTACCCCACTCATCTCCTAAAACTTGAAGTAGTAGTCCATCTTTTTTAGTCTGCTCAACGACCCCTAACGGTGCAAGTATTGCGTACACGGCGTCATGCACATCGTAAAGGGCTGATGCAAACCTATGCGGGGTTACGGCGATGCCGTTTGATCTAAACTTGCTTTCTATCGCCCTAGCTGTAGTGCTTTTCCCAGAGCCTTGCTTTCCGGATAGCTGAATTACGAACACATCAGCCTCCTTTTGTTTCTAGGTGCTTATTGTGCTCACACAGTTCTTCTGCGATCGCTTCCAGCTTCTCGGCGATGTTGGCCAATAGTTTTACTACGCTATCAGAGTTGGTCGCGAGCGTGTCAGCAGCCGCAAGTAACTTTTTTGCTAATACCAGTTCTTCTTGTCTCATGTGTTCCTCTAGTATTTAAAAAAAACGGGCCATGATGGCCCGTCGCCATCAGGCTTTACATAATCCCCTCAGCGTCAGGATGAACCACCACCACCGCTTCTACTACTACTACTTGTACTGGGGTTGCTGCCACCTCTTTAGGCTTAGCAGACGCGATAGCTCCTTCGATAGCATGAAGTACTGCTGATTTCACATCAGGCTCAGATTCCTTCTTACGCACTAAGATTAAGCGATCTTTTGGGGACAGCTTTCTTCCAAGTGCGGACTCCATGCGAAGAAACGCAGCCGTCACCTCTGGATCCTGGGACACAGACTCGGCACTACTAACCATTGCTTCCACTTGAGCATGTACTTCAGATGCCCCTGCGTCCAAGGTAGGGTACCCGTCTTCGATGCCAGATGCAGCCATAAGTTCTGGTGTTGGTGCTGACCACGACAGCCGTGCTTGGTGTAATTTTCCAAGTGTTTCACTTAGCTCTGCGATCTCTTGTTTGTTCTCGTTTGGCTTTAGAGCCATGATCCACTGAACCTTCTCTTGCTCTTTGCCTTGCTTCTGGTCAAAGAACCTAACTTTTTTCTCTAGCTTAACGAGCTTGAATGGTATCAGAGCAATCTTGCCTTGGTTAAGGTTTTTGATCCACTGAAGTTGATCGTAAAAAGACCTGATGGAGTTCCACGAGTTAGTACTGATAGCGAAAACACCGAATGGCGAGACCTTGGGTAGCATAACGTATACGGTCATGTTTGGTTTGCACTGCCTGTTGCCACGCCCGTCGTTCCAGTCTGGGCACTTGTCACCAAGGCATGGTCTGACCGGCACTTCTCCAGTAGTCTGGTTCATCTTATCGTAGTACTTAGCTGTGCCTGGGGTGCCTTCAGATGTCGGTCCGTTACCCACGCACTTGAGTTTGCCGCCGATAACTTTACCGTCTTTGCCCTTCATTCCTGCGCCGTACCACTTAAGCCACGTAGGTACCGTAGCGTCAAAGTCGTCAGATGGAAAAAGGATGTCCAGTTCTGTTGGGCTTTCCCCGTACACGTCTATTACCTGCGGAGCATCATGTAAAACAAAGTGTGATACGTTTGAGGGGTATTCCGTACCCCGCTCGCTTTCCTTACGGATGCCTAGTCTGATAATCCCGATGATGGGGGGCTGTGTGCGTTCGATGATTGACTGAATTGCCATTGTGAACTCCTGTGTCTACTTGTGTTTAAAAAGTTGTAGAGAAACTCTACATAAGGCTCATACCTGGTTTAGAGGCTTTTTTACACCTTAGGACGCATGAGATCGGCGATCTTATTTCTCACCTGAACCAGCCTGTTTTCAGACTGTGATAACGTTTGTTCTTCAGCCGCGGTCTTTTCTCCAATAGCCATAAACAGCCCTACCTTCTGAAGGAGCTGGTGCTCTTCGTCTTGAAGCTGCTGCAAAAGAAGGCTGTCGTCTTGGCTGTATTTTTCCATGGTCATTTGTTTTGTCCTTTATGTGCGTTGATGGCCCCTAGAAGAAGGCCCTGCTTTAGCCCGTCAAACCACATGCTAGTGCCGTATTCTATGATCTGTGTCTGCAGTAGCACCATAGCAGCCGGCGGTAACTTCATGTCACCTAGGCCCTCGGTCAGAGCTTTGTTCCCTAGTGTTGCCCCGTGGAAGTAATCTTTTAGCGTGCTCATGTCGTCTACAAACGCTGTTCCATTTTCTTTAAATGCATGTCCACAGGCAGGGCACCCGTACACTGGGTATGCCTGCTCTGCTATCTTTGCTGGGACTGCAAGGTGGGCTACCCCTTTGCACTTGGGGCAATCCATAGTTTGAGCAACTTTACCGGCAACCTCTTTTTTCATGCGTCTGCTCCGCTAACTTCAGACGCGTACGTCACCTTGGCTTTGCTCTTAAGCTGCTTTTTTCTTTGAGCTGCCCTTGGGTCAACTGGTGGCGGTGGTAGCCCTGCAAGCTCTGAGAAGAGTTGCTCAGCGGCCTGTTGAGGCCTACCAGGGCTTCTGTTAACCGGCGGTGCCTCCACTTTAGCTTCATGTTCTGGATCGGATAAGGACATATCGTCTTCAAGGTCTTGCTCTGTCAACCCACCGCGTGTAGGTATGAACGCGGACTCGTCTGTTGACGCGTTAGTGTCTTCCCCGTCGTCTTCTGAGAAGTCGTCATCTCCCAGTCCGTCTGAGATCCCAGAAAGGTCTGAGCCTGCATGCCGTGGAAACGGTAGGCGCTTCTGAGCAGCCTTAGTTGTTGGCGGTGCGTACGCCCTTTCTTCTGGGGCATCTTCTTCTGAGGATGTCCCCCCAGTCACGTGCTCGATGATGGCTGCTGTGACTGCGGCATCTACTAATCCGCACAAGAGGGACTCGATGTCTGCGCTGCCGCCCCCACTAAGGACCCCGAACGCCTTTACTTTTTTAATGGTGGTCTCGGGAAGGTCGATTGTAATTTCCATGTTTCACCTCTTTATAAGTTAAGCCTGTGGCAAGGCAGAATATCTAAAAAAACGGAGAGCTGTCATGAGCGAAAAGATCAAGATGCCAATCTTGGTCTCTAGGCGTAGAAAAATTAATGTAATCAATTTTTCAATTAATAGGTAGGATTTAATTGCAGGGGTGTAAAAGCAGGTATTGGCTGGCAGGCTTCTCGCAAGACTCATAACAACGTTTCTCCGGTAGGCTGAATTCCTAGGCCTCAATACTATCGGGCTCTTTTGGCAGTTGCAACATTTTATCGATGAATCTTTCAAGGGCCTCCACCTCTGTTGAACCAGGCTCTGGTGGCGGAACATCGAACCTCATCCACATCACAATAAATCTGCCGTCTTGCAGCTGCTCGACCTCCACTGGTCGTCCGGCTAACCCCTCTGCTTTAATATATAGTTGATTTAATTCCATGAATCTCTGACCTCCATAATTAATTCCTTCATTTTTTCCCTTAACTCCAAAACTAGGTCTGTCACCTGCTGTTACTCAAAGCACCCTCTACTGCATTAAAAAGGCCACCAATCCGTGGCAGCCCTCCGTGCTAATGCACACACCGCACCAACTAGCTACCTTCTTTTTCTGTCCTCGTTTAGCTTGTTTGCCGTAGCCTGTGCCTTTATCGCAACGCTCTGGGCCACAGTCAGCTCCTGCTTACACTGGTCGAGAAGCGTAACTATTTTGATCTTGTAGTTGTTGTTATACTCCCTGCAAAATGTTTCCGGGTCGGGCATAGGGCAGACAGGGCAAGGATCTGCAACTGGCACTTGATGGGCACATGCACTGGTATATAATAAAAAAAATGCAAGTAAACATTTCATACACACACCCCTTTGTTAGTTAGATAGTCATAAATCTCTTCTTGGTTAGCTTTTGATACAGACTGCTTATACGCTGACAACCCTGGGCTAGCTCCCTGTTGAAGCACCGCCATAACGATCACCTTGTTGGGATCCCAGTCATGGTCTGCATCAATCAGTAAGAGGTCGCCTTTTTTCCAACCGTCGTGGCTACAGTCACTCGCAGCCTTAACAATGTCAATACGCATACACCGTCTCCTACTTTTTTGACCTGTCAAAAGAGTTCTGACTCATGCACTCAAAAAACGTAGCTTCTGGGTTGATGCTCGTACAGTAGTAGTACTGCCCCCCGGAAATCAAGGCACCAATAAGAGCGAGTGCCCCAAGTAGTATAGACACCTGCCACATCTCTTTCCAAAACCTGTAATTCTTATGGTCAATTTTCACAGCAAACACCGTCTTAGGCTTTGACCTGACACCTAAATCCTCGTCATCTCTTAACATCTCACACCTCTATCCAATATAAAAACCCAGGTTGTCTGCTTGCCTCAGCTTCAGCTTTTGTGCGGTAAGTTCTAGACTGTAGAAGCCTCTTCCTCAAAAACAAGTTTTCTAATGACGGCTGAAGCGTGTAATACCAAACTACGTTGTCGTACTCTTCCCCATCAAGGACTCTAGAAAAATGTCTTGGGTTAGTTGAGTCATACCTTTCACCCTTGGCCATCATCTGTTGTTATCCCATTGGATACCTGAGAATAGTAAAGAACGGATAGCTTCAAGCTCTTTTCCGGTCTCTTCCGAAGGGTCTCCGTGCTTAAGGTTTGTCCTAATATGTTGTAGTGCATCGCCAATCGCACACCGCATGTCGTTAGCGTGTAGAGCATACTGCGCCTGCTCCAGTTCGTCATACTCTACTGTTATTTTCATACTTTCCTCTTGACTGGCTTTTTCTTGGCGTTCTTCTTTACTGTAGGTCGTTTCTTGATACCCGTGGTGCCGATAGGGCGGCCGCGCTTCTTAGGCTCTGTCACGAACGCGTAAAGCGTTTGAACCCACTTGGCAAGTGTTTTAACCTCATCTCGGACGTCTCCTATGTCATGCCTAAGTCTCAAAATGTCTATCTGTAAGACTGGTGGGGGTGTTGTAGGGTCTGCTTCTGCTTCGGCATGCGTGTCACACTCTGTGTGGCCAGCTACAAGCTCTTTTACAGCTTTTTTAGGAGAGGTGAGGTAATCATCAGACTCCGCTGCGTACGCTGACGCTGACACCGAAGGGGTGTCTGCCCTGAGGAAGTCCCCAAAGTAGGCCCCCTCTTCTGGTGCATTGGTATTTAATCCGCCCATGACTTACTCCTTATTGCCAAGCTCCGACTTAACAGCCTTAATCATATCCAAGTAAACTTGTCTGACCTTCGCAGTTTCAGTGCGGTAAAAAGCCAGCATCTCTTTGTAAAGAGCCTGCTGGCCGCTATCTCCTTCACCAGCGGCGAAGAGGTCTTCGTATTTTTCTTGTCTTGTTTGAAGTGCTTTAAGGTCTGCTGCCAGGGTCTTGAGGTCCATTAATATCTTCCTTTAATCAAAAAAGCCTGTAATTAATTTCAGGCTTACTTGAGAAAGACTCTAATAGTCTAGACCATGCTTGTAAAGGGTATTATAACGAGGTGTCAGTCCCAAGCTTGCGGCCAGTCGGTCAAAGTCATCGTGGGCTCAGTGCCCTGCTCTCCGGGCACCCACTCCATAGCTTCCTTAACAGACGTTACTTGCTGAGGGGTCAACCCCACTGAGTCGCCCTCTTCGTCTGATCCACAAATTAATACATCACCGCAGAAGTCCTCACCAGTCTCTTTTAGCTTAGCCCAAACGGGGAACTCGTCGAGTCGACCCTCCTCATCAATCCAGATGGTAATACCTGGCCACTCTGAGAAACGAGCGGGGCACGCCTCAACATACCCTACTCTGCCGTCTCTGGTGGCACAGTGTACCTTGATCGTTGCTAGGTTAAACTCTTCTACTTCAATGACTTTTACGCCGCTGGCGTTGAATACGATTCCTGTCTGCATTCTTATTCTTCCTTTTTTTCAGATTTAAATGCTGTTGTATCTCCGACCTCAATAACCTGATACCCACCCACTCCCGGAGTAGCTTGGGTGATAAAATCAAAATGCATTCCAGTAACGATACGGAGCCAGTGGTCCATGGTCTTGCGGCCAAAACGACTCTGGGACGAAGCTTGATCAAGCTTTTTAGCCAACTCATATAGTAACCCCGATGCTATGACGTAGAGGCCCATGTCTTCACGGTTCATACAATTGATGGAACGTTCTCTGTCTCTGAGTCTATTCGCTATTATAGAAATCCACATCTTTTCTTGATCAGAGTAGTTGTCCCCTCTTTGCCCCAGAATAGACCCCGAAATTACGACTGTGTCCTCTGCCATGATATCCTCCTAGTATGAGTTGTTGTCCCTTTAAAAAACTAGCAAACAGTACTACTGACCTGGCTAGGGCCTTGTCCCAAAACCTGGCTAACGCAATAAAGACAGGAGAGATCCGAGCTGACGACGACACAGTCGTACGCAGGATCTCAGCCTGTCAGAAGTGCGAGAAGTTTACTGGTATGCGTTGCCGTGAGTGTGGCTGCTTTGTCCACCTAAAGGCTAGTCTTAAGGTGTCAAGCTGCCCTCTTGGGAAGTGGTAGTTCTACATGATCTTCCACTTCATAGCTATGGACCGAAGTGCTTTACTTTGCCCCTCTGTCAGCTCACCGTGCTTGTCGTAGTACTCTGCAAGGCTTTCCACAAACTCGGTATCGAAATCTAGGTGGTCTTCGGCCCACGCTAGTACCTCATCTAGGATGTCCCCGTCATCCGTCTCTGGAAAAATCTCTTCTGTTCCGTTCATAAATAATTACCTTATTTAATTTAGTGCTTCCACTGTTAGAGAATCTTGCCCTTCAACTACGTATGCCTCAAACACCTGAAGCTCATAAAGCTCTTTTACGAGGACGTCAACAAGATCCGTGTTGTCTACAAACATAACCCCTACAGGCCTTCTCATGAGCGAGTTTAGGCGCCTTGAGAATAAAATGTTTACATTAATCGCTTCTCCCGTTGACAGCAAAGAATAGGGGCACTTGTCGTGATCTCTCACGAGCGATACCCCAGACAAGTCGTCTTGCACGAAGGTAAACCCTGGGATTAGGAAGGCGGAAGTTTGAAATTTGAGCTTGGCTGCTGGAATGGCTTTAACAGCTTCTTCCAAAGAAGCGAGCCTGTCTCTAGAAGTAAGTAGAGGCTCGTTGTTGCGCTCAATATCGGCACGTGCAGCTTCTTGCTCCATGAGGACTTGTTGAGCAAACCTGTACTCGGATAGGCTGACGTTATAACGCTCGACAGCACCGCGGAGCTCGCCCACATGCTGTTCACTGTATTCCTGAGTTGGCGGCTCCGGAACGGCAGGCAGAACGGGAACCGGGACGTCCGTAAGCCCCGAGAGTTCCCCCTCCAGCCTAGTTTTCCTTTGTTTAACTTGATTGTTACTTTCTTCGATCTTTCTGTTCCACTCACGATGCTCCTCCTCTTCCCGTATAAGCACATTAATTTGTGCCTGTATTGAACCATTGTGGGCTATTACTTCATTTGAGACTACCTCATACTCAGCCAGCCGTTTGTTGTTTTCTGCTTTAACTTTTTCCTTATGCTTTAACCCTACTACTTGCCCGCAAGTTGGACAATTAGGAGAATCCACCGAGTTCGCCAGTTGAGGCGGTTGTGGGTTCGATTGAAAACTGCTGCGAAGGGACGTTAGTTGCTCCTGTTTCTCTTTTAGAAACGGAGTTGTTGGTCCAGTTGCAAAGCCACCTTCTGCTTTTAGCTCTCCTTGCAGCTCCGCCCTACGTGTCCTACGGTTTTCATTCACCTGCGTAGTGGCATCACATGTCTGTTTTACAGAATTGTAAGCAGACAGCTTTGAGTGATAGTCAGACCAGCTACGCTTTAAAGCTTCCATACTGGAAAGCAGGGCAATCTCAGCGTCTGGCCTCACAGGTTCTTTCACGTTTACGATAGACACTTTCTCCGTGGGGCGGGATCTCCCTGCGTTGACGTCTAACTGCCTTTGGATGTCTCGACGTTCGTTTGCAATTGCAGACGCTACGATGTCTGGCCTTTTCTCTGAGAACTTAAACTTTACAAGCTCCATTTCCGTTAGTGGAGTTTGGAGTTGGCTGTTGAGAAACGCCGCGACGTCAAACACTGGCGCTACTTCCGATAGTACCGCTTGTTGCCTCGATAGCGGCATGGTCCAAAAGTACCCCGGCGTGAATACCGACAGGAACAAGTCCCCTGTTGCCCCGAGCATCTGCTCGAACTGAGTTTGGGTCAGTGTGGTGGCCACCTCACCTCGGACTAGTTTAAGGGTCCCTGATTTCTTAGCCGTCAGGCTGCGAGAAATGAGCGCCTTATCGGTTTTGACTAGGACCTTGCATGAGTCCTCCCCCCAGGAGATCAAATGCACTGGCGCCCTATTTCCGCTCGAATCAGTGCCAGTGAACGCAAAGGCAATGGCCTCCTTGATGCTCGATTTACGGGCACCGTTGGCCCCTCTGAGCAGGTTCCTCTTTGAAAAGCTGTAACTACCTGTAATCCCTCTAAAGTTTTCTACATCTAGCGTTAGAATCATGCACTACCCCCCTGGTTGTTTAATTTTTAAGCACTGTTTTTATGTAAGATGCTGTTATTACTGCTGTTTAACTTTGTCACCGGAAAGTGTCCGGAGCGCACCATTTGTCACCGGTGCTCAGGATCTGTGATCCGCCTTAAATATCATTGGCTTAAGTACGATGTCACCGCTGTACCGGTTTTTTCGGGTTACGGGAGGGGTTATGTAAGGACTTCATTTTAAATTTCTGTGGGGGAATAAAAAATAAAGTAAAGCTCACACGACTAGTGTAGGTGTAAATAATCGGTGACAGTGGTACAGTATATAGTAATATAATATAATATATAATATATACATATACATACCCCCTCTTACCCCCACCATTTCTTGTCACCGATTAAAATTTAGGCACATGCCAAAAAACGACACCTAACCTTTGGAGTGAAGCAGCTCCAGCGTGTCCCACCTCGAGTGGTGACATTTTTTAAGAAGTCGGTGACAAGTTCAATTTTTAGACAGGTATGCATTTAAATTGGACACAGCAGCAGCGATATTGTTTTCGTTACCAGGTTCGCCCTTATTATAGGCAGCTGTAAAAGTAGGCAACAGCTTCTCAAACTTAGCGTCGTTATCCAAAACCCCCCTGGCATCGTCTATGCTTAAAGTTTTAGCAACAAGGCAGTGAAGTAGTATCGCGGTCCCTACCTTATCGTTAAGTGCCGCAAAAAAACTCACCTCTTGCCCAGAGGTCTCTGCCGCACTTTTAAGCAACATCGCCTCCACCATCCTAAGCCTAGCCAGCGATGCAATCAAAGAAACCATAGCGTTTTCGTCTCGGTAGATCACAGACTTTAGAGCGTCATGTGCACCCTCTAGACCCTTGATTACCCCATCACTTAAAATCATTGCCGTCATTACATTTGGATCATCAATATTATTTGTTGTCATTATTTTTCCTCCAATATTTCTCACGTAGATAACCACTCTTCTTGTCTTTGCACGTGCGCTCCACAGCACGCAGTATAAACACGATCAAAACCACTACTAAGACTCGGACACCAACCTCCTCCATAAGCACTGAGCACCTCCTAATGTTTTCTTGTTGACATAAAATACTGTAATTGTGTAAAAATCTTGTCTGCACCCGGAGCCTCTTGCCAGTGTCAATACAGCTGTTTAAACTACAAATAGCTGTAGAGAAACGAAGCGAGTGCTCCGGGTCCAATCCACCTAAATCTTTTCCAAAACTCTTATACCAAGCACAGAAGACATTACTCAGCTTCGTCAGGGGTAAAAAAATGGCCACCCTTTCGGATGGCCGTTAACCCCTCTCCCACAGATGTGTTCAAGGGGTTTCTGAACACAGTCACAGCACCAGGCCCCGACACCACTCTACCGTACTTGACATAGCCACTACCATACCATTACGTCACTTCACATTACGTCACAGTACCCGGACATCGCGTCACGATGCGCACCACTACCCGAACGGCACTTTACCGTATATTACCAAACCCACACCGTTACGTTACCTGACTACACCTCACCAGACATTACGGTACACAACACAACACCACCATACGATACAATACCGCACCACTACCCAACCTCACGTTACGCCACTTTACCAACGCTTTGCCATACTTCACCAAACTGCACAATACCAGCGCGTTACAATACCAAACCCCACGACACCTCTACGTTACTTCACCCCACCAAACCTTGCCCAGACCTTGCGGTACACAACACAACACCACGCCACCATACGATGCCATACCGCACCACTACCATACTTAACCCAGACCGAACCCCACCATACCATATACTACCAATACCCTACTCCACGGCACCCTACCGAACCGCACCCTACCCGACCATCACATTACGCTACGATACTCCACCGCACCACTACCCAACCTGACGTTACGTCACTTTACCAACGCTTTACAAAACATCACGTCACGAGACCACACTAGACCGTTACTCGACTGCACCATACCGAACAGCACCGTACACTACCAATACCCTACTCCACGGCACCATACCGAACCCCACCTTACCAACGCTTTACAAAACATCACGTCACGAGACAACACCACAACTTTACTATACCGGGATCAACTTAACCCTTACTCTCGCGTTAACCCCACCACCCAGGGGGATTTCGGGCAGAGGAGATACGACAGCAAATAGTTATACCCATCCCTTTGGAAGCCTCTCTTCGTAGTTCTCTTGCTTTTCAAGTTGATAGCAGTAAGCACCTTTGTTGCCGGAACCCCGCCATGCACCAAGCCCGTTGGACTTGCCCATATCTAGTAGCAGAGGTAAAAGACTCTCAACGCTACTACCAGTACGGACTCGAAGCACGGTACCAAACTCAGTACCGATTGGAAGTTGCTCTGACATCGCGATCGCTGTAACCGTGTTACCAAAACTATCCTCAAATCTAATAGGCCTTTCAAGTAGGAAGGGTTTGCCGTCCGGCCCACGGGCAATGTCATTATCTGGGGTCATGAACTGATCGACCGCCTTGATGTCTAGGGCCAACACCTCCTTCACAGCTGCTTTGGACTTATAGACTTTTTCCTCTTTGCCGCCAGTTGAGTTGTTCACCATGATCTTTAGATTCTCTTTGAGGTTACCTAAAATCATGTGAGTCGAGATCATCGGCTTGCCATCCGCACCTCGCATGAACACCGTAGCCTTAGCTGCTTCACCAGCCTTCACGGCAGCGGAGAACTCTTCTGCTAGCCCTTTGGCGTACTCAATTAGGTCAATCACGTCGGCAGGCAGGTCTCCTTTTTTTCCCAGTGCCTCTTCTGTGGCCCTGATGCAGCCCTTGATCTCTTCTATCTCTTTTTCTTTGCTGATGTCAGTACCTACGTACCTCTCCGCAGCCTTGGTCAACTTGGTAGTGACCTTGTTAAGCTTAGCCACTTCTTTCTTAGCTTTTTCTAGAATGTGCTGATTCCAGATTGACGCCTCAGCAGCAGTACCGAGCATCTCAGTTAGAAGCTTAAACCGCACGCTGTAGTAAACAAAACTCCCACTCATACACACCTCCTAATTAAAAAAGCCCACGTTTGGAGACCACCCCCTGCACGTGAGCTTTAATGTTTTACTAAAAGCTTATACCAACAATAGCTAAACAAAAGGAAACAGCCCCCTTGCGGGGGCAGCACGGTTACTCTTCTTCGCCCGACTCAACCTCACCCATCTCTCCATCACATCCAGGGCACCTTAGCCCGTCCCAGGTCTCGACCTTTCCAGGCTCATCGCTCTTTTCTCGCTCACCCTCCTCTTCGTAGTGGCAGGTATGGCATCTCAGCTTTACCTTAATCATTTATGTTCCTTTTTTAATGGCTATTGTTGCTTTCAATTAACTGCGCCTTCTCCCCCTCAAGTACTCTAGCCCGCGCACAAGCATCAGTCTCACCTTGGCGACACCACTTGTTAAGACGCCCAAGCCTCCTGTCGAGGTGCGCAATCTTTTCCTCGTAGGTATCGTCAACGTGACGCATTGTGATTATGACCTCGCCCAATTTCAGAGCTGTGGACACAGGGTCTGGAGTAGAGCAACTGGAGAAGAGAAGGGCCAAAATGATACCTCTCATAGTGACTCCTTTATTGTTACCGTTTAATTGCGCATCTCTCTGTTGGTGGGAAGTTAACAAGCTTGCCTTCAACACCCCAGCCCATAACAGGCCTATTCCTTTGTGTGCACTTTAGGCAAGAGCAGCTTGGGCTAGTTCGTTTACCGTCGACCTTTATTACTCTCATCCCGCCTATTAATATCGCAGTCTTCATATCAGCCTCCTAAGTAAGCTAAGGTTAGTGGTTAACATCTGCCAATACTTTTCTGCAGCCTTCTAGCATGTAGGCTTCCCGTGACTGGTCACGGATCTCTGTGAAAGTGTCAAGGCAAGCACGAGCCTCTTCTATACGCGACTTGAAGTCGTCTTTCTTGCGAAGCACAAGCTTACCGTTCACCTGCACCAGGTCGTTTCCAGCGCGGTCATGATCTAGCACAACCTTCTTCATGCAAGGCACTGACATTGGGCCCTCTTTAACGACAATGTCTTTTTGCTCAGCCTTGTACTTACGGCAAAGTGCGAGCCCTACCAAGTCACCTTCTACTGCTTGACGAGCCAGGTTGATAGTGTCAACAGTACTCGTGTACTCACGAACAGCGTTACGATCAGAGTGGACCATAGCGTTGTCATCGCTTACGATTATACGGTCTTCGCCACTGTAACCAGCTACGAAGTCCACTTTCACCTCAGAACTCTTCGGAGCGTTGCCGCTTGTAGTTGAGCAACCAGAAAGCACAGTGATTGAAACCAAGACAATTTTAAGACTGTTCATAAATCCTCCTAGTGTGTGTTTACTTAAGGTTGTTTAGTACCGACTACCGGTAAGAGTTAATGCAAACTACATGTGAACTCAGAACGCACTCGTCTCTTTTTAATGTGTTTTTTATCTGCTCAAACGCATTCTCAGAGATAGTGACACAAGCCTTCTGGTTAATGACCTGCGCGTGAGTGCAGTCTCTGCTCATAGGGAACGATCTTTTATCTGAACAAGCACAAGCCTTGAACACTTCCTTCTTTTCAGCAGCATTTGCAGTACTAGAACCAATAGCAGTGCCCAGTGAGCTTAGAGCAAACACCAAAGCAATAACGTTTTTCATAATCTTCTCCTTTGTTTGTTAGTTAAAATTGCTTAGCCAACTTAGCATCCGCCAACGCAGCATCCAACGCATCCACCGCAGCCTTCAATGTAGCCTCCGAAGCCTCCACCGCAGCATCGTATGTAGCCTCCGCAGCCCTCAACGTAGCCTCCGCAGCCTTCAATGTAGCCTCCGCAGCATCGTATGTAGCCTCCGCAGAATCGTATGTAGCCTCCGCAGCCCCCACCGCATCCTCGTGCGCATCCATCGAAGCCTCGTATGTAGCCTCCACCACATCCAACGCAGCATCGTACTCAGCCTCCAACTCAGCCTCATACTTAGCCCTCAACGTATCCTTCGCTTTTACAGAGTTCATAATCTTCTCCTTTGTTTGTTAGTTAAAATTACTTTGAAAGCCAAACGCCCTGCTGACTCCGTTACCGGAACCAACAGGGCGTATAGCATTCATCCTTTAGACTACAAGTCTTATACCAAAAAACAGACTGCTACTTCAACGTAGCATCCACCTCAACATTACGCTTAGCCAACCACGTAGCATTCACTTAGACTTATCACCAAACGCAGCCAACGCAGCCAACGCAGTCCGAGTATAATTCTTGTCTTGCTCACGCATACCAAGCACAAGTCCTGCTACTGACGTGGGGAAAGAAACCAAAGTACCAATCATGAGCGAGTACCAAAAACCGCCATCTGCGTAATGAAACCCTAGAATAAACAAGGCTGTGGTAGCTATAGCACATAGCCAGTACAGCGAACTAAACGAACGCATAACGCCCCAAGTTATTGTCAAGAACTCCACTGAGAACTGTTTTACTGTTTCCATGTTACACTCCTTTTGCATTAAAAAAATGGGACTACACCACTATGGTGCAGTCCACGTATCAATTGCTTTAGACTACAAGTCTTATACCAAAAAACAGACTGTTACTTCAACGCAGCCTCGTACGTATCCTTCGTTTTTACATAGTTCATAATCTTCTCCTTTGTGTGTTAGTTAGGATTGCTTAGTCATCGCAGTCTTAAACGCAGCCTCCGCA
>Ga0163144_10002577_pt1 | contig 41604 bp, 45 predicted proteins | sample OliLak19BULKMAT1_FD_123175 | JGI IMG/M metagenome (GOLD analysis project Ga0163144, IMG submission 123175) | Freshwater microbial mat bacterial communities from Lake Vanda, McMurdo Dry Valleys, Antarctica - Oligotrophic Lake LV.19.BULKMAT1 | ecosystem: Environmental > Aquatic > Freshwater >...
CCACGATCTGGCGGGGAATCTCTATGAATGGGTGGCCGACTGGTACGACGAAGCGATCTACACGCCCAATTCCACCATCGATCCTCTGGGGCCGGCTGAGGGCACCGTGAAGGTCCAACGGGGCGGGTCCTATCTCAATAATCCCTATCGGCTCCGCGCGTCGTTTCGCACGAAAAGTGATCCGACCGAGCATGCGCCGAACGTCGGGTTTCGCTGTGCCCAAGACGTGCCGACCCTGCCCTAGGGGCGGGGCTCTAGCGGGCCGACTTGCCCGCGCGTGTCGGTGGGCTGCTGGCCGGCTGACCGGCGATGAAGGGATAGGCCACGCCCGCGAGCGCGCCGCCCAGGATCGGGGCGACCCAGAAGAGCCAGAGTTGTTGTAGAGCCCAGCCGTCGGCAAAGACCGCCGTGGCGGTGCTGCGCGCCGGGTTGAGGGAGAGATTGGTCACCGGGATGCCGGCCCAATTGATCAGCGCCACGGCCAGGCCGATGGCCAAGGGGGCCAAGCCCTGCGGCGCCCGGCTGTCCGTCGCCCCCAAAATGATGAAGAGAAAAAAGAAGGCGAAGAGCGTTTCGGCGCAGAAGCCGGCGAGCAGGGAATAGCCGGCCGGGGAATGGTCGCCGTAGCCGTTGGAGGCGAAGCCCCCGGGAACGAACCCGGCCCGTCCGGTGGCGATGAGATAGAGCGCCCCGGCGCCCAGAATGCCCCCGAGTACTTGGGCGGCCAGGTAGCCGGGCACTTCGTGGGCGGGGAACCGCTTGCTGACCATGAGCCCCACCGTCACGGCGGGGTTGATATGACAGCCGGAGATATGCCCAATGGCGTACACGATGGTGATCACGGCCACCCCGAAGGCGAAGGCGATGCCGAAGACGCCGATGCCGAGTCCGGGCAGGCCGGCGCTCAGCAGCGCGCTGCCGCAGCCGGCGAATACTAACCAGAAGGTGCCGAGTGCTTCGGCCGCAAGGCGTCGTCCCATCGTGGCTCCTCTCCCCGTGGATTCCGGTCCGCACTATGCCGTGGGCCGCGCCAAAGTGCAAGCGGGGAACGGGCCGGTCGACGGCCAGCGGGGCCTTACGGTCGCGCGGCCAATACCAGATTGAACGGCGTCTGTGTCGTGCGGTGGAATCGTGTGAATCCGCCTTGCATCACCACGTCTCGCAGTCTCGCCTCCCCGGCCTGAGCACCGAGGGCTGGGCCATTGGATGCCAGAGAAGCGGGTACGCAGATCATTGTCGACGCCGCGTAATAGACTCTGCCTACCGGATTCAGATTATCTTCGACGCGGTCGTTGGCGAATGGCTCCACAATCATCCACGTGCCATGCTGTGCGAGTGTTTTTTTGACGTGCTTCGCAGCGCCGACAGGATCGCCCATGTCATGCAAACAATCGAAGTGGGTAATGAAGTCGTACTCCTTGCCGGGATAGTCTGTGGACTTCGCCACTGCAAAGGTCACGTTCTTTAGGCCTGCTTCTTTGGCCCGTTTGCGTGCGGTCAAGATCGAGGGCTTATGGTAATCGAAACCGATGAAGATGGATGTGGGATAGGCCTTCGCCATGATAATGGTAGACGCCCCGAACCCGCAGCCGACATCCGCGACTTTCGCGCCCTTCTTGAGCGTTGCTTCCACACCGTCGAGGGACGGAATCCAATTCGCCACGAGGTTGCCCAGGTAGTTCGGGCGGAAGAATCTCTCAGTGCCTTCAAACAATCGGTGATCGTGCTGATCCCACCCGAGGCCCTTGCCGGTCTTGAACCGCTGCTCGATCTTGGGGTTGGCTGAAAATGTGGCCGCGATGACCTGAAACGCACCGGGGAGAAAACAAGGACTGTTTTCATCGGCGAGTGCCATCGCCTGTTCCTCAGGGAGCCAGTACCGACCGGTTCTGGCGTCATAGGTCACGTATCCACCTGCTGCCTGATTGCCTAGCCACTCACGGACATACCGTTCGGCTGTCTTTGTCGCCTTTGCGAGTTCAGCCGGCGTGACGGGACCCGCCTTCGCCATGGCTTTGTAAAGACCGAGCTTGTCGCCAAGGAGCACCATGTTCGCGCTCAGCGCGGCACCGATGTCACCGACTGCCTTGCCCATGAATGCATTTAACTTGTCCGAATTGACTGCCATGATGCACCTCCCCGGAAATATTCGGCGCATTCTTTGCCAGTTGTTCGTTACTGTCAAGCTGGAACGAAAGGAGTAGAATGCCGCCGTGAAAGCGACGTTGACAGGACGGAGGAAAGATCGAGGATGAAAGAGTATTGTGTGAAGCCTGGCGTACCACTTGATTTAGATCGGTGTGACCCGGACGACACCGGCGACTACAAGAAGACCGATCAAGGCAAAGAAAAAGCTAAAGCTGTGACGGTGGAATTGACCGGACGGCTAGGCGAACTCCAAGAACGACTCTATGCCAACGGGACTCGATCGCTGCTCATTGTGTTGCAAGGGATGGACACCAGCGGTAAGGATGGGACGATCAAGAGCGTGATGTCCGGTGTGAATCCGCAGGGCTGCAAGGTTGTGTCCTTCAAAGCTCCGTCGTCGGAGGAGCTGGGCCATGACTTCCTGTGGCGCGTGCATCAAAAGGCGCCGTCCCACGGCCAGATCGGCATCTTCAATCGCTCGCATTATGAAGATGTGCTCATCACCCGAGTCCATGGGTGGGTATCGGACAAGGTCGTGAAACAGCGGTTTAATCAGATCAAAGAGTTCGAGGAGCTACTCTACGAAAGCGGGACGACCATCCTCAAATTTTTCCTGCATATCTCGAAGGATGAGCAGAAAGAGCGGTTGGAGGAACGCATTTGCGATCCGGAGAAGCGCTGGAAATTCAATGAGGGAGATCTCGAAGAACGAAAATTGTGGAAGAACTACATGAGCGCATTCGAGGATATGATGGCGGCCACGAGCATCACTCATGCACCGTGGTATGTCGTGCCGGCCAATCGGAAATGGTATCGGAATTTTGTGGTTGCCGATTGTATTGTTGACGCATTGGAACATATGAAACTAAGAACACCGGCTGCTCCCGCAGGGATCAACTTCGATACGTTGAAGATTGTGTAGCATGGCGAGTGCGACATCCACCCGCAGCGACTCCCAGTCCGGCGTGCATCTGAGCAAGGGCTGCGAATCTGAGCCCCCGAATCTTAGTGTGGCTATCAGGTTTATTTCGTATCTGAAAAGGCCGTTTCTTGACACCTTGGGCAGGGCTATATTAGCATGCGCCTCCAGATTGACAGGCGCGTAGCTCAGGGGGAGAGCGCTACCTTGACACGGTAGAGGTCGACGGTTCAAGACCGTCCGCGCCTACCACCTAGCTGACGGTATCTGTTTGCCTCCCGCAGATGGAGAGGTTTTGTTTTTTCTTGTGCGTGATCGACTGAGTGCAAGTCATGAAAGTTACGCTCAAAAATGGCAGCAGTCGGGATATTCCAGCCGGCCAAACTGTTGGGTCTGCTCTGTCGACTCTTGGCCTCACCCTTGGTCCGAACATCCTTGCAGCCAAGGTGAATGGCCACACTGTAGATCTTTCCAGTGTCTTGACGGAAGATGCTGAAGTGACCCCACTGCAATTCGACAGCGCTGAAGGCCGTGAAGTCTACCGCCATAGCAGTACTCACATTATGGCGCAGGCTGTCAAAGAGGTCTTCCCGACGGTACAGTTAACGATCGGCCCGGCACTCGAAGATGGGTTTTTCTATGACTTTGCCTTTGAGCGCCCCTTTACTCCTGAAGATCTCGAAAAAATTGAGGCGCGAGCGAAGGATATCGTCAAGCGCGCCCTCCCCGTCACACGGGCAGAATTATCGAAGCAGGACGCGGTGAAGTTGTTTCAGGAACGAGGGGAATCGTACAAGGTTGAGTTGATTCAAGGACTCACCGATGGACAGACGATCTCTGTCTATAGCCAGGGTGAGTTCACCGACCTCTGTCGTGGTCCCCATCTTCCAACGACAGGCCATGTCGGGGCGTTCAAGCTTCTGAACACGGCAGGAGCCTACTGGCGCGGTGATGAGCGCAATCCCGTGCTGCAACGGATCTATGGGACATCCTTCCCGACCCAGGCGGAACTCGACGCGCATCTCGCAAGGCTGGAAGAAATTAAGCGACGAGATCACCGCAAGGTCGGCAAAGAGCTCGACTTGATCTCGATCCAGGATGAAGTTGGCCCTGGCCTGATCCTCTGGCACCCGAAGGGCGCAACGATACGACTATTGATTGAAAACTTTTGGCGCGACCAGCATATTCAAAACGGGTACGAATTGGTGTATTCCCCTCACGTCGCTCGGTTAGACCTCTGGAAAACCAGCGGCCACGTCGATTACTACCGCGACAATATGTTCGCTCCCATGACGCTTGAAAATAGTGAGTACCAGCTCAAGCCGATGAATTGCCCGTTCCACATCATGATCTATAAGTCGCATCTGCGCAGTTACCGAGACCTCCCCATCCGCTATGGTGAACTGGGGACTGTCTATCGGTACGAACGGACTGGTGCCCTCCACGGGCTGCTGCGGGTTCGAGGGTTCACGCAAGACGACGCGCACCTGTTCTGCCGGCCGGATCAGATTGAAAGCGAAGTTAGCCAGGTCCTAGACTTCACGTTCTTTATTCTCGGAACCTTCGGGTTCAGCGAGTTTGAAGTGTACCTCTCGACGAAGCCGGAAAAGTCCGTCGGCTCAGAAGAACGATGGGCGCAAGCCACGAGCTCGCTCGAAGCGGCATTAAAGGGACGAGGAGTCGCCTACCAAGTCGATCCAGGCGAAGGTGTCTTCTACGGACCAAAAATCGACATCAAAATCAAGGATGCGCTGGGACGATCCTGGCAATGCTCAACTATTCAAGTCGATTTCAATAATCCTGAGCGGTTTGAATTAGGGTATATTGGGGAAGACGGCAAGGTTCATCAGCCGATCATGATCCATCGAGCCCTGATGGGATCAATCGAACGATTTTTCGGCATTTTGATTGAGCACTTTGGTGGCGCCTTCCCGACATGGCTCGCTCCAGTTCAGGCGCTGGTGATGTCTATCACGGATAACCAGCGGCCCTATGTCGCGGAGGTGGTTGCCCAGCTCAAGACTGCGGGGTTTCGCGCTGAGGCGGACATTCGAAATGAAAAAATCGGGCTAAAAATTCGAGAAGCTGAGAAGGGAAAGGTTCCCTTCATGTTTGTGGTCGGCGATCGGGAAGTGCAGAGTGGAACTCTGGCCATACGGGGCCGGAACGGAACCAACCTTGGCAGCATGACTGTCGCGGGTGCGCTTGACCTGCTCCGTGCGGATCTTAAGCCGGTAGGAAAGCAACATTCATTAATTCAATAAGAGGTGTCTTATCGTCCCCAAACTACGAGTGAATCGGGAAATCAGAGTGCGCGAAGTCCGGGTGATTGGTCCGGAGAGTGAACAGCTCGGCATTCTCCTCACGGCGGATGCGTTCAAACAGGCACAGGACAATGGCTACGACCTTGTCGAGGTCGCGCCCACCTCAGTGCCTCCCGTGTGCCGCATTATGGACTACGGGAAATACAAGTTTGAGCTGAGCAAAAAGGACCATCAAAACCGGCGTCATCAAAAGTCCACACAGGTGAAGGAAATTAAGTTGCGCCCTCGGACAGACAAGCATGACTTGGAAATCAAAATTAGACAGATTAAGGGATTTCTAGCCGACGGTAACAAAACCAAAGTTCTCTTGACCTACCGCGGTCGCGAGATGGCGAATCAGGAGATGGGTCGAACGCTCATGAGTATGGTGATTGCAGAGTTGGGAGAGGTCGGCACAATTGAGTATGCCCCTCGCATGGAAGGGCGGAGTTTAATCATGATCGTGGCGCCGAAGTAAGAGGATTGGTCCGAACACTACTAGCCGAAGGAATCACCGATATGAAAAACCGAAAGATGAAAACCCATAGTGGAGCGAAAAAGCGCTTTACCCGCACTGGTTCTGGGAAGTTGGTCAGACGAAAGGCGGGGAAGCGCCACATTCTTACCAGCAAGACTCAGGACCGGAAGCGCCGATTAAGCGGGGCGGTGCTTGTGGATAAAACCAAGACTCAGGCACTGGATCGCTTATTGCCCTACAAATAAACTAGAATGTACGAATCGCGGTAACCAAAAGGAGTATTGACTCATGCCTCGCGCAAAAGGTGGCCCCAAAACAAGACATCGTCGGAAAAAGCGGCTGAAATTAGCCAAAGGACAGTATGGAGGGAAGAGCCGGCTGTTTCGTACCGCAACAGAATCGGTCGATAAGGGTCAGGCGTACGCCTATACCGGACGGAAAAATCGGAAGCGGGATTTCCGTGTGTTGTGGATTGCGCGCATCAACGCGGCAGTCAGGGCGCATGGACTGACCTATGGCCGATTTATCAATGCCCTGAAGAAGGCCAATATTCTCTTGGACCGGAAAGTCTTGTCCGACATGGCCATCAAGGATGCCACGGGGTTTGAGCAGCTGGTCGGTCTTGCCAAGCAGCATCTCGCGCCCGCTGGGGCGTAACGTGTGACGCGTCGTTCGTGAATCGGGAAACGCTAAAATCCTGAAACGAACGACGCGTCACGAGATCCGCTTTATGGGTTTTGATCACGCTGATTGGCGCATGCCTCAAGACCGTTCGGCAAGTTCCGTCAGATCGATTTCAAACGCGACGACCGGAACTGCGATCTGCCAACGTTCGAGAACTTCTGGGTGTAGCTCCCCGATCACACCGATCTGTTTCCCCTCAGAGACAATGCTCCCCACTCGTCCGGCGAGAAATGAGGGATGTTGGATCGGTTCCAGGCTGTAGGTCTGATTCACATAATAAAACAGCGTATCTAGGCAGGAGTGGGCCTCTGAAAAGTGTGTATCGGCGTGGGCAATCATCCCGCCGAGCATAGTCACCGTGCGCGATCCGACTGACTGCGTGGGATCGGGGCGCGCCACTTCTCCGGCCTCGAACACTCGATGAGGATAAAAAGCCCGGTTCGATGCCGCTTCCACACGCAGCAACGATGGAAGCATCCATTGTCGAAGCGCGGAGAAGCTCCGGGACATGACGTTATCTACTTCGACCAGTTGCCCCCACTCGGTCCCTTCCAATCGCATCGCATCGCGCAGGTCTTGGGGAGAGCCGAGAATATTGGAAATAATCTCTTGAAAGCCCATGCCGACCATGAGCGTCCTCGCACGATCGGAGACCTCTTCGATCCGCGATAATCCCCCGACCGTAAATTGAGAAGGCATCACGGGTAAGAAGTCTCCGTATCCACGGCTGATCGCAACATCCTCAACCACGTCCATTGCATGCATGAGGTCTTGCCGGTAGAACGGAAGCGTCACCGTCACATGTTTGCCTTTCGTCACCACGCCATAACCGTAGGCCCTGAGGGCCTTCGCGACTTTCTGGGTTCCGAGGGTTTGTCCAAGGGCCTGTTCAATTATGCTGATGGGAAGCTTCTGTGACTTCTCAAGATCTTGAGGAGTGATGACTCCTACGCCCAGCGAAGTCTTATAGGGATACCGTACCTCTATGGGCTCAATCACCGCGCCTCGATCTGCAAGATTGGCGGCAAAAATATTGAGGGTCAGGACGACCATCGAAAGGTCAGTACCGGTCACCTCGACGAAGAGGGCATCGTCTCCCACCCGCACTTCTCCCGATTCGCGGCTATTGATGATCGGCGGAAAGGAGAGTGCCTGACGCTTTGCATCGCATAGGAAGGGTAGGCGATCCTGCCCTTCCAGAATCCCACCGAACTCCAGACCCTTGGGATGGACAAGCAGCATCTCCCCAAGCGTCATCACCGTATCCATCCCCAGCGGCGTGAATGACGCTTCGTCTGGCTTGACCAAGTCGTAGGTAACGGGAAACTCGATTGCCGCGAGACGATAGAGTCCGATCGACACAGTCCGGCGTTTACGTCCGAACATCTCGGAGAGTTTCTCTTGCGTCTGAATCAGTTGTGCGAGGCCCACCTGGGTCACGAGGTAGCCGATCGCCGCGCAGGCTGCCACGTAGGGTCTAACTTTTTCCAGGCCGGGAGCGACGTTCAGCCGCTTTGGCGATTTCAACTTGGTCGTGAGAAAATCGTATTTTGAGAGAGCACCCTGTCGCTTTGCCCGAAACTGCCGGGCGATACCTTCGCAGCACCAGAGGTCGGGACGATTGCTATCTTGCAGCTCGATGCGCAGTTCGCCGGTGTCGGGATTCTGTCCCTTCAGCTCACCCTTCACGAGCATCAAAGATTCTTCAAGTTGCTCCATGGTGATCGGTTGGGGAGTTTCTCCTGGCCCGGCGAGTAATGTCTCGAGATCCTGCTTGAAAATAGTAATCGTCGGCATGTGAAACCTAGAAGGCTCCTCTCGTGGCGCGAATAAGATCAAGATTGTCGGTGAACAACTCGCGAATGTCGTGAATGCCGAGCGCCACCATCGCCATGCGGTCGAGCCCCAACCCCCATGCAATGACTGGAACGGTCACGCCTAGCGGAAGGGTGACTTCAGGCCGGAACAATCCGGCTCCCCCAAGCTCCATCCAGCCAAGCTTCGGATGGCGTACGTGCAGTTCGACTGAGGGCTCAGTGAAGGGGAAATAGGCTGGGAGAAATTTGACTTCCTTGGCGTGCGCGACTTCGCGGGCAAAGAGATTCAGTAGGCCGAGCAACGTACGAAAGTTGATATCTTCGCCGAGCACGATCCCTTCTACCTGAAAGAAATCAGTCGCATGCGTTGCATCGACTTGATCGTAGCGAAAACAGCGGGCGATGGAAAAATACTTTCCAGGTACGGCTGGTTGGGCCGCTAATGTATGGGCTGAGACGGCCGTCCCCTGGCTTCGTAAGACCAGGCGTCGCGCGCGTTCGACATCGAAGGGGTAGTTCCAACCGGTTGAACCGGTTTCACCGCCATGCTGGTGGGCTTGTGCCACCTGTGACAAGAAGGGTTCCGCAATCGACGAGGCATGAGTCGGTTTTTTGACGAAGTAGACGTCATGAATATCCCGTGCAGGATGAAACTGTGGCATGAAGAGCGCATCCATGTTCCAGAATTCAGTCTCTACGAGCGAGCCACGCATTTCCTGAAATCCCATGCTCACGAGTTGTGTTTTCACCGCATCGAGAAATTCTCGATACGGATGCCGTTTGCCCGGTGCGATGCGTGGTGCGCGAAGACTGATCGTGTATTTACGGAAGCGTTTTGTCCGCCAGCTCCCATCTTTCAACAGTTCGGTCGTCAGCTGGGAGACCTCTTCTACAGTTTCCTGCCGTGAGAGTTGCTGGGCCGCTTCGACCCCGGTCGCTGAGAGCTTGAGGGCTCTGGTCACCCGATCATCGATACGGAATGGTTCTCGCGCATTTCCGCGCTTGACGGCGTGATCCTGAATGACCTGCCGTTGTGCTTCGGGAAACGCTCGAAGCTCACGAGGCGCTCCATGAAGCTGTTGCAGCAACCCCCGCATCGCCTCCGCCGTCTGGCTCGTCCGACCGGTCGATTCGATACAGCCGCCTTGAATGATGAGGAGTACGCCCTCTTTCTTCAGCCGTCCGATCGCACCGCTTATCTCCGTCGGTTCGAGCCCCTCCCGGGATTGGACATCCTGAATAGTCAGGCGCTTGCCGGTCTTAGCCGCATCGCGAGCAACAGACAGTACCCGTTCGATCGGTGAATATTTTTCAAAGTAGAGTTCGCCGGTTTTGGTGAGCGAGACGATCGGCGTCGTGGTTTCCGTATCGACCACAAGCAACGACTTGGCGAGCAACCATTCGATGGCCATACTGAGCTGCGAAGGTTCCAGCCCGGTGGACTGCACGAGCTGTTCCGTCGTGAGGATTGCGGAGTGATTGACTCCGAAGGTCGATAGAACTTTAATTTCGAGAGGATGAAGGCTATCGATGAGGGAAGAAATGTTCACCCGCGAGGCCTATCGGTGAGCGGAGACGCGCAGTGGCGTCGTGGAAGAAGGTTGGCCGGCTGCCCGCATCGCAGCAATCGTCGCGGCATAGTCCCGAGTTGAGAAAATGGCCGACCCGGCGACTAACACATCGGCTCCCGCAGCCAGCACCTGCGCCGCATTGTCAATCTTGACCCCGCCGTCCACTTCAAGCAATGCGCGACTTCCAGTCCGATCAATCATGGCGCGAGCCGAGGCAGTCTTCTGTAGACAGGACGCGATAAACGTTTGACCACCGAACCCGGGATTGACTGACATAATGAGGACCAAATCGACATCGGGAAGAATTTCCTCGATCGTATTGAGCGAGGTGGCCGGATTCAGAGTCACTCCGGCCTTGACACCGCGTTCCTTGATCGATTGCACTGTGCGATGGAGATGCGGACAGGCCTCAACGTGCACCGTGAGGTAGTCTGCTCCTGCATCAGCGAACTCAGCGATAAAGGCGTCGGCATTGGTGATCATGAGATGGACGTCAAGCGGCAGTTTGGTGACTTTTCTGAGCGCCGCCACGATCGGAGGACCGATAGTCAAATTCGGAACGAAGTGTCCGTCCATGACGTCGATATGCAGAAAATCAGCCCCTGCTTGTTCCAGGGCTGCCACTTCCTCAGCCAGTCTGGCAAAGTCAGCAGATAAGATCGAGGGCGCAATAAGAACCGGACGTGCCATCACTACACCTTCCTTAGTCGTGCGGCATAAAATCCATCCATCGAGAACCGGTTGCCTACTGTCGAGAGGGCGCCTTGTTCAGTGACGAATCCCTGTGCGACGGGCGGGAGCCAGGAGACCACGGATTCACGTCGGAATTCTGCATGAGCACGACAGAATCGTTCAATGACGTCTTCATTTTCTTCCGGTTCTGTGGAGCACGTACTATAGACTAGCACCCCGCTGGGTCGCAAGCATGAGGCAACGCTTTCGAGAATCTGACACTGGAGCGCCTGATGTCGAGGGAGTGCCAGCGCGTCTTTCCGCCATTTCGCTTCCGGATGTCGTCGTAACACACCGAGTCCGCTGCAGGGCGCGTCAACCAAAATCCGATCGATAGAAGGTTCGCCGATTCTGGCCTTCTTCACGGAGGGAGGTCTCGCTGCCGTAACAAAGGAAGCCCAATCACCTGGCTGTCGAATATCGCCGACGATTGGTTCGACAATTCGGACTCCAAGTCGACGACAATTACTTCGTGCCAGATCCAGGCGAGCCTCCTTCCGATCGACAGCATAGATGATCCCTTTGTTCTGCATCAGAGCGGCCATATGAGTTGATTTCCCTCCCGGCGCTGCGCAGGCATCGAGCACGATGTCGCCAGGCTGAGGGTCGAGCAGGAGAGGAATTAATTGCGCGGCTTCATCTTCGACATAAAACGCACCCTGGTGAAACCCGGGGAGCGAAGGTACGGGTCCTCCTTCTTGGAGCAGAATGCCGAACGGGCTTACGCTGGTCGGCGTGGCCGCAATGCCGGCCTGAGCAAATGTGTCGAGAAGCGACTCCCTGGTTGTGATGAGTTGGTTCACTCGAAGCGTGAGGGGAGGCGTCACGCTGACCCCCTCGCAGGCACGTTCTGCGGAAGCCGGCCCCACCCGATCCACCCATCGACGACTGAGCCAACCTGGGACCGAGTACCGCACGGCAAGAGCGTGTGCCGCATCAAGATTCATGTCGGGCCAGGGCTCGGGCGGACGGCGCAAGAGCGCGCGCAACACGGCATTAACGAACCCACTCCAGTCTCTGCCGACTGTGGCGGTAAAGGCCTTGGCCAGATTGACTGATTCATTGACTGCGGCAGATTGCGGAATACGATCCAGAAATAGAACTTGGTAGGCTCCGAGCCTGAGTACCATTTGCACGGCGACGGGAAGGCGAAGCAGGGGCTTGTCTAGCACCGGTTCGAGCCGCCAATCGATGGTCGCACGGCGCCGCAAGACCCCATAGGTGAGTTCCACGGTGAGGGACCGATCCCTGCTGTCGAAGGGGCATTGTGCGAGGGCGCGCTCTAATAAGACATCGACCCCCTCTTCGCTCGTGTCGGACTCCACCAGCAAGGAGAGGGCAATTGCACGGGCTGACTGCGCAGTCTGGGTAGTAAACAAGGATCGAGAGTGAGGAGCCATAGAGGTATGTGAGACGGAGATCCTCAGATTGTGTAATGACGGGCCTGGTGCTAGGAAAGAGCCGGTCCTCTCCCTAACTGCAATCCAACAGCAATAGGATGACCTGCCAAGTATTGAGAGACGGCCATACGACGGTTATTCGCCGGTTGCAATTCCATCACGGCTAGGACTCCATCTCCAGTTGCAACATGGATCGCCTCGCGTGTGATGGCGACGATCACACCCGGAGGCGTCGTCACTGGCCCTGGGAGCGCTAGGGCTCTCCATATCCTCCAGCTTTCACTGCCTGCCACGGTTGTATAGGCTCCAGGCCAGGGAGAGAGGCCACGGACCCGATTGGCCAGAACCATGGCAGGCAAGGTCCAATCGATCGCCCCATCTTCTTTTTTCAACAAGGGCGCCAAGGTTGCTCGTGAGGTATCTTGCGGCTGCGGCACGAGGGTGCCGGCTTTGAGTCGGGTAATCGTCTCGACCAACAGTTTGCCTCCGAGCTCCGCTAACCGTGGCGCAAGTGTGCCGGATGTCTCATGAGTGGTAATAGGGATGGCTTCTTGAAGCAAGATCGCGCCGGTATCCATCCCCTCGTCCATCAACATAGTGGTAATTCCTGTTTCCGTTTCGCCGTTGATGATGGCCCATTGAATCGGCGCCGCTCCTCGATATTTTGGCAGAAGGGAACCGTGTACGTTGATACAGCCGAGTGGGGGAAGCGTGAGAATCACCGGCGGGAGGATACGTCCGAACGCTGCGACCGCAATCATGTCAGGTTTCCATCCTGCCAGAGCATGGAGAAATTCAGGATCCTTCATCTTGAGCGGTTGCAACAGAGGAATCTGTACTTGCTGGGCCAAAAGCTTCACCGGCGATGGTGTCAGGGTTTGCCCCCGTCCTTTTGGGCGATCCGGTTGAGTGACGATGCCGACAACGGAATCGTTAGACCGCAACAAGGCCTCCAGCGATGCCGAGGCAAAATCCGGTGTGCCCATGAAGACGAGACGCATGGTATCGCTTTAGCATTGCAGGTGAGTGAAAGCAACTCTGCTGTGTGGACGTTGGCTTGACTTGCCGCTCAGCCCTTTGTTAGCATCCGTTTGCGGGGTGGAGCAGCCCGGTAGCTCGTTGGGCTCATAACCCAAAGGTCGAAGGTTCAAATCCTTCCCCCGCAACCAACAGTTTTCAGATAATTCTATACAGTCCCCTTCTCGTTCGCACTGAACGGTCGCGTTGTCCGTGTTTCCCCTGATTAGCGTAAATCCCCGGCCTGCCTCAACAGCTCCATGGTGTAGATTCAGCGGTAGACGGAGAGGTTTAACACGGTCCACCGCTGCATATGCACAAGTGCACCGTGGAGGATGTAAGTCTGCCAGACTGTTTGAGTCTGAATCAGGAACTCATCACGCAGGGGTGGTGCTGGTGTCAGAAGTATGTGCTGGGAGATACGGTGTAGGAAGGGTGAGAGCTCGATGCGAGAGAGATGAGGAAGGGATTGTGGGTGGATCCAGCCATGGAGCTCTACTGAGATCGAATTTTCTCAGCTGCGCTCTGTAATCTGTAACAGATGGTCCTTAGCCCTCGGATCGTTTCCGTCGATAAAATCGCTCTCCGCATTCCCGGCAATGCCAGGGAAACCAGCCTGCCAGTCGGCGGAGAAAATCTTTGACACTATGCCGGACCGACCGACGGCAGTATGTTGACGCACACACAGGGCAGCTTACCGCTCTTGCCTGCGCGTGTGGCTTAACACCGTGGTGGGCGGAATGCAGGGTCGCCATAAACTCCTGGTGGTCTTATTCAACCGAATAACGTACACTGATGGGCTGGTTTTTATAACTAGGCAAAATACTAGGAGCGACCATTTCGAGCAAGTGTACAGATGCCTCTCTTGAGACTCGGCCGGAGATATCTGCCTACACAGACGGGGATCAGAATCCCTCTGCCTTTCTTTCCCATAAGCGGGCAGAACAAGGTGGGACCTTTCGCCATCACAGCACAGGTGCAGTAGACCACAGCAACCACCAGGAGGTGCAACTTTCTCTCAGTCTCTGTTTGCGTAGTGCCTGTGAAACCTTGCCTGAAAATACGGTAAGCATTTGACGAAAGACTGTGCGGTGATATAGTTGGCGAGAAATTTCGCAAAGCGGGGAGATATCATGCACTTCGTTCGCATTGGCAAGAAAGCGTTGAACCTTGATAGTGTGAGCTACTGTGAAGCACAAATTTGGCAAGATGAGATGTCGCTAAAGATCTATTTCTCTGGATCCGCGAACAATACCCCGCTGGTATTCGCCGAGGACGATGCTAAGGAACTGTGGAAGTACTTGGATTACGTTGCTGAAAAGCCTGTCTAACGCCCCCCCCCTTCTTCCCCGACTCTCGGAATGTACGGTTCGTCTCGCGTTGTGATCCCCGCAGACGCTTGAGCCCTGTCTCTTCCTATGGATCTTTGCTCTGAGCCATGCCTCCCCAAGGGCTGAGATTACAGGCGATCGATTAGTATGGTCGTCCTGCGTGCACAGACGGGGCAGCAATCACAACCGGCATGACCCAACCGTCCTTCTTGTAGCCACGATAGTATACAAGCACCTTTTTTACATAATCCTGTGTCTCTTTGTAGGGCGGAATTTTTCCATATCGATCCACCTTGCGTTCACCTGCGTTATAGGCCGCCAAGGCTAACCGCGTGTTACCGTGGAACCGGTTCAGGAGGTATCGCAGGTGCTTGGCTCCACCAGTGATGTTCTCGTTCGCATCGTAGAGGTTACGCACACCATGGCGGATGGCGGTTTCCGGAACTAACTGCATGAGTCCTACTGCTCCCGCTTTCGAGATCACAATCGGATTGAAGGAAGACTCGGCTTTCATGACCGCAAGAAGCAAGGCCGGTTGAACGTGGTGCTGCTGAGCTGCACGGATGACGGCCTGCTCAAGTTCTAGATTCGTCACACCACTGTGATATCGGGCCTTACCGTGAATGGCTGCGACAGGTGGGCTTATCGGGACATTCGTAGGGCTGACCAGCCTCGCGGGGTCGACGTATTGATAGGCCTGCGCATCGGCGAGGACAAAGGGGGCCCAAATTGCCGTCAGCATCTGAATTACGCAGACGATATATCTGGCTGACCCCTTATGGCTCATTGTTCGGTGGCCTAAGCCGTTATGATTAGGTTCGGTGTGATATTCGGCCCTGTTCATTTTTGTTTCCTCCCCGTGCCAAAACTGGTGTAGCCCTGCGGCACGTCTTTTATGTTGCTGGGGGGGTGACCCTGCCCTGTGAGGCTGTAGCTGCAGGTTCTACGCCGCTCTTCCGGGAGGATTAAATGCTTGCTTATATAAATATTACAATGATTTGTAATTGCCCATGCCAATTTCTTCGTAGAGAGACTTGGGTGAGGGTTTCCCTTGTTTTGGCCCTCATCACCGCACTTTCTCTTGGGTACGACTCATCGAACGAGGGGTCCTCTCGCGTGCCGAAGGAGACTGTGGTAGTCTGAATTCTCCCACTTCCTTTGACTGGAAGGAGTCGATTGCTGTGGTAAAACTTAGATACTGCGAGCGAGTCCATACACAGTTCCCCGTTGTGTTTGCTGGGGAGGCTTATGTGGGGGAAGGGACTGTGCTTAACCTATCGGTCCCAGGCTGCGCCATCCACAGCCGAAAGCCCGTACAGCCTGGTTCCTATCTTGAGATGAGAATGCTTGTGCCTGATATTACGCCTCCGCTCCGGGTTGGATTAGCCAAAGTCCGTTGGTGTGAGGGGCGTCGTTTTGGTGTAGAATTTATTCAAATGCCCGGTCAAGACCAAGTTCGCTTGGGTCGTCTCGTTAAAAATGAGATCCCTCCTGCAATGGCATCTCGGTCCAGCGTATAGCAAGGGATACATTTCTGGTAACAGCCACACAGGCCAGTGAGGGGCAACACGTATGACAAGAGGTCTTGTACTCATCCTGGTATTGTTCCTGGCAGGCTGCGCTCAGTCCTATACCGTATTCCATAGCCAGATGGGCAACCCGATCATATTGGCTCGGCGAGCATATTCCTACGAAGGTTGCCTCTCTACGATGCGGGAGGAAGCAGCTCGACGCGGAGTCTCGCTGAGTACGGTGCACGTGAGAGGTTCTTGGCAAGGTCGATCCCTTCTCTGGCCCTTCGAGCCAGGGTATGCCTGCGAAGGGGCAATCGGTCCTCAACGTCTTCCAAGCGGAGTCAATCCACACGATCGTCCTCTATAAGGGTAGGCACCGCGCACTTCCTGCTTTTTTTTGATGCCTCACCGTATGACAACATTGGATGACCGAAGAAAAGCCGAAGAGGTTCGCCGTGGAGCTGAGCGCTCCGCACAGGTTGCACCAAATTGCCTGCATCCTGATTACTCGCCACGGTTTCTCTGACCACCCATAGGTGACGATTACGTTGGTTTATCGCTGCGTACTCAGAGGGGGTATGTCTTCACCAGGGAGAGTGAGATTGGGGGTGAGGCCGATGCTCCTACGCCTGCAGGTGGCTTTGTGTCTCATTTGAGTGTGACACGACGCTTACGATATTGTCGCATTTTCTTTGCCCTCCCCCATCTCTTGGCTATAATCAATTGCTCGTGGTAGCCGGCTTCGTTGCAGTCAGTCCAGCCCAGAAGCGAGGAATCGGCATAGGAGTTCACACGAGAGCGGGGGTGTCAGATGATCAAAGCGCTTCTCGTTGAAGACAATGACGTCGACGCTCAGCTCACACAGGATCTTCTTTCTGAATGGAGCATTGAGGAGTTCAGGATTACCCGCGTGAAAACGTTGGGAGAAGGACTCGCGCTTCTGAGCCGTGAGCGATTCGATGCTGTGCTCTTGGACCTCTCTTTGCCGGATGCATTCGGTCTTCCTACGGTCAGGCAGGTTCATGCGACCAGTCCGACGATCCCCGTTGTCGTTCTGAGTGGCGTGAGTGACCAAAATCTAGCTCTTCAAGCTGTTCAACAAGGAGCACAGGATTACCTTGTCAAGGGGCAGGGGCATCCCGAGTTGCTTGCTCGTGCCGTTCGCTATGCTATTGAGCGGAAACGCTCCGAAGAACATCTGACCTATCTCGCGCAGTACGATCACTTAACCGGACTGGTGAATCGTACCCTCTTTCGCGACCGTGTCGTTCAAGCCATGGCTCGAACGAAACGCATGCAACAACCGATTGGTCTCATGCTGCTCGATCTCGATCGATTCAAAGCGGTGAATGATACCTTCGGTCACGACATGGGTGATGAATTGCTCAAAGCCGTTGCTGAACGGCTCAAGATCTGTGTGCGGGAAGTCGATACCGTGGCCCGGATGGGTGGGGACGAGTTCACGATTATTCTTGAGGGGGTCTCGTCCGAACAAAACATCCTCGCGGTGGCAACACGTATTACTGAATCGATTGCTGCACCGTTCGAGCTTAAGGGACACCACATCTCCATCGGTGTCAGCATCGGAATCACAATCTACCCTCAAGACGATCATTCTCTTGACGAATTACTCAAGCACGCTGACACGGCCATGTATCGGGCCAAACAGCAGGGTGGCAGTGCGTTTCATCTTCACGAAGCCTCAAGAAATCACCCGGCCAATCTCCTCCCATAGCACGAGGCCACGACGGACATTGCGGATCAAGGCCAGAGATATCTTCCCGTTCTCCGGGGCCGCTGCTAATCTCTACACGCGGATCCCCGAAGATCGTGGTTGTCGATATCCTGCTTCATCACCGTCCGATGTCCCCTAACGGCTGGTCTGTTACGATTAAGGTTCCGCGTGGATTGGGGGTAAGAATATTTGAGGTGTCGAGTGACTCTCGACCGGGAGTCGGGTGGCAGTCTGGAGTGAGCACGATCCCCCAGTGCTGATTGTCACTGCACGTATTGTTGACGAGGAGCGCTTCCGCATGATGAAAGAGAAGAATCCCACTCAGCATATTCTCCCGACACTGGTTTCTCACGAGCTCAGGATGGCTCCCAGGGTCTCGCACCGCAATGCCGAAATGGTGGTTCGCGCGACAGATATTATCGGCGACTCTCGGTTGTGCACCGGCAAACACGAAAATCCCTGATTCCCGGTTGCCACAGACGTCGTTCTCGATAAATGTTGGCCGCGACTGTGGGCCATAAATCACCACGCCAGACAGAACACCCTCCGTGGCACGGCACTGTGTCACCGTACAGGAGGAGTCGAGGAGGTTCATCGCCGAGTGCTGATCGCTGCCAACATAGCGAAACGTGATGCCGGAGATACGACCGCTTGGGACTTGCTGAAGATAGAGGGGGCCTCCACGCCGGGAAAATATTTGCACCTCATCTCGACCAGCCCCCACCAAATGAATTGGCCGCCCCGTAATAAAGACCTTGTCTTCATAGATTCCAGGGCGAACAAACACTTGATCCTGTTCTCCTGCATCGAGTAGTGCCGCACTGGGTCGTGGGTACGAATCACGATCATGTGCGTCGACAGTCAAGGTTCTCCCCCCGAGTGGATTTGGCGGAGGATCAGTCATCATCTTCTATTCCCCTCACTGTGGTCTTGCTGAAAGAACTCTTTGAGAGTCTTGCGAACGCTTCATTCTGTTGGGGCAGCTGTGGAGACCATCGAAACGTACGCATGCTCACGCGGTTCTTTCGTAACCCACCCAGCGACCGAGCGGCATTATTTCGACCATCACCAGGCAAGTCAAGCTCCCTCAAAACCATTGGCTAAAGCCACTTTGCTAGGTAGGTGGCGTTATCCTGTCAAGCAGGTAAGCTCGTGAACAGATCGTACAAATCTGTCGAGCAGGCGGGGGAAGCCACTCTTGAACTCATAGGGTCGAACGCCACCAAGCCCGTGGATTCGTGGACTTTTTAACTAGGCCGATTCGTTGCCTAGCGGCACGGCGATTGCGTCATCCGAGAAGACAGGTGCCGGGACATTGCCGAGCACTACGGAGGCATTATGGTGAAGATGATGAAGAGCCTGCTGTCAGGAATGATGGTGGTGCTGTGTTCTCTCAATCTGGCCGTTGCCGCTCCTTCCAACATGCAGGAGTCGTCTCGACACCTCTATGATCGAGTGATGGAGGAGTTCAAGCACAGAGATTACGAGGCTGCCCTGGCCGGATTTCGATTCTTTCTCGAACTCCACGGACAGTCCTCGCTGGCAGCGAATGCGCAATATTGGGTGGGAGAGTGCCAGTACAGATTGGGGCACAACAAGGATGCCTTGAAGTCCTTCTACCGTGTGGTATCCGACTATCCACTGAGTCCGAAGCTTGCGGCCTCGACGTTGAAGATTGGGCAAGCCTATACCAGACTGAAGGATCACGAGAAGGCTCGTATGACGTTCGAACGAGTGGTCGGTGAATATCCTGAAAGTGCTGAAGCAGAGTTGGCGCGAAAAGCTCTCGACGCGATGCCGTTGCGAGATGAGGAGCCGGTCTCTCAACTGACTGGCCATAGCGCCTCTGACTAATGCGGTCACAATGCAATCGGGGGGCGTGTCAGCAAGATGCCGTGCAATCAGTCGTCATCGCTGACACCAAGCAGCTGGGCCAGTTGAGGGACAGTATAGGACGTGTTGGGACTCAAGATGGTCAATGGGATGCCGGCTGCGTGCAGGACAGATTGGATCTCTTGCCTCCGAGTGACCTCATGTGGCTGAGGAGGAGAACTTTCCTCAAGTAATACGACGTGATCCGCAGTCTTCGTTCCTGGATGGACCAACACAAAGTCGAGTTGCTTCAGAGCAATCTGTCTCAATACCTGTGACCGAGTCGTTCTTTCTGCCTCAACACTGACGATAGACCAGAGCGAAACCCTTGCAAAGACAAGGTAGTGGTCTTCTACGGCCAGCCGTATGAGGTTGTAGAGCAAGAGATCAGTGTTGGTCAGCAGAGGCTGAGGGCGTAAGATGACATCTTGGGGAAGGACAAAGGGCTCTTTCCTGGACGGCTCAGCGGGTGTCGGCGTCTTGAGCCGCCAAGCCAGGAAGCCCAGGACAGTTAGGAGCGCGATGGCAAGGCCAATGAATACGATCTCCATCGTGCCGCTATCGCCTGGAAAAGGATTCGCGCCAGCGAGGCCCATTCGGGACGATGGTGCCAAGGAGTACAGGATGGGTTGCGCCTGTTACAGACGGGATGTTGCCCCACTGGCCGGTCACGGTTTGATAGGCCAATAGAGCGAAGGCCACGGCCTCAAACACCTTACTGTCCCACCCCAAGGCCTCAAATGTGATGACAGGAATCGGAGAGAAGACCGTCGCGAGGTGACTCATGATGGCATGGTTACGGACACCACCACCGCCGACTACCACTTCGTCGATCTCACCGGTGATCCACCGTCGCGCAGTCCCCACCGCCTTGGCCGTCCACATACTGCATGTCGCCAATAGGTCCTCAATCGAAAGGTTACGTTGCTGCTGAATCGCGATCAGTTCATTGATGAGATCAGGACCGAATGCTTCCCGTCCGGTCGATTTAGGTGGCCGCTTAGACAGAAAGGGATGGGCGAGTAGCTTGCCCAACAGTCGTGAGTCGACCTGTCCTTTCATCGCGAGTCTTCCATCACGATCCATCAACAACCGTCCGTCGGTTACGTGGACCATGAGACTATCCAACACCATATTGGCTGGCCCCGTATCGAAGGCTTGCACTCCGCTGAGGTGCCCCCCCTTCGGGACATAGGTGACATTGCTGATGCCCCCAAGATTCACTACCAACCGTGCGCGACGAGCGTGCTTCAAGAGTAGCGCATGTGCGACCGGTGCCAAGGGAGCACCTTGGCCGCCTGCGGCGATGTCGCGCGCACGGAAATTAGCGACAGTGGTAATTCCTGTTCGTTCGGCAATGACGGCCGGCTCGGCGATCTGGAGCGTCGAACGAATGGCGCCGACCCCCGGGGCATGGATACCATGAGGAAGATGATGTACGGTCTGGCCATGAGAGCCGATCAAGGCCACGTTGTTTGGTTGAAGGTTCGCCTGTCGAATCACGTGCAGTGCCGCGTTTGCAAACCATTCACCCAGTAGCGCGTTGAGGTGACAGATCTCGGCCACCGTTCCAGAAGCCGACGCAGAGAGAATGCGTTGCTGTAACGAGCGTGGATAGGGCAATGTGTGTGCTGCGAGGGTCCGCGCCTTCAGCGAGCGATCTCTGCCTGTAATGTCCACGAGTGCCGCATCGACGCCATCACCGGATGTTCCAGACATGAGCCCCACGATGTGCATCGTTGATTCCTCCAGTGATCGTCTCGCAAGCGCTGTCGGACCGCTACGCTAATAGAACTACCCAGTGAGGTCAAGCAGGGAAACATCGTCAATCCAGCCCAGCTATGGATGCAGACCGTTGCGTTGACAACGATAGGACCCGATGTTACCGTCCTCGCCCATGTTCATCGTCCGGTCCATACTTATCCTCTGGTGTCTTCTCGCCGGCATTGGCCTGCTGGCAGCACCTTTTGCCCGTGCCGCCTCGCCGGTCGAGCCTCTCAACATCGTCGTCACGATTCCTGTTCTCAAGGATCTGGCTCAACAGGTGGGAGGGGACCATGTTCGGGTGACCTCTCTGCTGAGTGGCTATGAAAACGAGCACACCTATTCACCGAGACCAAGCGACTTGGTCTCAGTGCGAAAGGCCCGGCTGTTGTTCGAAGTCGGGATTGGTCTTGAGGTATGGGTCTCCTCGCTGGTGAAGAATGCCGGAAGCCCATCGCTTCGCGTCATCACGACGTCTCAAGGAATCGGCCTGATTCGCGACCACACAGATCATCGAGAGGGGATACATCAGGAGGGGAAAACAGCAGGATCAGGCGGCAACCCTCATATCTGGATGGATCCGGAAAACGTCGCCATCATGCTGCGCCACATCACTGAAGCGTTGATCTCGGCCGATCCCGCCCATGCTACGGACTTCCGAAACCGTCAAGCCGTCTATCTTCAGCAATTAGACCGGCTCCGGAAAGAACTCTCAGATCGGGTCAAGCAGTTGCCAGATCGTCGTTTCGTCGCGCATCATCCCGCCTGGCCCTATCTAGCCAGGCGCTTTGGCTTCGATGTGGCTGCGACTATTCAGCTGCAGTCCGGCACAGAACCATCAGCCCTTCAGCTGCAAACCCTGATCAGCAAGATCAAGAAAGATCGGATCAAGGTCATTGTGTCTGAAGTTCAGCTCAGCCAAAAGCTTCCCGAGCTCCTTGCCAAGGAAACCAAGACGCGAGTTGTCGTCCTGACTACGTTGCCGGGAGGCCTGCCAGGGACCGAGACCTACCTCGACATGCTCCGCTATAATGTGCTCCAATTGGCGAACGCCCTTGAGTTTCCCTAGCGGATTTGCGGGCGCTCAACCAGTGCTGGAAGGAGCATCGGGTTTCGTGCCAGACTCCCAGGAGCCTATCATTCGGTTCGACCACGCGTCGTTTGGATTTCCCGGCGTCATCGCGCTCAAGGACATTTCTCTTTCCATCAACGCAGGCGAATTCGTTGGCGTCATCGGCCCTAACGGATCGGGGAAAACCACACTCTGCAGAGCCGTACTGGGCCTCATGGCTCCCGTCGAGGGCCACCTCCATATTTTTGATTGCGCCTGCGATGAATTACGGTGTCACCACCGGGCGAAGATCGGCTACCTCCCGCAAAAGGGTGTTGTCGACCGCAACTTTCCGGTCACGGTGCTTGAAACGGTGATGATGGGCCGTTATGGGGCATTGGGCTTGTTCAAGCGTCCAGGATCGAAAGATCAAGAGATCGCGATCGAATCTCTCACCCATGTCGGAATGGAGAGGCACAAGGATACGGCTCTGGGCCATCTCTCCGGCGGCCAGCAGCAGCGTGTGTTTATCGCGCGGGCATTAGCCCAACAGCCGAAAGTCCTTCTACTCGACGAACCGACCACAGGACTAGACATGACCGCCCAGCATAACGTAATTGAGCTGGTCGAACATCTACACGACGAACTTGGCCTCACCGTGCTCTTGATCACCCATGACATCAATATGATCCGTTCACGGGTAGACCGGCTCGTGCTCCTCAAGACCCGCCTCTACGCCGCAGGACCTCCCGCCGATGTGCTCAAACCGGAAATCCTCAGTGAGGTCTATGGGAAAGACCTGGTGATTACGGAGAAAGATTTCGTCATTGTTGAGGATTATCACCACCATCATTGACCGTGCAGTCCGATGCTTGAACTGTTCACCTACGATTTCATGCAACGTTCCCTCCTCGCGGCGGCGATGGTGGGGGGACTCTGCTCCGTCATCGGCGTGTTCGTCGTGCTGCGAGGGTTGGCATTTGTCGGGGCAGGCACGTCGCATGCGGCGTTTGCCGGGGTGGCGCTGGGCTACCTCATGGGCTGGCCGCCGCTGGGGCTGGCGATCATCTTCGGTCTTGCCACAGTGTGGATCACAGGCTGGGTCGAAGAAAAAGGCCGGATGAAGCTGGACGTCTCGATCGGCATTCTCTACACCACGACGATGGCGCTGGCCATTCTCTTCATCGGTCTCATGAAAAGTTACAACGCGGAAGTGTACGGCTATTTATTCGGCAGCGTCCTGTCGGTCACGAGTGAAGAGTTGCGAATTATTGGCGGCTTGAGCATCCTCGTGCTCGGTCTCATTCTCTTGTTTTCGAAAGAACTGTATTTTATCGCGTTCGATCAAGAGATGGCCGAGGCCTCCGGCATCCCAGCGCGAAAGATTTTCTTCCTTCTGCTCACACTGGTCGCGCTCACCGTGGTCGTCTCATTGAAAACTGTCGGTGCGATTCTCGTGTTTGCCATGATTCTGATTCCTGCCTCCACCGCGTATCAACTCACGTCCAGCCTCATGACACTTACCCTCTATTCTGTGATCATCGGCATCACGACGTCCGTAGCGGGAGTGTTGATTTCTGCCACCTGGGATGTGCCTTCGGGGCCCGCGATCGTCCTTCTCGCCACAACGGTCTTCTTTATCTCGGTGCTACTCTCTCCAAAAAGAATGAAGCGCCCCAGGCGTCTGCACGCGCACTAGCCCGTTTGCCGAAGGCTGCCGTCGCAGCGAATTGGCAGCTTCGTCAGAAGCGCGTATGAATAATGCGGCCCAGGTGCCTCATCGCAACATTTCAATAGGACATGCACGCAACAACTGTGTCATTCACGAGTCAGTCGTTGCCTTGCCACGCACCGTCTGGACCCGGAGATGCCTCGAATAAAATCCGAAGTCATCGAATCGCTAGATAATTGCAGAAGGCAAAACATCTATGCGCATGCGTGTTGGAAGGCATAGGACTTGCTGTAGATGAGCCCCGTCATCGCCATACTGTCCCTCAGATGCATCAGCGGAGAGGTAAGTGTGTGTTTGTCGAGACTTTTAATCACGCAGTTATTCGTAGTGTAAAGGAGGAAGATATCGATGCGCATAAAACATTTCATTTTTGGTGCTGGGGCTTTGGTCGCAGTTCTGGGGTGGTCTTCGGTTGGCCCTGCCCAGGCCGAATGGGTACATGAGGGCCAGGCCAATGAAGGCAAATGGACTCTTGGTGCTCGGACTGGCTTCAATATCCCGACGCAAAGCTGGGCGGATAATACGAAGACCAGCGTCGGTCCAACGCCAATCAATCTTCATGCAATGTACGGGATTAGTAAGTGGATACGTCTCGGTTTCATGATGGAGTGGGAGCGCCGATCGATTGACGATCGCAACCCAAACGTCGACCTTGGTACGCTGAATACCGTCTCGCTGTTACCAACGGTCGAGTTTCGTCCGGGGCACTTTTCTGGTGTCACGCCCTATCTCTCGACGAGCATCGGTGTGAATGTGAACTCCTTCAGTGAGGACAATGATGCAGTGAAGATCAGCCATGCTAACACCTTTGCCTATCGATTGGCGGGTGGGTTGGATTTTCCGCTGGCACCCAATCTTATGCTCAATACGGAAGCTGCATGGAAACGAAATCGCGGCGGGCTTGAAATCAATAATCAAGATGCCGGCTCGTTCGATGCCTCTTCAATCAGCCTCTTAGTCGGCGTTCGCTACACCTTCTAATGTCCTTCTGTATGCCGCATCAAGCGTCTGCTCGATGCGGCATACAGATTCTTTTGATATACCCACCCCACCGAGAAGACTATCACGGATACGAAATCGAACGTCGTAGGGGGCATCAATACCAGAGAGCTGGAGTTCTTCTCATGGCAGGACAGTCAATGGACATCTATTGCTCACCGAGCTCCACTGTCAGGCCTAAGGCAGGTTACTCAGGATGTCCGATGTTTCCTTGTACAGAGCGAACGTGAGCGATTGGATTATTCGAGGCGGGATTGGTTGGTGCGTGACCAGACTATGCCGGTTTGTTCGTTGGAGCTGAACCCAAGTTTTTCGTAAAAGCCCGGTCGGCGCGTGCAGAGCCAAAACAGCTCAACTTTTTTGAGTCGAGTATGGTTCAAGATGCGTTGGACGATATCCGAGCCGACACCGTGCCCCTGGTAGGCCTTATCGACAATGACATCCCAGATGGTCGCTCGGTAGACATAGTCTGTTAATACTCGCCCAAATCCGATCAACAGGTCACCGTTCCACGCCGTCACGGCGATATCGGTGTGACGCAGCATCTCGCGTGCATCTTCAAGCGTCCGCCCTTTGGCCCATGGCGCTTGCTGGTAGAGGCGAATGAGCTTGGCGGGGTCGAGGTCCTTCTTTTCGGCAAAGGTGATGGCGGGCTTGAGGGTTGGGGGCATCTTGTACTAGATTATCTCCCAGTCACAGCAATTCATTCACACAGAGTGTACGAGGAACGTCATGGCAACGCAAGTCCGTAGCTGTCCCAAGTGTTCTCAACTCATGTGGCTCACCGAGAGCCAATATGAATTTCTCGATGAGTCAACCATTCGAGCCAAATGTCCTCACTGTGAGTCAGTCGTTCGTTTCACGCTCGTCTCGCAGGGAGACAACGCTGCCGGCCCCAAGATGGGCCATTGAACGGGAAGTAGGTAGAGTGTCTCGGCCAATCCATCGAATCGCGAATAGAATTCCTCCCACGCCCGATCGCCTATGACGCAGCTTGAATCATTGTCCTGTAGAACCGGTGCGTCCCACACCACTTGCGCCATGTTGAGGCTCTTCCCTGAACGCAGGCGTGTATCATTGCTCGAATTTCAGAATGGGCCAATACGGCCATTCGCTGGGGAAGGTATTGTTTCCTCGTCGTAACACTTCTCCATCATCAAGCCCCTCTCGTCGCAGACAGATTCCAGATAGTTCAAGCCCCCTTTCTGCCTCGACGCTGGTAGCTGTCGGTTCGGACTCGATGTAGATTACGAGGTTTTCATTCCATACACGATTGAATTGACTATACTGCGATCAGGATCTTCTTCACTCTTCATTCGGATTGCTCCTCGTGAGGAAAGTGGGACAGCAAGTCGTTCGGTGCGAACCTTTCATGGTCGATCTATTTATTTTCTCGCTGATTGAGAGAAAGGATGTGCGCAGTGGCCGAGAAGGATTCCAGGTCCACCAGGGCATCAAACCCTGACCACGAGGCCGCGATGGCCGAACGTCGGGGCCGCCGACTTAGCGTGAGTTGCCGTCTATTTTTTTTTGGAGAAGATGACTTCGAAGGAGAGGCAACGGTCCTCGATCTTTCCACGAACGGCTGTCAGGCGACGTCCCTTATCCAGGTGCACGTCGGCATGACGCTCCGCCTATCCCTGTTTCTTCACGACCAGCAATGGCCTCTGCGCATCGACGAAGCCCTGGTACGGTGGGTCAGCGGCGCAACGTTCGGCCTCGAGTTTACAGGGATCAGACCGGCCCAACGTGAACGAGTTCGAGCCATCATTATGAAGGCCAATCTCTGACAGGATGCTGAAGAGATTTCGCTTCTCACCCGTTTGACCCATTCGGGACCAGGGGCGTACGCCACACGATATATCTGGGTGCCAGAGCGTGGCGATATAGAAGGCGGGGTTGAGCTAGAGCAGGTCGCCGATCAGCTTCACCGCTTCTTCGGGCGAGGCAGCGGCATGCACAAGATGCGGTGCGAGATTTTTGAAGAGGCCCACCCCGTCCTTGTTGGCCCCGAGCAGTATCACGGTCTTCTTTGCTTTCAGTGCCAGCGCTACTTCTGAGACCGTTCCGGTACCGCCGAGCCCACAGGCCACGATGATATCACTGGACATGACGTTCACGTTGTTGCGTGCCTGGCCCAGGTCCGTGACGATCGCTACGTCCACATATCGAGACACCTGTGCTTTGCCATCCGGAAGAATCCCGATCGTCAAGCTGCCGGGTACAGACTTCGCACCCTCACTGGCTGCGTCCATCACACCGCTCGCGCGCCCTCCGGTCAACACCACCCATCCTTGGCGTGCGATGAGCTCTCCCAACGTTTTCGCGTCAGACAATTCTCGGGCGCCGGCCTTGGCTGGACCCATGACACCGATCACTGGTTTTCTGGTCGACTGCCTGACTGGATGTTTCACAGACTGGATCTCACAGGGTAAAGATATCGGCGCAGGTTGCTCGGGATAGAAATATACACTGAGGGTTAGAGACTTGTCGCGGGATTCTTGCGAAGGGTCTGGGCGTTCGAATAAACGCGCACAGCGTAGGTTATGGTTTCCCCCACAACGTTTCTAATCGCTGTGCGCGGCCGCAATTATATTTGTAGAATTTGTAGCGGATAGGGTTCTTTTTATAGAAGTCTTGATGGTATTCCTCGGCCGGGTAGAACTGCGAGGCCATGACAATTTGCGTAACAATCTGGTCGTTGAATCGACTCGATTGCTCGATCGCCCGTTTAGAGGTTTCGGACGTACGCTTCTCTTCGTCGGTCTGAAAGAAAATGGCGGAGCGATATTGGCTGCCGTGGTCGCAAAACTGCGCATTCGGTGTGATGGGGTCAACGTTCAGCCAAAAGGCATCCAACAGCTTCTGATAGCTTACTTTGGCCGGGTCATAGACCACTTCGACCGATTCCGCATGCCCCGTTCGTCCCGCTGACACCTCTTCATAGCTCGGACGAGCGACCGTCCCTCCCATATATCCCGAAGTCACAGACAGCACCCCCTCAATGTTCTCAAAGACTTCCTCCATGCACCAGAAACAGCCTCCTGCGAAGTAGGCCTTGCCCTGAGTCGCGTTCGCTGCAGCCTGGCTGATTGCCTGAACGCTCAAGGTTCCGATGAAAAGAATGGCTATGGAAAGGACGGATAGAACGGTTTGTCTTCTCATAAAACGATTCTCCTCACTGAGTCAGTCGAATAGCGTGATGAACTCTTACACATACTACGGGCCTGGCGCCGCCTCGGATGTTCCTGTATGATTCGGAGCCATGTGGACGGTTGCCCATTCTCTCGTGTGTGTGTTCCTCGTAACTCTGGTCGGGTGCGCTTCTTGGCTGATGAAAGGCGAACCCCCGGAGGTGCTCGTCACAAATATCACGCCCTTAGAGGGAACCGCATTCGAGCAACGATTGCAAGTAGACCTCCGTATCCGCAATCCAAACGATTTCGATCTGCTCGCGACGGGCATCGATTTTACACTCAACCTCAACGGGAAACGGCTGGCGCGAGGATTGGGCAATACCGCCATCACAGTTCCCAGACTCAGCGATACCATCGTCTCAGTTCAGACCAGCACCTCGACCTTCGATGTCGTACGCCAGCTTCTCAGCTTTTCCGAGACACAAGACCTCTCGTACGACATCACGGGCCGGCTTCACCTGAAAGACGGCCGTATGTCCTTCGATAACTCTGGTATCCTCCTCGAAAAAGGCCAGCTCTCCGGTGCACACTCTCCATAGCCTTCATGATTCATGAAGATTCTGCTGCAAGCGCGGATACGCGGCTCCGATGGGCAGTCTCGCCGTTCAGCCCTTCGACATACTGCACGAGTATGCCTCAGGACTTCACGGCTCCGAGTGCTCGTCTCGCTTCGGCTCTGCACGCTTTCGCGACGAACCTTAATACATCATGCGGGCTCGCCCATTACATTCGAGACGCAGCCGGAATGAAGTCAGCATGGGCCCAGGCCTTCTTGAACCGATCTTCGGCCTCGGCCGCCTGATCGTCCTTTCGTTGGGCTCGCAGGCTCTGGAGAAATCCAATCAGCGCCCAGCCGTTGTCCGGATGCCGCAGAAGATCCGTGTGATAGACCGCTTCCGCTTCAGACGGGCGATCGGCCAACAAGAGCGCCGCCCCCAAATGATGCCGAACGGACAATGGCCAGAGCGGCGGTTCCGAGTAGGGAAGCGCCGCTTCGATGTTGATCGCGTCCTCGAACAGCCTAATTGCATCATCGTAGCGCTGGCGGCGGACAGCGATCTCTCCTGACAGGACTCGCTCAGCAATCTTGAGAAGTGTCCGTTGGGTCTTTTCTTCCGACGTGCGATCCCGCCGGATCTGCTTCGTGAGGCCAGCAAGGACGGCGTGTTCACCCTCAGCTCCGGGGAGCCGGCCGGTCCCAACGAGGGCGAGTCCTCGCCCCAGTCTCCACATCCCTTCCATTAAACGCAGTCCTTTGGGAGGCACAGGTTCCTTGAGTAACTCATCCCATCGGCCGAATCGAATCATCGAAAATATCGGGGTAGGAAGGTAGATCTCTTTCCCGCGGTCTTTGCGGGCTTCCTCCTCTGTGATCGTTGCCGTCAAGTCGCGAGCCACTTTCATAGACTCGACATTACGTCCCTCCATGGCCAAGGACGCCCAGAGAAAATGGAGATTATGAGTGTAATAGCCGTCGGGGTACTCACCGGGTGGATGTGCACCTGCCAAGTATTGCTCATCGACATGGGTGGCTTGCTGATTCTGTTCAACCGCTTCGTGGTACTTTCCGACTCGCATATAAATATGGGCAGGCATATGAACGAGGTGGCCTGCGCCCGGCATGAGACCTGGCAGCCGCTCCGCACAGGGCAGGGCTCGTTCCGGTTGCGACGACGCCTCGACTGCGTGCAGATAGTAGTGGCAGGCCCCCGGGTGATCGGGGTTTCGCGCGAGTACGGCCTCGAGTGTGGTGACGATCTCGTCGGTGCCTGGCTGCGGTCGCCCATCCGGTTTCCAAAAGTCCCAGGGCCGCAGATCCATCAGTGATTCCACAAACAACGTGGCTGCATCATCATCCTCAGGGAATTGCTGCGCCACCGATCGCATGGCCTTCGCGTAGGCCTCATCGAGTCCCTTGCGCTTGATCCCCTTTCTGCTCACGTACCGTGCGGTTAACGCCTCGATGTACGCGTGCTCCCCGCGAGTCGTGTGGTCCGCCAGCTGCCGGGCCTTCTGGACCATCTCGACGGCGCGGCGTTCGTGCGTCTTTTCCATCGCCCGATTGATGCTGGGGCCGAGCGCCAGCGCAATGCCCCAATAGGGCATTGCCGCCTGAGGATCCTGTTGGATCGCAGCCTCGAATGACCGGATCGCTTCTTCATGGTTGAAGGCATACACGAGTCGGAGCCCTTGATCGAAATACCGTTGGGCCTGTTCCGATGTGGTGGTGATAGGATGGTGGAGAGAGCCGAGATTGTCGAAGAGCGCCGGAGCGTCGGCCTGGTCAGCGGGTGCGGCTTCCGTCGATGAGAACAGCGCAGCCCAACATGTCATGCCGACAACCAAGAGTGTCGCGAACGTCAATTCTTTTATCATTCGCATTCGTCTGGGCCTCCGTCAAGATCTGATACCATCGTGGTCTACTGAGATCGTTCGTCCTGATCAATATTTCGAATAAGGACTGCGCGGCCTCTGTCATCCACGAAGGCCTCGACTCGATCCCCGACATGAGCCGGTCGATCGATTCGAGTATTTTCATCATGCGCCACGCGCCGCTCGATACCACTGATTTCCTGAAGGACATAGGCCCCACCCTCCACCGCCGTGACGTGGCCTGTGAAAGAAACGGTATGCGCCGGTATTGGGAGCCGAACGTTGTGAGCCAATTGGGCTCCCAGCGTGCCCCGCACGATCCCTCGCCCAAGGTCCTCCTGCCCAGACGTTTCCGTGGTGGTGCAACCGGCACCCAATAGGCCCACTCCCAGCGCACTCAAGAGACACCACCGTGTCATATCCATGTCTATTTCCCTCTCTCTTGTCTACCCTTGCTGTCCCGTCGAGTCAACAAACCGATGGGAACGTATCCCTCATGGCCGACGAATTTCAGAATCGAGTGACGCTGGAAAAATTGAAGTCGTGGAGCGTCATCGCCGGCACAAGAAGCTTGCCGGTTTCGGATGTAATCGCTTCAGCTGGCTTGGTGAATGCGCCAATCCGGTTGAAGACTCGTAGTGGGCTCTCGTGAAACCGAAAGTTCTTGACCGCCGAGACGATCTTTCCATTCTCGACGAGAAACGTGCCGTCTCTCGTCATGCCGGTCAGGGTGAGATCGGTAGGATTGACCGTCCGGATATACCAGAAGTTCGTCACGAGGATCGCGCGCTCCGTGTGCGTGATTAATTCTTGTAGTGTCGGCAAGAACGGTCCTGTTCCTGAGAGGCAGGGGGCGTCGAGCGTGGGGATCTTATTGATCCCTCGCTCCTTCGCCGTGAACCGATCGTATGAAAGTTGTGTGAGCACCCCATCTGTAATCCAGTCGGATGCCACGGTCGGCAATCCATTGCTGGTGAACCCGATGCCCAAGAGATCCACGTGCGTCGGCAAATTACGAAACGTCAGTTGTGTGTCGACTATCGGCTGGCCTAGCTTGCCGGTCAATGCACTTGTGCCTTTCTCGTAGGACTTCGCATCGAGCGCCCAGAGCAACGAGGACCACAGCCCCGCGACGGCAGCCGGCTCAAGAATCACGGTATAGCGCCCTGGCGGCATCTCGCGTACTTCCAGACCCCGCTTAGCCTTATTGATCGCGGTGAGTGTCCGCTCCTGGACCCTCAGATGGTCGATGGACCGATGGGCTGCGGCACCCCAGCCGGTGGCCTCGCCGGCCTGAACCGTGAGACTAAATCGTGCATCGGTCCGTTCCTCGTGGGCGAAGAGTCCCGTACTTGCAGCCATTCCAACCGTCGCAATCGACGAGGACACAATCCCGGCTGCGCCAAGATTTTCCATCCGGCATTGCCCGATCGCCTCGTTCGTGTATTCCAGTCGACGGCTCGGCCCGGCAGCGGCAGTTTCAGCTCGCGTCGTCGGAGGCGTCAGATACGACTGTGACTCCACCGGCGGAAGGTATTCCGGATCGTCCGGCGATACATGCGCGATCTGCGTGGCTCTGGTCACCGTCTCTTGCACCGCTCCCGCAGAAAGGTCCGTCGTACCGGCGGTGCCGTGACGCCGCCCGAACGCCACCGTCACACGCAAAGACCCGCGCCTCGTATCGACGTTCTGGATGATCTGATTGTTCGCAAACCGCGTCGTCCCACTCTGCTGATCCTGCAATGACACCAGCGTGTGGTCGCCGGTTGAACGTTTCAGAACCAGCTCCGCGAGAAACTGGAACTCGTCCCGGCCCGTCAGCTTCGGCCAGGTCTTGTGGCTGGTCGTACTCATGATCCTGCCTGACCTCCGATGACGTTCACGTTGCGGAACCGCGCATGGGACGCCGCATGGGTCATCCATCCTGACTGGCTCGGCTGACCCTTGCCGCACGTAATGAACCCATACCGGCGGCGATGCGACCGATTTGCGACTCCGTCGCAGCTGTTCCAGAACTCCGGAGTGATCCCGTGGTAGATGACATCACGAACCATGTGTGTCCGTTTCCCATTCTCGATCATCCAAAATGCGTCGCCACCGAATTGGAAATTATACCGTCGTTGATCGATGCTGTAGGACCCGTGGCCTTCGATGTAGATACCGTGCTTCACATCGGCGAGCAACTCATCGAGGGTAGCGGTGCCCGGCTCAAGGCCGATGTTGGCGATGCGCACGATCGGGACGCTACCCCAGCTATCCGCCCGATTCGACCCGCGTGAGCGGGTTTCGCCGATTTTCGGCGCGACCTCGCGGTTGGTGCAATAGCCGACAAAGATGCCGTCGCGCACGATGTCCCATCGCTGGCAGGCCACGCCATCGTCGTCGTAACCGGTCGCGGCGAGGGTCTCCGATTCGCAGTTGTCGGCCACGAGATTCACGTGCGGAGAGCCGTATCGAAAGGTTCCTCGTTTTTCGGTCGTGAGAAAGCTGGTGCCGGCATAGTTGGCCTCGTACCCAAGCGCGCGGTCGAGTTCGCTCGGATGACCACACGATTCATGCATGGTGAGCGACAGATGTTCAGGATCGAGGACGAGATCGTACAGACCTGGCTCAGCGGTGGGCGCTTTCACTTTCTCAACGGCCTGAGATGCGATGCGTGGGGCCTCGGTCAGGAAATTGGCGTCCTCGATCAATTCATAGCCCATCCGAAGAAGCGGCGTATTGAAGCTCCGCGAGGCGAACCGCCCCTCATGAACCGCCGTAGCATCGAAATCGCCGTTCACGGCCAGGAGGTCGAATTCCAGGCGCGATCCTTCGGTCGACACAAAGAGCTTGCGGTCCCGACGGGCCCACAGGCTCGCACTGCTCCGCACGATGCCAGGCTGCCGGTGGACAGACTCCATTGTCTCAAGGAGCCGCGCAGTTTTCTTGTCGAGCGCGACGGTAAATGGATCGATCCGCCGCGCCGTGACGATGCGGTCACGATGGACCGGCTCGTCGGCGAGCTTCACTTTTTCGATCACCAAAGACGCTGAGCCTTTTGCAATCTCGATGGCCAACTCAGCCACACGCGGGGCTTCCTCCAGCGACAGCACCGAACTGGCCGCAAACCCCCAGGCGCCGTGATAGAGGACGCGGATCCCAATCCCTTTGTCCTGCATGTCTTGAATAGACGCGATGCGGCGGTCTTCACCGCGAATGGTTTGGGTCGTACTGTCGAGGAAGCGAACATCGCCGTACTCAGCCCCGGAGGCCACCACGCGTTTCAGCGCGAGTTCGGCGAGTTCGTCCCAACTGGGAGCGCTCATCGCGTGACCGCCTTTGTGAGGAGTGAAGGAATCTCGAACGGGGTTAGTATAACAGGATCAAGGGAAAGATCGCAGAGGATCAGAAGGAAGCAGTGTGATCGAGACCGACTAGAACAATCCGGCAATACCGGTCGAGATTTTTTCTTGAATGATCGGGGTGGCTTCAGGAATATCGAGATCCTTCTGGCGGACGTGACCCACCATCCGCATCTGCTGCACTTTCGGTCCGGCCGTGGCATGCCCCGCCATGGGTTGGCCTAAGGGTTTGCCCATTTTGCGATCGGTAATTTGCACATCGGTCACGCAGAGATAGGTGTCGCCCTCTTCTTTCGGAGCCTGTTGCATCTGCATACCGGGGAAGCCTCCTCGCCCGCCGCTCATGGCCATAGCCTGAGCCATCAGGGCGTTCATGTCGGGCATCCCGCCACCCAGAGGCATCGCGCCCATGCCCATGCCGCCGGGCATTACTCTCCCTCTGTGATCGCCACCCATCGAATTTACAGAAGTCATAGGGGTTCCCCCACTGCTGACACCAGCGCCGAAGTTCGCCATCGCAACAGATTCTGGCGTGACACCGTCGGCGCCCTTATGGCAATACACCACCTTGGCTTGGATCCAATAGTTCGCCTGTTCTGGATCTTTGGTGATTTGGTAGCCCTTGGTCGTGAGTTTAGTCTGGACAGCGGTGAGCGTGATGTGTTGATTTTCCGAGATGTTCCGCAGTTGGAGATAGGCTGTGCGATTCATGCTGGGATCGAGGAACACCGTATTGCTGTTCATCAGGCCGGAGCGAATGATGTTGGAGCAGCCAGTGGCCAGGCTGCACAAGAACAATGCAACGAGCAGCCTCGTGACACGTGACACGTAAGGCGTGAGGCGATCAGACGAACAGCTCATCTCAAAAATTTCCTGCCACGGCGGCGCTCAAGCGTTGCTGCAACAAGGGTGTGGCTTCCGCTTCATCGAATTTCTTTTGATGCACGTCGGCGGCGAGACGAGTTTGATAGACACCGGGTTCGTTGTTGCCGGATTTCGCCGTGGACGGAGCGGAAGCTGCGGCACCCTGTTCCGTAATCTGCAGATCGGCGACACAGGCGTAATTCACATCGTTAGGCATCTTGGGCGTTGAGGGTCCACTGAATAGACTGCCAACCGCACTGCCGATCCCTTCAATGGCGCCGAGACCCATTTCTGCGGCGGTACCGACAATCATACCTTGGGGGCCTGCCATGCTGGCCATGCCGGTCAGACCGTGCAGACCACCCATGATCGAGGAACCGATGCCCGATCCATACCCACCCGCGACAATGTTCTCCACCGGCATCTCCGGCTTCGTCACATTGCAATAGACGATGTTGGCCAGCACGATGTAGTGCGCTGCACTGGGATCCTGGATGATCTGATAGCCCTTCGCCGTCAGGCGAGCACCGAGATCGGTGAGCGATACGCTCTCGTTGTCGGAGGAATTGCGCGCTTGGATGAAGACGGTATTTGCCGTCGAAGGGGGAAGGAAGAAGGTGTTGCTGGTGATCAGGTCAGTGTCTTTGATGTTGCCGGCGTGAGCGGCGAGCGGTAGGCAGAGGGCGAAAGCCGGGATGAGATATCGCATGAGCATGGCCCCCTAATACGGGGCGGATTGTATACCAAGGCCCTTTGAGACGGCAACTTCGACTGAAGCGACTGGTTCCAGAAACCGAGGGCATTGGCTCGCATGGCGCCCATTCCAGCCGTTCGGGGGATTTCGATAGAGGAGAGACTTTATGCCGACCCGCGTCCTTCTCCTCCTGATCATCTGCATGACCGCTAGTTGTGGAGGCGGGGATAAGTACCTGCCTTCCTCGAATCAGCCTGAGTACGATCCGAAAAAGGTCTACACCGCTCCGCCTGCGGCACCCAACCCGCTATCAATACCACTGGACAAACCAGCAGGACTGGCTGTGTCGTCCGTCAAACCGTCTGTGATGGATCCCGCCGCCTTGCGGAAAGCGCTCGAAGCAGCCGCTCGTGCGCGTGCCCTATTCGAGAAGGTGGAGTCCCTGGATTCCAGCGCGCGACCCATGCCTTGCTTGAGGCCCTGCTGATGGGTGAACAAGTGCCATCCGAGCTGCGGCCGACCTTCAAGAAGCTGTTCGAACCTCGGAAGGCGAAGGTCCATTAGGCGTTTGACAAGGAGCTCGAACAACTCCGCAGGGCGATTGATCCGCAGTCACAGAATCCGGCGACTCATTCCCGTATGAGGGAAAGGAATGGGTCCGGTCTCTTCTCGCTGTATCGGGCGAGCGCTCGATCGAGCAAGCCCGCATTGGTGCCGTCAATCCATTTGGTTGAGGACAGAGGACCTGGTCCGGGAGTGACGCAGATCGTCGAGTCCGATTGTTGTGGACAATGGAAGTTCGCCGCAAAATCCGGAGATGCGTACCAAAGCGACGGGGTCAGTTTGAAGCTCGATTTTGTAGGTATGTACCATCCTGAGTACAAGAAGTATGTGTGAAAGGGTGATGGAGCAGGAGCGGTCATCACAGCGGCCGTGGGCGAGAAGGCGGAGATCCAGGTCAAGTTCTCCCAAAAGCAGCGAGCGGTCGTGAAGCGATGTCCGTCCGCACTCGGCATTGTGCCTGGTGACGTGTTTAAAGAGGAGAACGTTGGCTCCGGGTCAATCCACAAAGGTGAAGGCGGAGCTCCAGACTGTCATGGAAGACGAAGCCACCGAGGGACGGCTGTTCGAGATCGAGGGGACCAAGGAGGGATGGTCGCACCAGAGGATACCAATACGAGTCTCGGATCACCGGCCCTGTTCACCTTCACGGCGCCGAGCACGACGTGGAAAGCCCAATTAGAGGTCCCTGGATTTTCCATTCGCAACAACGCATCACGGGCCGGGCGGGTTCGGTCCACGGCTTGGAATTTAACGCACGGGCTCCGGCTGCGCATTCAACATCGCATTGCGGACGATCCTGCATCTTCTGGGGGACGAGTTGGCAATGCCTTGTTCGACGGAGCAGTCCAGTTCGACGCGAGTCTCGAACCGATGGGCGTGTGGGAGGGAGACAGCCGGTTCGCTGCAGATATCTCAGTCGTTCGGCCTATCAAGGTCGGCCATGTCGACGGCCCCCACCAATCCTGTTCCGGTACGGCCTCCCAAACCGAGGACTGGCAATTGAGAATGTCTGTGGACGCAAAAACTCAGTCGATACGGCTGCTCTTTGGGTATGTCACATCGGATGAAAGCGGAACAGGGGGCGGAAGGAATTGTGGCGAGGCGAAAGAGCTCCACGTCGCTCTCTTCGGCGAGCTCAAACAGGTTGTGATGCCAGCATCGAGTGGAGCGAGAAAGGAGGTCAGTCACGCCTCCATTTCTAAGACCCGCGAATGGCTGACCGTGACAGTGCTGGAAAGTCCCGACTAGCGGGCAATGGTCGAGATAGGCTCTGGCTGATCCAGTGTCTGCTTCAAGGAAATCCGGTTCTTCGGCCTGACAGCGGCGATGTTGCACGTTCGGTCTTTGTTGTCGAACGTTCTCCAATAGAACCCGATTCGTGTAGGCAAAATTCCGCTTTATCTCCATCGCCGACTCGCCTACGATAATTCCATGCTCACTCCCGCACGCACCCCGCGCCAGCGCATCATGGAACTGTTGACCGGCACGCGGTTGGCGACGCACCAACTAGCCCAGATGCTCGCGATTCCTGAACGACAGGTCGAAGACCATCTCGTCCACGTCGTCAAGTCGATCACGCGTGATAAGACCAGCCGGTTTGTGCTGGAGCCCTCTCGCTGCCAGGACTGCGATTTTGTCTTCTGTGATCGCAGACGACTCACCAGGCCCAGCCGATGTCCGCACTGTCGAAGTGAAGGCATCACCGCACCGCGGTATGGTATCGATCGATCTTTGCCGTAGCGTGAGTCGCGCTCTGTGTAAGACGGTTCGCGTGGTGTTTCGCCACTCGACCATGTATTGTGACGGAATTGAACGCTTTGGCGGGATGGCCCCCATAAGCCGACGTGACCGGCACTGAGAGCAAACAGTGTGAGTATGTCGAGGTAACGATGAGACGATGGATTCATGTCGGGGCCGTTGTGCTCGGTGTTGTCCTAGCCGCCTGCAGTGGGGATAAGCCGAAGGAACTGCTCGAGACCGCCGAGTTCGAAGAGCGGCAACATAACGTCGCTCACGCGAAGCAACTCTACGAAGAGATTGTCCGTCTCTACCCCTCCAGCCCGCAGGCGGAAACCGCACGCGGGCGGCTCACCTCGCTCCATTGAAACCAGTACCTCCCCTGGCTATCTTCAAGCCCTTCCCTCCCCCTCGCGTCATCTGGTCAAACAGCAACCAAGGGGTTCCTTCTTAAGAATTCCCGTCCCTCCCCCAACAAGCCTTATCGCGCAAGAACAGGCCTGCTATATTTGAAGGAGACGCCGTCCCAAAAAGCACAATTACGGGGGAGGATAAGGTGGCCAAGAACTATGCCGTTCGAGCGGGGCAGCGCATTTCGACCCGTCACCCCTTTCTGTACCATGGCGAGGGTTTTCACGGAAAAGGGCATCTCTGGGACCTATCGATATCCGGCTGGCGCGCCACGGGAGACCACCTAGTCAAACCGGGACTGGTGATGCCGGTTGATATCGAACTGCCCTCCGATGAGGGACAGTCCAAGCACCTCTTGATCGATTCCGCTATCGTTCGCTGGTCTTCCGGACGCGATGCTGGGTGGGAGATCCAAACGATAAGCGAAACGTCGCAGGCGAGGCTGAATCGGTTTTTGGACCGAGCGCGAGACTAAGAGTCAGCGAAGTTGTCAAGGACAGAGCCTCTGTCGCACGGGTTCCCTGCATTCACCGCGACCCTGGGACATCGCACTTTGGGGTGAACATGGGTCGAGCCATTCACGAAACTCCTGAATGCAACACGACAGAAGGCGCTGCATCTTGTCGGGGTGGCGTATCGTACATCGCAGGGAATTGCGGTTCGTAGGAGTTGCAATCAGGCAGCGTTGCCCCGTGACGTTCGCACCGAAAAATGACGGAAGACCACCCACGTTGAGAAAAAGACGATGTCTGGCAAACGATGGCGATTCACGTATGCTTACGTATCGAGATGTTCTCGAGACCAAGAACTGAAACAAGCGGGCTAACCGCTTCTGCCCTACCTCACCTACAGATTGTGATATGAGCATCACGGCTTCCGATAACCGGCGAATTCTGGTGATCGACGACAATGTCGAGATCCATGAGGATTACCGTAAAGTTCTGGTGACGGCCAATGCCTCCAGCGCGATCGATCAGGCGAGGGCATCGCTCTTCGGCGAAGCGCCGAAATCTGCTCAAGACGAATCCTTCGCGGTGGACTTCGCCGAACAGGGAGAAGCGGGCCTCCGCTTGGTGGAACAGGCAGTCGGCTTACGGACGCCCTATGCGTTGGCCTTTGTCGATATGCGCATGCCGCCGGGATGGGACGGCGTCGAGACCGTCACCCGTTTGTGGCAGGCCGATCCAGATGTGGAGATTGTGATCTGCACGGCATTTTCCGATCATGCGTGGGAGGATGTCGTCACAATGTTGGCGCAGCGGGACAAGTTTCTCATCCTCCGCAAGCCCTTCGACGCGATCGAAGTCCATCAACTGGCCTCCTCTTTGACCAGGAAGTGGAATCTCGCGCAGCAGGCGCGGCTGAAAATGAGCGATCTCGAACGGATGGTCGTCGAGCGCACGACTGATCTCAGTGACGCGCGTGATCAGGCAATGGCGGCGGCCCAGGCCAAATCGGAGTTTCTGGCGACCATGAGCCATGAGATTCGCACCCCGATGAACGCAGTCATCGGTATGACAGGCCTCCTCCTCGAAACAGATTTAAACTCCGAACAGCAAGCGTATGCCAAAACCGTGTGGAGATCCGGGGATCATCTCCTCATGCTCATTAACGACATTCTCGATTTCTCAAAGATGGAGGCCGGTAAACTTGATCTCGAGATGATCGACTTCGATTTGCGCGCAGCTGTCGAGTCCGTCACGGAATTGCTTGCGGAGCAGGCTCAGCGGAAAGGGCTTGAGCTCGTGTCGTTAATTCACGCCTCCACCCCCATCGCCGTGCAAGGGGACCCAGGTCGCCTTCGCCAGATTCTGATGAACCTTGTCGGAAACGCCGTAAAGTTTACCGAGCAAGGACGCGTGGTGCTCCAGGTTAGAGCAACTGAAGACCATGGAGACAGCGTGACACTGCTCTTCGACGTGACCGACTCCGGCATCGGAATTCCGCTGGAGAAGCAGCTCGCGATTTTTGACGCCTTCTCACAGGCAGATAGCTCGACCACGAGACAGTTTGGCGGAACCGGCCTCGGCCTCTCGATTGCGAAACGGCTCGTGACGCTCATGAACGGGACAATCGGTGTCGAGAGTACGATAGGCCAGGGAGCGCGGTTCTGGATCACCGTGCCGATGGTTGTACAGCCATCACTACAGCGGTCGGGCCAACTTCCAGTTGCCGAACTTCGCGATCGCAAAGTCTGCATCGTGGATGATGACCCGGCAGGACGGAAAGTTCTCGAACAGTACACGACATCGTGGTCGATGCAGCCCACCAGCGCAGCGGATGCTCCGGGCGCCTTGGTTCTGCTGCGGTGGGCAGCGCAGCAGCGGTGCCCATTTGACGTGGCGCTTGTCGATATCAGCATGCCGAAGCCCAATGGGATCGAGCTCGCACGCATGATCAAGGAGGATCCATTAATCGCTGCCACTCCGGTCATCATCCTGACGTCGTATGGGCAGAGAGGCGAAGCGACGCTTGCTACGGAGGCAGGCGCCGCGGGGTACCTGGCGAAGCCGCTCCGGTATACCCAGCTGTACGAATGCCTCCGCGTCGTGCTGGCTCAGTCATCAGGAGGAATCGGCTCCGGCGGCCTCTCCGTTGACATAGGGAGAGGCGATGGAACAGTACCCCGCAGCATCCCCCGTCAGACTGGACTCGTCACGCGTCATACGCTTGCGGAGGCGCGTGCCCAGCAAGCTGAGCGCATTCTCCTGGCTGATGACAACAGGGCCAATCAGATGCTCGTCGTCCGGTTGCTCGAACGGCGAGGCTATCGGGTCGATGTGGTGGCAGGCGGTTCTGAGGCCCTCGCGGCGCTCGCGCAACAGCACTATGACCTTCTGTTTCTCGACTGTTTCATGCCGGACATGAATGGATTCGAGGCGACACGCCGCATCCGGTACTCCGAGCCGCCGGGCCAACGGATACCGATCATCGCGTTGACCGCAAATGTGTTGCCGGAGGATCGTCAGAAGTGCCTGGATGTTGGGATGGACGATTACCTTGCGAAGCCGATCAACCGAGACGATTTGTTCGCTGCTCTCGCGCGGTGGCTGCCTAGCGCGCATACGTCATTGTGAACGATATTCCGGCCCTTGCCGTTCAAGACTCACAGACGTCAGTCGAGATAATCCCACAAGTCCGTACCTCGGCGCGTGCGTCCAGTGAGCCATTCACGAAATCCTGGAGTGCGAAACGACAGGAGCCGTTGTATCTTGTCGCAACCGAGCGAGAGGTCGGCGGGCCGGGGACTCCCAATGTGGTTCCGTGCCGAGCCTTTCACCAGCTGGCCGTTCAACTCTGGATACCAAGGCAACAAGGCTTCACCGATGTCCCAGCGCGAAAGCCGTTCGCTC
>Ga0163144_10002578_pt1 | contig 41600 bp, 34 predicted proteins | sample OliLak19BULKMAT1_FD_123175 | JGI IMG/M metagenome (GOLD analysis project Ga0163144, IMG submission 123175) | Freshwater microbial mat bacterial communities from Lake Vanda, McMurdo Dry Valleys, Antarctica - Oligotrophic Lake LV.19.BULKMAT1 | ecosystem: Environmental > Aquatic > Freshwater >...
CTCATCGCGTGGCGCAAAGCGTCGGCGGCCAACCTCCAGCGCCAGTTCATCTTCCCCGTCATCACGGGAGTTTCCGTGCTCGGAGCGCTGCTGGCCGCCGGCATGCGTGACGGCTACGCGCTGACCTCCTTTGCACTCGCCGCCTTCACCTTCGGCACCATCGTGCAGGAGTACGGCCGCGGCGTGCGCGCGCGCATGCGCATGCACCGCGAGGACGTGTTCACGGCGATCGGCCGGCTCGTGGCGCGTAATCGGCGCCGCTACGGCGGCTATCTCGTGCACGTCGGCGTGCTGCTCTACTTCGTAGGCTTTGCGGGTCAGGCGTTCGTCGTGCAGAAGCAGGCGAATCTGAAGCCGGGCGAGTCGGTGACGCTGAAGAGCCCGTTCGGCTACGACTACACCTTCACGCACCTCGGCATCTCGCAATACAAGCAGGCCAACCGAATGACGTCGGCGGCGTCCACGAAGATCACGCGGGACGGCAAGCCCGATGGTGTGATGACGTCGGAAAAGCGCCAGCACTTCACCACCGATGCCTCGGGCAACGAAGTGCCGTCGTTCGAGCCGTCCACCGAGATCGGTCTGCGCACCGACCTGCGCGAAGACGTGTACATCGTCTTTGCCGGCGCGATCCGCGGCGCGGATGGCGTGCCGTCCGAAGAGGCGTCGTACCGCATCAACATCAATCCGCTCGTGATGTGGGTCTGGATCGGCTGCCTCTTCCTGTTCGTCGGCGGCATCATCACGATGTGGCCGGGCTCGGGTGCCACGGCGCTGGCGTCGGAGCGGAAGGGCGAGGGCGGCTATCGCGTCGCCATGGCCGGAGCGGCGCAGTGACCGGACGTCGCACCTGGCTTCGGACGGCCGTATTGGCGGGGCTCGCTCCGCTCGGTGGCCGTGTGCTTGCCGCGCAGGGGCAGGAGTCGGTACCGCTCGGTGGCCGCGGTGACGTCGGGGCGCTCTCCGATACCTTCTCGGTCGGCCGTCTGCGGGAACGCACCGTGCCCCTCGACAACGACGAGGCGATCCGCAAGCTGGAGCTCGGGCTCAAATGCCCGTGCCCCTGCGGCCTCGACATCTACACCTGCCGCACCACCGACTTCACGTGCACCTTCTCGCCCGAGTCGCACAAGGAAATCATGGGGTACGTGCAGGCGGGCCGAACGGCCGACGAGATCACCGCGATCTTCGTCGAGAAGTATGGCGAGAAGGCGCTCATGGCGCCGAAGGCCGAAGGCTTCAATCTGGCCGGCTACCTCGTGCCGGGGATCGCGGTCGTGATGGCCGGCACCATGCTCACGCTGGTGCTGCAGCGGCGTGCCCGAGTCGCGGCGGCGGCAGGCGCCTTCGCGGCGCCGTTGGATGCAGGCCTGCCGCAGGTCGGCAATGCAACGCCGGACGAACTCGAGCGTCTGCGCCGCGCCATGGCCGACGACGCATGAGCGCTGAGTTCGGCCTTTCCTCGTTGGTTTTCGGGCTCTGATGAGTGGATTGATGATCGAGACTCTCGCCGCCGTGGCGGTGGGGCTCTTCGTCGTGTTTCTGGTGCTGCAGCCGCTGCTGATGCCGGAGCCGGAGCAGGCGCCCGACCTTTCGCTGCTCGATGATCTCGTCGATCCGGAAGAGACTCCTGAAGGGGCGGCCGTCGCGGCACTGCGCGAGATCGAATTCGATCGGGCCACCGGCAAGCTGTCCGACGAGGACTATGCCTACCTCACGACCAAGTACACGGCGCTCGCGGTGCAGGCGCTGCGTCTGGCCGACGGTGCACCGGCGGCGGTGCTGTCCGTGGAGCCCATCGAGGCACGTGCCGCGCTGGAGCGTCTGGTGGCGCAGCGGGCGAGCCAACTGAGCGGGGCCTCGCTGCCGGTCTGCGGCACCTGCGGTCCCCGTCCCGAGTCGGATGCCGACTTCTGCTCCGGCTGCGGCGATGCGCTCGGTACCGGTCGCTGCCGCGGCTGCCAAGCGCCGCAGTCCGCCGGTGGGCGCTTCTGTGACCAATGCGGTACGCAGTACGGCGCTGCCTAAGCGCTGCGCCGTGCCGCGTTGATCTGCCGTTGGGCCACCGACCTCCTACAACCGCATCCGCAGGCCGGTCACGAGACTCCGCCGGGAGAGCGTTCCGCGCTCCTGATCGGCGGCAACGCTCGCCGGATCGATCGGTGAGCCCACCACCGCACCGGTAGCGCGCCCGAAGATCCGGAACGCGCCGCCGATCGGGGCTTCGAAGTCGATGCCTGCCTGCGCACCCACTACCGTGCGATTCGCCGTTCCCTCCGTTTGCCAGAGGCCAATCACCGGCCCCGCCACCACGCGGACATTGCCGCTCAGCGCGATGCCGGCTTCGGCCGCAAGCTCCAGCACATCGAATGTGCCGCCGCCTTGAATGGTGATGCCGTCCGATTCGCTCTCGCCCGCGAGGCCCGCCACGAACGTGCTCCCGATCAGGCCCACGCGGATCCGACCGACCTGGCGATGCAGCGACAGGTCGAACACGTCGGGACGGAGCGGGCGAAAGCGGATACGACTGCCATCCTCGATCGTGCTGGTGACGAGGCTGCCGAAGTAGCGGTCGGTGCGGTACCCGGTGCCGACCTGCCATTGCGCCGCCACCGGTGCAGCAGCGAGGGTGGCGAGGAGGGCCATGTGTACGGCGCATCGGGGCGACAGGCGCATTGGTTCAGTTCCGGAGTTCGAGAGTGAGATAGCCGGTCGTCGTGGCATTTTCGCCCTTGACGACCCAGTTGCCGGTCGGAATCACTTCGCCGGTGACGCGTGCCTCGACGGCGTTCCCGACCACGTCGTCGTTGGTCTTGAAGAAGTTCGCGATGGCGCCGACGAACGGGATGAGTGCCCGCGCGGCTTCCACCCGCTTCGACAGCGGCAGGCCCTTCAGGAGCCCGCCGGTGATCTGCGGCCAGAGACGCTCGATGGTCGCGATGGTATTCGAGATCGTCGTGGACTGCGTCTTCATGACGCACGCCCCGTCGTCGTCTTCCACGACGAAGACACGGAAGCCCTGACCCGGATTGGCCGCCTGGTATGCCTCGAGCTGCGCGGTCGTGTAGAGCAAGGCCCGCCCGGTCCACTCCAGCGACGCTTGGCGATAGTTGTAGAGCCCCTGCGCAGTACGCCCTGAGCAGCTGAGCGTGGTCATCGAGTCCTTGCCCGCGGCTTTGCCGAGCACGTGGATGTCAAACTCCGGGTCGCCCTTCAACCAGCCTTCAAACGACTGCAGGTACGTCGCCTGCGTCAGGTACAGTCCGGCGGGGTCGGGAGTCACGCCGCCTGGGCTGTCGTCCACGTACAGATCGGCCGTCCGGACCGGGGCGTCGAAGTCGCTCTCCTGCGGCACGAGCGCCAGCACCGGCACGCTCGGCGGCGTCTTGGCGTCGAGCACCACGCGGCGCCCCGCCATATCGAACGCGACGGGGGCCTCGTGATCGCCGCCGACAGTTGCGACCAGCAGATTGGTCCCGCCATCCCACCGCTCCTCGTCGCCCTTCACCGGGAAGTAGAACTCGAGCGCCGGCGCGGCGAGCACCTCGGCCTGCAGCGCCTCGATGGGACGCGCCGAGAGGCCGGCGAGGGCACGCAGCCGCATCGGGTCCTGCGTGGTCCAGCGCTGGAACTGCATCTTGTGCTCGCGCATCGGCGACTGGGCCAGACTCTGCCGCACAAGTGCGCGGAAGTCCGCATCGGCGAGCGACCGGGCAAACTGCTCGGCCATCGCCTCGCGGCGAGTCTGGTCCAGAGCCACGGCAGCCGTGACGGCAGGTGGTGTCTGGGGTGCAGCCGGTGCGAGCACCTCGTCGCTGCGGCACGCGGCGAGGGTGACGGCGCCGACTGCTGCAACGAGAGCAGCCGCGGCGAAATGGCGGGAACGCATGGAGCCTCCGGGAACTGGGGTAGCCACCGCAAGTCGGTGGTGCCCCATGTTCCGACGACAGGCTCAGTGCGCCGTGATCGATTTCTCCGCGGCACAAGCGGAAACGCGCAGGCCGCGGACTACCACTCCTGCGCCTCGAGCCGCGCGAGCGCGACACGCAATGAAACAATGGTGGTCACGGCGCAGAGCGCCGCAGCACCAAGCAGCGGCAGCACCGTACCGGCGGTGGCCTGCTCGGGCGTCCCGGCGCGGAACGCCTGCACGTACTCGAGCACCGGGCGCGCCTCCAGCGCAATCAGCGCCACCAGCAGCAGCACGCTCGCCAGCATGTACACCAGCCCGCCGAAGCTCGTCGGAATCTGCGCGGCGTTCTCCGTGTCGAACTGCGGATACAGCGCTCCGAAGCAGAGGGCCAATCCGCACGTCGCGAAGGTGAAGCCGGTGATCGTCAGCACGCTGAGCAGCATCATGAATGGCGTCGCCTGCAGGATCGTGTTCGTCGCCACCGAGAGAATCACGGCCACCGCCAGCAGCGGCACCACGCCAGACCAGTACTTGCTGGCGAGCAGGGTCCGCATGTCCAGCGGGCTGGAGCGGAGCAGCCACATCTGGCGGCCTTCCAGCGAAATCGCGGGGAAGACGAAGCGTGCGGCCACGGCCGCGAGTACGAAGCCGGCGAGTGCCAGGTTGAGAAAGGTCACGAGCGTGACGATGTAGAAGCTGACCTTCTCGCCGGTGAAGAGCGGCAGCGCCTGGATGTTGAAGAGGTACACGATCAGCAGCACGCCCAGCAGGATGAGCTGGCTCCACTGCGTCGTGTCGCGGAAGAAGAGCCGCGCATCCTTCAGCACGAACTCCCGGCGCTGCGGCGAGGCGCGTTGGAGTAGCCGGCTCGACGCGCCCAGCCATCCGCCCCCCTGCACGAAGCGCTGGGCCCCTTCCTGCGCCTTGGTGAAGCCGGTCCAGTACAGGGACCGGTGCAGCATCGCGCCGAGCACCACGAACGCGGCGGCCGTCGTCCAGAGCAGCACGATCGGCAGCGGATCGGCGATCTGCGTCAGCCAGTTCATCGTCATCTGCACCACCCATTCGGTCGGCAGCCACGAACTGCTCGGCGTACGCAGCATCACGAGGAAGTCGAGCAGCGACTCGAATCCCTCGGGCCGCGCCAACTGTTCCGGGCGCAGGACGCGCAGCACCACCACGGCGAGGCCGGCCGCACCGATCGCCACCAGCCCCAACAGATCGCGCGCGCGGCGGGCCGGGAAGATGTTCACCAGCAGGAGCGTCACGGCCGCACCGATCACGGCGGGCAACAGGAGGAACGGAATCAAGGCGCCGATGACGACGAGCGGGAACAACGGCCCGCCATCGAGCACCGTGCCATAGGCAGCGAAGAGCGGCACCGCGAGAAGGATGACCATCCAGCTCGAGTAGAGCGTCGTTTCCAGCAGCTTGGCCAGATAGAGCTTCAGCCAGTCCACGGGCGAGGCGATCAGCGCGTCGAGTTCCTTCGAAAGGAAGAAGGTCGAGAGCGCGGTGATGATGTTCGAGAGCAGCAGAATGCTCGCGAAGGTGAGCATCGCGATGCCCAGCAGCTTGGGTGGCAGCAGTTCGCCGATTTCCGGTGCCGCCTTTGCCGTCAGCAGGACGCGCCGCAGCACGAGGAACGCGATCAGCCAGAACGTCGCGCCAAGCGCGAGCACCGCCACCGCGCGCCCGCCATTCCCGGACCGGCCCTGCCGCAACCGCGCCAGGCCGGTACGCCACTTCGGCTCGAGCAGGCGCAGGACGCCGGCGTCAGTCATCGAGAATCGCCGAGAGTTCGTGTTCGACGAGCCCGCCGGTGAGCCGCAGGAAGAGCTGCTCGAGCGTCGAGTCGCCATGCGTCGATTGCGCGCGGAGCTCGTCCATCGTTCCCTCGGCCGCGAGCTTCCCGTGCTGCAGGATGGCAATACGATCGCACATCCCCTCGGCGATCTCGAGCGTGTGCGTGCTCATGAGCACCGTGCCGCCGCGGCCCACGAAGGCGCGGAGGAGATCCTTGAGCAACCGCGCGCTCTTGGGGTCCAGGCCGACCATCGGTTCGTCCACCACGATCACGTCCGGCTTGTGCACCAGCGCCGACGCGATGATGAGCTTCTGCCGCATGCCGTGGCTGTAGCTCTCGGTCAGTTCATGCTTCCACGACGAGAGTTCGAAGAGATCGAGCAGTTCCTCGGAGCGCTTGGCGATCGCGGGGCCGTCCTGCCCGTACAGCGCCGCCACGAAGCGCATCACTTCCATCCCCGTGAGCTTGTCGTACACGAACGGCCGATCCGGGATGTAGCCCATGCGGCGCTTTGCCCCGATCGGGTCCCGGCTGATGTCGATCCCGGCGACCTCCACGAGCCCGGACGTCGGCCGCAGGATGCCGGCGATCATCCGCATCGTGGTCGTCTTGCCCGCCCCGTTGGGGCCGAGGAAGCCGTAAAGCACCCCCTTCGGCACATCGAGGTCGAGCCGGTTCACGGCGGTGAAGCTGCCGTACTGCTTGGTGAGGCCTTGAAGTCGGATCATCGTATGGGTCCGTTGGCCGCGGGGGAGCGCGGGCGGTAGTCCTGACGGGCCAGTTCATCGGCCGTGCGGATCGCCACGGTGCCGAAGATGCCGGAGAGTTGAATCGGGAGACCGATGCGGTCCACCCAGAGACCAAGTCGGCCCTCGTCGCCGCGCCAGGTAACGAAGGAGGCTCGAAGCGTATCGGTGGTGATGGTGACGAAGCGCTGCGTGGTCGAATCGAATGCCGCGCTGTCCGCGACGATCCACGTCGAGTCGCGAAGCACGCGGGGTTGGATGTCGCTCTGGCGGAACGAGAGCGGCTCGAAAAGCGTAAGTCCGGAGTCGCGGATCGACGGCGCGGCGAGGGCGGCGAGCAGCGGCAAGGCGCTGGGGACGGTCCATGGCCGTGTGGACTGCAGCGTGTCGCTGAACGCCTCACCGGCGCGCACCGACCGCCACACCATCGTGTTCGGTGCGGCGCTGACGGCGCCCGAAATGCGAATCGGAACCACGTCACCCGAGCGGTTGGTCTGGAAGCGCAGCAGGCGCAGATCGCGCGTCAGCCACGTGACGTCGGTGATCGTGGTCCGGCGCGAGGCGTCGAGCAGCACGTCCCAACGCTCCGTGATGCGCACTTCGCCCGGGAGGGTATCGACCGACCGCAGCATCATCCCCACCGTCGCGCCGTCACGCTCCAGGCGGTAGGTGGCCGCGCTCGGGCCGACCCGCTGCAGCGTGAGTTCGCGGGCCACCCCCTCGCGGCCGCGGACCTGCCGCATCCCGTTCCACGCCAGCGTTCCCAGCCAGGCGCTCAGGATCAGCCCTGCCAGCAACGATCGTCCGATCATGCGCCAGCCAACCGGCGCACGACGCCCTCGGCGATGGTGAGGTCATCGGGACGTTCCACGACGATCAACAGGCTCCGGTCGGCGGGCCCACGCGCCGCCCGCCAAGTTTCGCACAACAACGTCACCGCTTCCTCCAAATCAAGCAGTCCAAACCCTGAACCGATCGGCGGGGTCGCCACCCGGGAGAGCCCCCACGCATCGGCCTGTTGTGCCGCCGCAGCAAGCACACGGCGCAGGATATCGCGATCCGCGTTGTTTTCGGCGTCCTGCACGACGCAGTGTACGACAAACGGCGCCACCAGATCCCCGCCCCCCGTGACCACGACCGCTCCTCGTTGCAGCGGGTCCCGGACGCGACGGAGTTCCGCGAAGACCGGACCCGCCATTTCGTCGAGGCGGACACCCGCAGGTGTCACGGGTTGGAGTCGGTCATCGGAGGGCCGAAGCACGGCATCGGCGGGGACGAACGCCAAGTCATCGAGCAGCACGCGAATCATACCACTCCCTCTTGGCAGATACCGGGCCGTTGTTCGAGAACGATCAGGCTACTAGACTCCGATGTTTATGGCCCAAGAACATCTCGTCGTCCGCGGCGCCCGTGAGCACAACCTCAAGAACGTCACCGTGTCGCTGCCGCGGAATGCCCTCACGGTGTTCACCGGACTGTCGGGCTCGGGGAAGTCGTCGTTGGCGTTCGATACGATCTACGCCGAGGGGCAGCGACGCTACGTCGAATCCCTCTCCGCCTACGCGCGCCAGTTCCTCGGGCTGATGGAGAAGCCGGACGTCGACGCCATCGAGGGGCTGTCGCCGGCCATCTCGATCCAGCAGAAGACCACCGGCCAGAACCCGCGCTCCACGGTCGGTACCGTCACCGAGGTGTACGACTACCTCCGGCTCCTCTGGGCCCGCTGCGGTGTGCCGCATTGTCCCAACGACGGCAGCCCGATCGCGCGGCAATCCGTCGCACAGATCACCGACTACATCCTCGCCTGGCCCGCCGAGACGCGGATCGAGATTCTCGCGCCGCTGGTGCGCGGCCGGAAGGGCGAGTTCCGCGATCTCCTCGAGGACGTGCGCCGCCGCGGCTTCGTGCGCGTGCGGGTCGACGGCGAGACGTACGATCTCGCCGACGTGCCGGCGCTCAATCGTCGCCAGAATCACGATATCGCGGTGGTGGTGGATCGCGTCGTGGTGCGCGAGAAGGACCGGGCAAGGCTCGCCGACTCGGTGGAGACCTCACTCCGTGCCTCCGACGGCCTCGTGGAAGTCGTGCGCCATCCGTCGATGGAGTCGGTGCTGCTCAGTGAGAAGCTCGCCTGCCCGACCTGCGGCCTTTCGCTGCCCGAACTCGAACCCCGGCAGTTCTCGTTCAATTCGCCTTTCGGCGCCTGCGAAGATTGCCACGGCGTCGGCACGCGCAAGGAAGTGAACCCCGACCTGATCCTCGGTGATCCGAGCATCACGATCCTCGAGGGCGTCGTCCTGCCGTGGGGCGAGCCGTCGGGCTATCTGCGCAAGGTCGTGCTTCCGACCCTCGCCAAGGCGCTCAAGTTCGAGCTGAACGACACTTGGGGCCAGCTCACGCCGGCCGTGCAGAAGGCGATGCTCTGGGGCGCGCCGGGCAAGGTGAAGTTCGTGGCCGAAGGCCGGGCCAAGCAGCCCGACTTCGAGGGGCCGTGGGAAGGGATCGTGAAGAACGTCGAGCGCCGCTGGCGCGAAGCGTCGAGCGATACGGTCCGCGACCAGCTCATGGAGTTCATGACCGAGGCGCCGTGCGGTACCTGCCACGGCAAGCGCCTGAAGCCCGAGTCGCTCTCCGTGCTCATCCATGGCCGTTCGATTGGCGACGTCGTGGATCTGCCGATCGACAAGGCGCTCGAATACTTCGAGTCGGTACCGCTCCGCAGCAAGGCGACGCCGGGCGGTCTCGACCCCGATATCGCCGGCCCGATTCTGAAGGAAGTGAGCGACCGCCTCCGTTTCCTCTGCGATGTCGGCCTCGACTATCTGACGTTGGGCCGGGCCGCCGGTACGCTCTCGGGCGGCGAGATGCAGCGCATCCGCCTCGCCACGCAGATCGGCTCGCGCCTGGTAGGGGTGCTGTACATCCTCGATGAACCGAGCATCGGCCTGCATCAGCGCGACAACGAGCGGCTCCTCGGCACGCTGAAGGGCCTGCGCGACCTCGGCAACACCGTCATCGTCGTCGAACACGACGAAGACACCATCCGCGAAGCCGACTACATCGTGGACCTCGGCCCCCGTGCCGGCCGCCACGGCGGCGAGATCGTCGCCGAAGGCACCTTCGAGCAGATCCTGGCAAGCAAGGGCTCGCTGACTGCTCGCTACCTCCGCGGCGAGCTGCGCATCGAGATCCCGAAGACGCGCCGGCCATCCGACGGCAAGGCGCTCGTGGTGAAGAAGGCGCGTGGGCACAACTTGCGCGGCTTCGACGTGCGCTTCCCGCTTGGCGTCTTCACCGCGGTCACCGGCGTCTCCGGCTCGGGCAAGTCGACGCTGGTCACCGACATTCTCTATCACGCGATGGCGCGTGCGCTGTACCGAGCGCGTGTCGTCCCGGAGGCGCATGAGCGGCTGGATGGCCTGGAGTTCGTCGACAAGGTCATCGACATCGACCAGAGCCCCATCGGGCGCACGCCGCGCTCCAACCCCGCGACCTACACCGGCCTCTTCACGCCGATGCGCGAACTCTTCACGCAGCTCCCCGAGGCGAAGCTTCGCGGGTACGGCCCCGGGCGCTTCTCGTTCAACGTCAAGGGTGGCCGCTGCGAGGCGTGCCAGGGCGACGGGCTCGTCAAGATCGAGATGCACTTCCTGCCGGACGTCTTCGTGTCATGCGATGTCTGCAAGGGCAAGCGCTACAACCGCGAAACGCTCGAGATCCGCTACAAGGGACTCAACATCGCCGAGGTGCTGGACCTTTCGGTGAGTGATGCCCTCGACTTCTTCGAGAGCCAGCGCCGCATCTCGGAGAAGCTGGAGCTGCTGAACGACGTGGGCCTCGGCTACATCCATCTGGGGCAGGCGGCCACGACGCTCTCCGGCGGCGAAGCGCAGCGCGTCAAGCTCGCGACTGAACTCGCCAAGCGTGACACGGGCCGCACCGTCTACATCCTCGACGAGCCGACCACCGGCCTGCACTTCGAGGATGTGCGCATGCTGCTCGAGGTGCTCCACCGGCTCGTGGACAAGGGCAATACCGTCATCGTCATCGAGCACAACCTCGACGTGATCAAGACGGCCGACTGGGTGATCGACCTGGGTCCCGAGGGTGGTACCAAGGGTGGTTCGATCGTGGCGGAAGGAACGCCGGAGCAGGTGGCGAAGGTGGCGTCATCGCACACCGGGCGTTTTCTGGCGACCATGCTCAAGGCGCGCTGACGCCAGATGGCGTCGGCAGGGACGGTGCCGCGCTCGCTTGAAAAGCCGGTCGCCGTGCTGGAAACGTGGCGCGAACCAGTATTCCGATCTGAGACCTATGCGTCACTACCTTTTCGACTTACCTCGAACGTAAGGAATGCTCGTGGTCCGTCATTCGCTCCGCTTGGCCGTTGTGCTACTCGTCGCAGCGGTAGCTCCCGCTGTTGCCCAGCAGCTTGATCCGGCGCGCCTCACCGTCGATCGCCTTTACGCCTCGCCGGAGTTCCGCGGCGAGAGCTTCGGCCCCACGCGGTGGCTGGAGCGTGGCGCCGCCTACACGACGTTGGAGAAGGCGGCGCAGGGAACGGGGCTGGATCTGGTGCGCTACGAGACCGCCACCGCCGCGCGGAGCGTCCTGGTCACGGCAGCGCAGCTCACGCCCGCGGGTGCGGCGGCGCCGCTCGTCGTCGAGAATTACGACTGGTCGCCGGACGGGACCAAGCTGCTCGTCTTCACGGAGAGCCGGCCCGTCTGGCGCGAGAACAATCGCGGGGACTACTGGGTGCTCGACCGGACGGCGGGCACTCTCGTGAAGCTCGGTGGCACGACGGCCGCCCCATCTTCGCTGCTCTTCGCCAAGTTCTCGCCGGATGGCCGCAGCGTCGGGTACGTACGGGAGAACAACCTGTACATCGAGGCGCTCGCGGGTAGCGCCATCACCGCGCTCACCACCGATGGCAGCCGCACCACCATCAATGGCACCTTCGACTGGGTCTACGAGGAAGAACTTGGGCTCCGTGACGGCTGGCGCTGGAGTCCGGATGGTCGCACCATCGCCTACTGGCAGCTCGACGCCAGCGGCATCGGCGAGTTTTCGCTGATCAACAACACCGATTCGCTCTACGCGAAGGTGGAGCGCATCCAGTATCCCAAGGCCGGCGACCGCAACTCGGCCGGACGTATCGGCGTGGTCGCTGCCACCGGTGGCGAGACGCGGTGGTTTGCCTTCCCCGGCGATCCGCGCGACAACTATCTGGCCCGCATGGAGTGGGCAGAATCGTCCACCGAGCTCGTCATCCAGCGCCTCAACCGTCTGCAGAATCGGGCCGAGGTGATCCTGGCGGACGCGCAGACGCTGGCCACCCGCACCGTGCTCACCGAGACCGACTCCGCGTGGGTGGACGTGGTGGACGACTTGGTGTGGGTGCAGGGCGGTCGGAGCTTCACCTGGCTCAGCGAGCGGGACGGCTGGAATCATCTGTACCTCGTCTCCCGCGACGGCCGCAAGACGACGCTCCTCACCCCCGGCAACTTCGACGTGCTGCGCGTGCTCGCGGTGGATGCGAAGAGCGGCTTTGCCTACTACATCGCATCGCCCGACGCGCCCTCGCAGCGCTACCTCTGGCGCGTACGGCTCGACGGCCGCGGCAAGCCGGTGCGGCTGACGCCGATGGGACTCAAGGGCACCAATGGCTACGCATTGGCGCCTGGCGCGCAATGGGCTTGGCACACATACTCGACGATGACCACGCCACCCGTGCAGTCGCTGGTGCGCCTGCCGACGCATGAGGTCGTCCGCACCGTCGTCGCCAACGAGGAACTGAAGCGCAAGGTCGGACAACTCGCGCGTGGCACGGTCGACTTCTTCGACGTCGACCTGGGCCACGGGCTCCGCCTGCCGGCCTACCTGATGCAGCCGGTCGGGTTCGATGCCGCCAAGCGCTACCCGGTGGTCTTCTTCCTGTATGGCGGTCCGGGGTCGCAACAGGTGCTCGATCAGTGGGGTGGCTACTACCTGTACCACACCATGCTGACGCAGATGGGCATCGCGGTCGCGGTGGTGGACAATCGCGGCACCGGTGCGATGGGCCGTGACTTCCGGAAGATCATCTACGGCCGTCTTGGCGTCGTCGAGACGCAGGATCAGGCCGGCGCGGCGCGACAGATCCTTGCGTCGCACCCGTACCTCGATTCGACGCGCGTCGGCCTCTGGGGGTGGAGCTTCGGCGGCTTCATGACGCTCAACGGCATGCTGCAGCATCCCGAGGTCTACACGACCGGCATCGCGGTGGCCCCGGTGACGCACTGGAAGTTCTACGACAACATCTACACCGAGCGGTACAACGGTCTCCCGCAGGCCAATGCGAAGGGCTACGATGCGGGGTCGCCGATTTCGTACGCCAAGGGGCTCAAGGGCGACCTGCTCCTCGTGCACGGCACCGGCGACGACAATGTGCATGTGCAGAACACCGAGGCCATGGTGAACGCGCTGGTCGAGGCGAATGCGCAGTTCCGGCTCTTCACGTACCCCAATCGGAACCACGGCATCTTCGGCGGCAACACTCGCCGCCATCTGTTCGGCATGATGACCGACCACTGGAAGCGCACGCTGCTCACGTCCGATGCTGCGGCCCTGACGCCATGAACAAGGTCTCGCTGCTCGACATCATCGGGCCGGTGATGGTCGGCCCGTCGTCCTCGCATACGGCCGGGGCCTGCCGCATCGGGCTCTTCGCACGAGACCTCGTCGGCGGCGATCCCGATCGGGCGCATGTCGAACTGCACGGATCATTTGCGCGGACCGGTCAGGGCCATGGCACCGACCGCGCCATCGTCGGGGGGCTCCTCGGCTTCCAGCCCGACGACGAGCGGCTGCGCGAATCGCTCGAGCTTGCCGAAGCGCGCCAGTTCGAGGTGAAGTTCGACAACATCAAGCTGCGTGGCGACGTACATCCGAACACCGCGCGCATCACCGTGCACCGGCACAACGTCACGGCGCAGGTCGTCGGTTCGTCGCTCGGCGCTGGCCGCATCCTCATCACGCAGGTGGACGGCTTCCAGGTGGACGTGACCGGTGCCTTCCCGACGCTCGTCGTCGCGGCGCGTGATGTACCGGGCGTGGTGGCGCACTGCGCCACCGTGCTGGCGCGCGCCGGCATCAACCTCGCCTCGGTGCGGCTGTCCCGCCGCGCCAAGGGCGGCGATGCGATTCATGTCTACGAGTGCGACTCCGAGCCCGGCGCCGACGCGTTGGCCGCCGTCCGCAGCTTTCCCGGCGTCACTCTGACGCGCGCCATCGCGCGGGTATCCTGACCATGTACGATGCGCTTGCCGAGGCCTTCACGGATGCCATGGACCAGCAGGTCTCCCTGGGCGAACTGGCGCTCCGTGTCGAGACGGCGTCCGGTCTACGCAGCCGCGAGCAGATCATCGCGGGACTCCAGCGCGCCCTCGACGTGATGCGCGGTGCCATCGCGCGCGGCATGCCCGGTGATCTCCGGAGCGTGAGCGGACTGGTGGGTGGCGACGCCGCCAAGCTCGCCAACCCGCGCGGTCCGCTTGCCGGTACACTCTTCACCGATGTGCTGGCGGGGGCGCTGGCGGTGCAGGAGGTCAACGCGGCGATGGGTGTGATCGTCGCCGCCCCCACCGCCGGCGGTGCCGGTGTGCTGCCGGGCGTGCTCCTCGGTATCGCCGGCCGCTATCCGGCGGTGACCGACGAGGTCCTCGTGCGCGGACTCGCGGCGGCGGGCCTGGTGGGAGCCGTCATCGCGGTGCGGGCTTCGCTGAGCGGTGCGGAAGGCGGCTGCCAAGCCGAGACCGGCGCAGCAGCGGCGATGGCGGCGGCCGCCGGCATCGAGGTGCTGAACGGCACGCCGGAGGAAGCCCTCCATGCGGTGGCCTTGGCCATGCAAGGCACGCTCGGCCTCGTCTGCGACCCGCTCGGCGGGTTGGTCGAGGTGCCGTGCGTCTACCGGAATGCGACGGGCGGGGCAATTGCGCTCGCCGGCATCGAGATGGCGATGGCCGGCATCCGTTTCCCGATTCCGGTGGACGAGGTGATCGACACGATGGGCGAAATCGGCCGCTCGATGGATGTGCGGTACCGGGAAACGGCCGGCGGGGGGCTTGCCGCGACGCCCACAGGCCGGAAGCTCGCGAAGGAGCGGCTGGTCCAGATCAAGAAGAAGCCGGACGCCTGAACCTGAGCGGCTGGTCGCGCTCTGAAACATGCGGTTGCCGCTGGACGTACGGTGCGGCGTTCGTCCAAGGGCAACGGCAATGCCGGCCACCAGTGGGCGTCAATTGTGTCAGGCCCCGTCAGAGGAGTGGTAGCAGATGGAAGACATCCTCGCGATCGTGCTCATCTTCGGCGGCGGCGCGTGCGTGCTGATCTCCTACAGCCCGATCGGTCGGGCCTTGGCGGACCGTCTGCGCGGTCGGATGCCGGGCCCCGTGTTCGATGATACGGCAATCCTCACGGAACTGGATGCCCTCCGTTCCGAAGTCGCGGAGTTGCACGAGCGGGTGGATTTCAGCGAACGTCTCCTCACGCGGGCCAAGGAAGACGGAGCTTCAGGATGAGCATCTTGGCACAGGTTCCGATTCCGCCGATTCCACCAACCCCGCCGGACTTCGGCGGGGTGCAGGAGGTTATCGTGCGCACCGATCCGTCCTGGCTTGCGACCCTGCCGCCACAAATGGTCGCCATGGTGATCATCTCGGGACTTATCGTGGCGGGGATCGTGCTGTACCCGTTGTTGAAGGCGATCGCCATGCTCATCGCGGGCACGACGCGGAACGCCGAGATCGACCCGGCCGAGTTCGAGGAGATGCGCCGCCGGATCGCCGAACTCGAGCAGCGGCAGTCGCAGGTGCGGGAGCTGGAAGACCGGGTCGATTTCGCCGAGCGGCTCCTCGCGGAGCGTTCCCGTGACGAGATCCGTGTCGAACGCGGCGGAGGCGCCCCATGAGCGACGTGTCCTCGCGGCGCTCCGACTCCACGTTCAAATGGCTGATCGGCGCCGGTATCGTGCTGATCATAGCCCTGGCCGGTGTGACCGAGGAGATCAAGCAGGCTGCGATCCCGATCTGGCTGGCGGCCTTCGGCGCAATGGCAGTCGTGCTACGCGGCACACTCGGCACCGCCATGGCCGACCGCATCGCGGGGCGTACCGGTGATCCGGTGCTCGGCACCTCGGACGAGACGCTCGCCGAACTCGACGAACTGCGCCGCCGGCTGTACGAAGTGGAAGAGCGGATGGACTTCAGCGAGCGTCTGCTCGTGGCTCGGCCCGCCGATGTGGCGCGGACCGACGCCCCGGACGCGTAGATTCCCGGTCGGAGGCATAATGGTGACGCGCGAGGATGTGCAGTCGTTTCTGGAACGGCTCGAGGGCGGAACGCTCGAGGTGCGCGAGGTGCAGGCCGGGCTCTGGGTTGCCAAGCTGCCCGGCGAGGCCGAACTGGTCGTCACCTTTGCGCCGCCGCTGGTATTGTTGCGGGTGAAGGTGATGCCGGTGCCGCAGGAACCGCATCTGCGGAGCGAGCTCTTTGCCTTGCTCCTCGAGTACAATGCGCGGGACCTCGTGCATGGCTCGTACGGGCTGGAACATGAGCACATCGTCCTCACCGAGGCCCTCGGTACGGACGATCTCGACTTTTCCGAATTCCGCGCCAGCGTGGAATCGATCACGCTGGCACTGGCCTCGCACCTGGGCGCGCTGGCCCCTTATCGCGAGACGAGGTAGCTGATGGGCATCTTCGACCGTCTGTCCACGCTGTTCAAGTCCAACATCAACGAACTCATCTCCCGGGCCGAAGACCCCGAGAAGATGCTGAATCAGCTGATCACGGACATGAAGTCGCAGCTCGTCAAGGCGAAGCAGGAAGTCGCCGGGGCGATCGCCGACGAGAAGAAGCTCGAGGCCGACGCCATCGCGCTCAAGAAGCAGGCGGACGACTGGGAGCGCCGGGCCATGCTGGCGGTGCAGGAAGGTCGCGACGACCTCGCCAAGCAGGCCCTCATGCGCTTCAACGAGGCGCTGCAGGGGGCGCAGCAGCTCCACGAGACCTGGGTCAAGCACAAGAGCGAGACCGAGTCGCTGAAGAATTCGCTGCGCGGCCTCAACGACCGTATCGAGGAGGCCAAGCGCAAGAAGAACATCCTCGTCGCGCGTGCCAAGCGGGCGGAGGCGCAGCAGCGCATTCAGGAGACGCTCTCCGGGATGGGCGACAAGAGTGCCTTCGAGTCGTTCGAGCGCATGGCGGAGAAGATCGAGCAGACCGAGCGCAAGGCGCTGGCCGCAGCCGAACTGCAGGAGGAGTTCTCCGGCGACAACCTGATGAAGCAGTTCGAGTCGCTCGAGTACAAGGGCAGCTCGGATCAGCAGCTCCTCGAACTCAAGTCGAAGATGGGGATGCTCGGCTCGGGCGCCGGGCAGCCCACGCGCCAGATCGGCAAGGGCCAGGCGATCGACGCCGAGATCGTCCCAGACGCGGACGGCACCGCGCGTGATTGAACGTCGGCCGAAATTCCTCGTCCTCGCGGACGGGGACTTCGGGCCGATGACCTCGAAGACGGCCAATTCCATCATTCGGTTCCGCACCGCTAATTGTGTCGCCGTGCTCGATCGCGAGCACGCCGGCACGACGGCGCACGACGTCCTCGGCTTCGGCGGCGCGCTGCCGGTCGTCGCCAGCATGCGCGACGGCCTCGCGCTCGGCGCCGACACGGTGCTCATCGGCCTTGCGCCGATGGGCGGACGCATGCCCGCCGACTGGCACGCATGGCTGCTGGAGGCGGTGCAGGCCGGCTGCGATGTCTGGAACGGGCTCCACGTCTTCCTGAACGACGACCCGGCGCTGGCCGAGGCCGCTCGGATCAGCGGTGCGGTGCTGCACGACCTGCGGCGTCCGCCGGCCGATCTGACGATTGCCTCGGGCAAGGCGCGCGAGCTGCACGCCTTCGTGGTGCTCACCGTCGGTACCGACTGCAACGTCGGCAAGATGACCGGTCAGTTGCAGCTCGTGGACGACCTCAAGGCGCAGGGCATCCGCACGCGCTTCGTGGCGACCGGACAGACGGGGATCATGATCGAGGGCTGGGGCATTGCCGTGGACGCGGTCGTGGCCGACTTCGTGGCCGGGGCCGCGGAGCGCCTCACGCTCGAGGGCGCCGAGGGCGCCGAGGTCGTGCTGGTGGAGGGGCAGGGGAGCATCAATCATCCCGGCTATTCGGGCGTGACGCTCGGCCTGCTGCATGGCAGTTGTCCGAGCGCGATGATCCTGTGTCATCAGGCCACGCGCACGCACATCGGCGACTATCGCGACAATGCCGGGCTCAAGATTCCGCCCCTCGGCGACTACGTGCGCCTGTACGAATTGCTTGGTAACGCCGTGCATCCCACGCGCGTCATCGCGATCTCGCTGAACACCTACGATCTGAACGAAGTCGAGGCGCACGAGGCGTGCGCCGCCGCGACCGCCGCCACCGGCTTGCCGTGCACCGATCCGGTCCGCTTCGGGCCGGCGGTGCTCACGCGCGCCGTCCAGGAGGCGCAGGCGCTCTGGCAGTCGCGCCGGAACGCGCGCGACTGAACCGTGCGACTCAGCTGACGCTGACGCGCAAGCGTTCCATCTCGGCCTGAATCTGCCGCACGCCGGAAATGAGGCCGTACCAGTCTTCGTCGTGCGCACGCGGCGCCGCGATGATCCCGTCCACGAGCCGCGTCATCGTCGCATGTCCCGAGGCGACGGACAGTTGCCGCAACCAGTCTGCGGATTCGGCCAGACGCACGGAGTCCTCCGCTTGTACCGCATTCGCGAGATCGTGCACGAAGGGCCGTGCCGTCGTGATGAACTCCGCTGTATTGGTACCTGTTGACGCCATGAGCTGCTCCGGTTCGGTCCCCGCAGTCGGCGCATCGACCTGCATCGCCACTGGCTCCTCGATCAGCCCCGATCCGGGGGCTGGTGCGTCGGCCGCGGTCCACCGATGGACGGCCTCGTAGAGCAGGACGCGGTCGATCGGCTTGGCGACGTGATCATCCATCCCTGCCTCCAGGCAGCGCTCGCGGTCTTCCGTCATGGCGTTCGCCGTCATCGCCACGATCGGCACGCGCGGCGCCAGACGCTCCGCTTCAAGCCGCCGGATCGCCCGGCTCGCATCGAGACCGTTCATTTCCGGCATCTGGCAGTCCATCAGGATCAGGTCGTATCGCTGGCGCGCCACGGCGGAGATCGCTTCCGCGCCGGTGGTCGCGATGTCGATGACGGCGCCGGTCCGCTCCAGCAGGCGCAGCGCGACCAGCCGATTCACCGGATGGTCCTCCACCACCAGCAGTCGCTTCCCCGAGGCGATCTGGATGCCGTCCAGGGCCGCGCCCTGCAGGTGGCGCGGCACAGTGGTATTCGAGGTGCGGAAGCAGCGCGCCGTGAACCAGAAGGTGCTGCCGCGGCCCACTTCACTGGTGATGCCGATCTCGCCGCCGAGCAGGGACACGAGGCGCTTGCTGATCGACAGGCCGAGCCCGGTGCCCGGCGTGACGCCGTCGGGCTGCTGCAGTTGCGTGAAGGGCTGGAAGAGCTTCGTGAGATCGTCCGGCGTGATGCCGGGCCCGCTGTCGGTGACGGAGACGCGAATCGTGACCGATTCCTCATCCTGCGCCGCCACGTCCATCCGCACGATCACGTGACCACGCGCCGTGAACTTCACCGCGTTCGAGACGAGGTTCAGGATGATCTGCCGCATGCGCACGCTGTCGCTGCGAAGCACTTCCGGGACGTCGGGATCGACGGCGGCGGCGAGGGCGATGCCCTTCGATTGCGCGCGGCCCTGCCAGAGCTGCACGGTGTTCTGCAGCGTATCGCGAGGGGCGAACGCGACGGTCTGGAGCTCCAGCTTGCCCGCTTCGATCTTCGAGAAGTCCAGCAGGTCGTTCAGCAGGCTGAGGAGGCTCTCCGCGGCGCTGTGCGCCGTCCAGGCATACTGCTTCTGCGCCGGCTGCAGCGAGGACTCGAGCAGGAGTGAGAGCATGCCGAGGATGCCGTTCATCGGCGTCCGGAGTTCGTGGCTCACGTTGGCGATGAACATCGCCTTGGTACGCATCGCCGCCTCGGCGGCGTCCTTCAGCTGCATCAGCTCGGCTTCGGTGCGCTTGCGGTCGGTGATGTCGGCGACTGTCCCGCTGAGTCCGATGATCCGCCCGTCGGCGTCGCGCAGCGGATCGCCGACGGCATGGAGCCAGAGCTCCGAGCCATCGGGCCGCCGGATGCGCTGGTCGAAGGCGTAGGGGGTTCCGGCAGTGAAGGCCGCGTCGATGGCGGCCGTCAGGTGCGGCTGGTCGTCGAGGGGGATTAACGCCAGATACGCCGCATAGGACGGCGGTCCGTTCGCCGGATCGACGCCGAAGAGCGCGTAGGTCTCATCGCTCCAAAAGATGGGGCCCGTCGCGGTCTCGAACTCCCACGACCCCACCTTGGCCAGACGCTGCGCTTCGCGCAGCCGACGCTCGTTGTGGCGCAACTCGGCCGTCTGGAGATCGACGCTGGTGAGATCTTCCGCCATGCCGACGGCAACTGAAGTCTGGGCCGTACGATGCCCGCGGATGCGGAGTCGTCGCCATCCGCTGCCGTCGCCGAGGCGGCAGGCACACTCGACGAGAAACGATCCGGCACCGTCCCGATGCGCCTGCACGATCTGCCGGACCGCGGCGACGTCGCCCGGGTGGACGAGGTCGAGAAAGCCGGTGAGGTCCGACGGAAAGGCGTCGGGGGCGTACCGGAGGAGTTCGGCGACCGGATCGGTGACGCGGATCTGATCGGTCTGGGTGTCCCACGTCCAGACACCCGAGCCGGTCACGCGGAAAACGAGCGCGACGGTCGGATCGTCCAGCGCGGATAGGGCGTTTGGCGAGAGCATGAGGTCAGAAGTTGCCGGTCGGTTGCATGACCGGCAAGAGGGAGCACGTTGCAGGCCGCAAACTCGCGGATTGGTTTGATCCCGGTTGCCCGAGGCGCGGCGCCGCCCTACGTTCGCGCGCATGGTGCTGACTATCTCTCCACTCCTTGCCGATCTGACGGCCACGCTGAACCGGCTTGGCGCGCTCCTGAAGGTCGATGTCGGCGATCTGATCCGGATCGGCGGCCGGTTGCTGATCATCTGGGCGCTCGCATGGCTGGCCCAACATCTGGTGCGCCTCCTGGCCGCTCGTATCGAGGCGGCCTGCGATGACGGAGACCCGACCACCACCACCGATGACGAAAAGCGCGGCCAGACGCTCTCGCAGCTCCTTCGGGCGGTGGGGCGGGTGGTCGTCGTTGCCGTGGCGCTGCTGCTCACCATCAACGTCTTTGTGGATATCGGGCCGCTGCTGGCCGGTGCCGGTATTCTGGGCCTCGCGGTGTCGTTTGGCGCGCAATCGCTGGTGAAGGATGTGATCAGCGGGTTTTTCATCCTCGTGGAAAATCAGTTTCGGGTCGGCGACGTCATCGAGGCGGGCGGGAAGACGGGGTTGGTGGAGCGCATGTCGCTCCGCCTGGTAATGCTGCGCGACAACGGCGGCGCCCTGCACATGGTGCCGAACGGGAGCATCACGACCGTGAGCAACTTCACGCGCGGCTGGAGCCGGGCCGTGGTAGACGTCGGGATCGCGTACGAGGACGACCTCGACCGGGCCATCGCCGTATTGCGCGACGAAGCGCGGGCGTTCGCCGCCGACCCCGACTGGTCGGCGCGCCTCGCGGGAGCACCCGAGGTGCTCGGTGTCGACCAGCTTGCCGACAGCGCCGTGGTGGTACGGACGCTGCTCCGCACGCAGCCGGGACAGCATTGGATGGTGGCGCGCGAGTTCCGCCGCCGCGTGAAGGTCCGCTTCGATTCGGAGACGATCGAAACTCCCTACCAGAAGCGGAAGGTCCAGGTCACCGTGCACGCTGGCGAGCCAAGTGAAGCGGCCATTCAGCCGGCGGACGGCGGGGCGGTGTGACGCTGCGTCTGCATAACACGCTCAGCCGCTCGCTCGAGCCGTTCGTGCCGCTCGATGCGCCGAATGTCTCGCTGTATACCTGCGGACCGACGGTCTACAACTTCGCGCACATCGGGAATTTCCGGACGTTTCTCTTCGAGGATCTGCTGCGCCGATGGCTCGAGGCCTCGGGGTTCCGCGTCTTCCACGTGATGAACCTCACCGACGTGGACGACAAGACGATCACGGGCGCCGGCGCCGCAGCCGAGCCGCTGCGCACGTACGTGGAGCGCTTCATCCACGCCTTCTTCGCCGACCGCGACTTCCTGCGCATCCTGCCGGCGCACGCCTATCCGCGTGCCACTGACTATGTGCCGCAGCAGATCGCCCTCGTCATGTCACTCCTCGAGAAGGGGATCGCGTACAAGAGCGACGACGGCTCGGTGTACTTCGCGATTGCGCGCTTCCCGGCGTACGGGCGGCTGTCACGGCTCGACACGCGCGAACTGCAGTCGGGTGCGGCCGGCCGGACGAGCGCGGACGAGTACGAGAAGGAGAATGCGCAGGACTTCGTCCTCTGGAAGGCGGCGCGTCCCGAGGATGAGGCGGTCGGCGCGGCCTGGGATGCGCCGTTCGGCCGCGGCCGTCCGGGGTGGCACCTCGAGTGCTCGGCGATGGCGCTCGATCTCGTAGGTCGGGAACTCGGCCGACAGGTGCTCGATATCCACGCCGGCGGCGTCGATCTGATCTTCCCGCATCACGAAGACGAGATCGCGCAGAGCTGCGCGCATACGGGGGAAGCCGATTTTGCCCGGGTCTGGATGCACGGCGAGTTCCTCACGCTCTCCGGCACCAAGATGAGCAAGCGCTATGGCAACATCCTGACGGCACGGGATCTGGCCGAGCATGGGGTGGACCCGGGGGCGGTCCGGTATCTGATCAGCGGCACACACTACCGGCAGCGGCTCGACTGGACCGACGACGCCCTCGCCGCCGCACGTGAGGGCTCGAAGGCGCTTGGTGAACTCCGCGATCGGCTCGAGGCCGCCGCATCGCCGGAGGGCAGCGCGGAGTTCGACGACGCCATCGAGCGCGCGTGGGGCCAGTTCCGTGACGCGATGGACGACGACCTCTCCGCACCGCGCGCCGTGGGGGCCTTGCAGCTCTTCCGGAGTGAAGCGAATCGACTCCTCGACGCCGGAATTCTGCCGGGACCAGCCGTGCTGGAGCGGTGGCGCCAGATGGATGCGGTGCTCGATGTCTGCCCCAACCGTGCCTGGCGGCGGGCGTTTGCCTCGGCGGAGGTGCAGGCGGTGGTGGACGGCGCGTGGCCGGCCGACGTGCCGATCGAGGCCGCGGGGATCGATCAGCCACCGGCAGGCGACGTGGCCCGGCGTGCGTGGGCGGCACATCATGGACTGGCGCGGGCGGTCGCCAAGCGGCGGCGTGATTTTGCGGCCGCCGATGCCATCCGCGCGGCCTTGGCGGCGGCGGGCGTGCAGCTTCGGGATGCGAAGGACGGATCGGTCGAGGTCGTGGTCGAGTCGTGACGGCGGCGGGTTGACTGATGACAGTAAGCCGGGTATCCTAAAGATCTGTCCGAATCAACCCGGGCGAGATGCATTGTCGGGGCGCTGACGTAGCTCAATCTGGCAGAGCACCCGCCTTGTAAGCGGAAGGTTGAGGGTTCGATTCCCTTCGTCAGCTCGTACGGAGGCAGGCCCCTGAGCAGAGATAACGGACCCCGCGCAGTGAGGCGGGGTCTTGTGTCGGCGGGGGAGGCGGGAAAAGCGGTGGGGTGGCCGAGTGGCTAATGGCAGCAGACTGTAAATCTGCCGGGTTACGCCCTTCGTAGGTTCGAATCCTACCCCCACCACTGCGCAGCAGGCCCGACCGGGGTCGGGGGTCGTCCGCGGGTGTAGCTCAGTTGGTAGAGCGACAGCCTTCCAAGCTGTAGGTCGCGGGTTCGAGCCCCGTCGCCCGCTCTGCACGGCAGAGGATGGCCAATCGATCGGCAGGGCAGGTCGCTCGTGTAGCTCAGTTGGCAGAGCACACCCTTGGTAAGGGTGAGGTCCCCGGTTCGATCCCGGGCGCGAGCATGCAGGTGTGGTTTTGTGCAGGTTGACCCAAGGAAAAGCCCATGCGCGACAAGGTCATTCTCGAGTGCACCGAGTGCAAGAGCCGCAACTTCTTCCAGACGAAGAACAAGCGGAAGCACCCCGAGCGCGTCGAGCAGCGGAAGTATTGCCCCACGTGCAACTCGCACAAGGCGCACAAGGAGACGAAGTAACGTGGACGCCATGACGGCGCCCGAGACGCCGGCCAAGGTCGGCGCACTCGCGCGCACGCAGGCGTTTCTCGCCGACGTGCGCACGGAGATGGACAAGGTGACCTGGCCGCCGAAGGATCAGCTGATCCTCGCGACGCGTCAGATCGTCATCTTCGCCGTCGTGCTCGGCGTAGCCATCGGCCTCCTCGATTTTCTGCTTCAGAAAATTCTCGTGGACGGCGTCGCCGCGTTGGCGCGATGAGCACGATGACGGCGGACTATCGCTGGTACGCGATCCAGACCACGGCCGGGCACGAGAACAAGGTGCGCGGTCTTCTGGCCCAGCGGATCAAGGATGATCCGCGGCCCGATGACGCCAAGCTGGTGCGTCAGGCCCTCGTGCCGGTGCAGGAAGTCATCGAGATCAAGAACGGCAAGAAGGTCACGGTGGAGCGCAAGCTCTATCCGGGGTACGTGCTGGTCGAGCTGCTGATGGGGCAGGAAGCGCTGCATCTCGTCAACAGCATCCAGGGCGTCATCAAGTTCGTGGGCGCCGGCAAGGCTCCGCAGCCGCTTCGTCAGGACGAAGTGAACCGTCTGCTGGGCATCGTCGATGAAGTCGCTGCCGCCGCACCGAAGGAGGAGATTCCGTTCCTCATCGGGCAGGTGGTGGAGATCACCGAAGGCCCGTTCGCGGAGTTCAGCGGCTCGGTCGAGGATGTGCTGCCCGAAAAGGGCAAGGTCAAGGTGAGCGTCTCGCTCTTCGGACGTCCGACGTCCGTCGAGCTCGATTATACGCAGTTGCGCGGGCACTAGCTCGCGCAGTGACGGCGGCCATCCGGTCGCCGTGTGGGGCGGATATCTGATCCGCATCCGGCACCGCCCGGGCACCGGCGGGAGACCGTACCAACGGTCGTTAAGTGAGGAATCATGGCCAAGAAGATCACCGCAGTCGTCAAGCTGCAGTGTCCTGCCGGAGCGGCGAATCCCGCACCGCCGGTGGGTACGGCTCTGGGCCCGCACGGCGTGAACATCATGGAGTTCTGCAAGCAGTTCAACGCCCGCACCCAGAGTCAGAGCGGCTACGTGATCCCGGTGGTGGTGACGATCTTCAGCGATCGTACCTTCACCTTCGTCACGAAGACGTCGCCGGCCCCGAACCTCCTGCTCAAGGAGACGGGGATCGCGAAGGGTAGTGCTGCGCCGAATCGCACCAAGGTGGGCAAGGTGACGCAGGCGCAGCTGAAGAAGATCGCCGAAATCAAGATGGTCGATCTGAATGCCTCGGACCTCGATTCCGCGATCCGCATGATCGCCGGGACGGCACGTTCCATGGGCCTGGAGGTCACGGACTGATGGCGAAGCAGGGAAAGAAGTTTCGGGCAGCCGTAGCGACGATCGACGCCTCGCGCGTCTATCCGCTCGCGGATGCCGTGCAGGCCGTCAAGGCGGCGGCCTTCGCGAAGTTCGACGAGAGCGTGGACGTCGCCGTGAATCTCGGCGTCGACCCGCGGCATGCCGACCAGGTCGTCCGTGGGACGTGCGCCTTGCCGCACGGCACGGGCAAGACGCTGCGCGTGCTCGTCATCGCGCAGGGTGATCGGGCGAAGGAAGCGGAGGCGGCGGGCGCAGATTTCGTCGGCACCGAGTATCTCGCGAAGATCAAGGAAGGCTGGCTGGACATCGACGTGATCGTCGCGACGCCGGACATGATGGGTCAGCTGGGTGCCCTCGGCCGAGTGCTCGGTCCGCGCGGCCTCATGCCGAACCCGAAGGCCGGCACCGTGACTCTCGACGTCGCCAAGGCGGTCAAGGAGATCAAGGCCGGCAAGATCGAGTTCCGCGTCGACAAGACGGGCAATGTGCACGCCCCCGTCGGCAAGGTCTCGTTCACGGTCGAACAGCTGTCGGAGAACGTCCAGGCGTTCCTTGACACGATCATCCGCGCCAAGCCGCAGGCGGCCAAGGGCACGTACCTCAAGTCGGCGACGGTCTCCAGCACCATGGGCCCGGGCGTCGTACTGGACACGGCAGGCTTCCGATGAGCACCAAGGCTGAACGTCAGGCCAACGTCGAGGCCCTCACGGCCGCGATCAAGGCCGCACCGACGATTTATGTCACCGATTTCAGCGGCCTCAACGTGCTGAAGATGACCGATCTCCGCCGCCAGCTTCGGCAGGCCGGTGCGAAGTACGTCGTCGTCAAGAACACGCTGGCGTTGCGCGCCCTCTCGGCCATCGACGTGGCCTCGCTCAACACCGAGTTCAAGGGCCCCGTCGGCCTCGTGCTCGCGGGCGACGACCCGTTGCCGGCCGCCAAGGTCATCGGCGATTTCGCCAAGGCCCACGAGAAGCCGTCCGTCAAGGCGGGCCTCGTCGATGGCAAGGCCGTGGTACCCGCGTACGTCAAGCGTCTGGGCGAGATCCCGCCGCGCGACGTGCTCCTTGGCCAGTTCGCCGGCGCGATGAACTCGGTGCTCAGCAACTTCGTGTTGACGCTCGAGGCCTTCCGCGACCAGAAGGCCGGTCCGTCCGAACCCGCTCCGGAGGCCGCTGATGCGGCTGCCGAGTCGTCCACACCCGCTCCGGAGGCCGCTGATGCGGCTCCCGAGTCTTCCGCTTCCTAACGACTGCTACAAGTCAGGAGACATAGTCCCATGGCCACCATGACCAATGAAGAAATCATCGACGCAATCGGTACCAAGACGATCGTCGAGCTCGCCGACCTGATCGACGCGTTCAAGGTCAAGTTCAACGTCACCGTCGTCGCGGCTTCGGCCGGCGCGGCGGCGGCGGCGCCGGTCGTCGAGGAGAAGACCGAGTTCGCAGTCGTCCTCAAGGACGGCGGCGCCAAGAAGATCCAGGTCATCAAGGTCGTCCGCGAAGTGACGAGCCTCGGCCTGAAGGAAGCCAAGGATGCCGTCGACGGCGTGCCGTCGATCATCAAGGAAGGCATCTCGAAGGCCGAGGCCGAAGAGCTGAAGAAGAAGCTCGAAGACCAGGGCGCGACCGTCGAACTGAAGTAAGCCCGTGGCCGTCTCCCGTCCGGCAATTCTGCCGGGCGGGACGCCAGGACTTCCTTCCGCGAGACGGCATGCGCCAGTTTGTTGTGAACAACCGTGCGGCCGGCCGACCGGCACGAACCCCGTCTTTCGGCGGGGGTTTCGTGTTTGGCGGCGTCGCCTTGTGTGAGAGGGCATGATGGCCCGGACTCGTCCGACGATTTCGTTTTCCAAGCGAGATGGTGCGATGGCAATGCCGCACCTCCTCGACATCCAGACCGCCGCCTTTGACTCGCTCCTCGTAGAGGTCGAGCATCCGGACGACGGTCCCGACGTCTCCCTTGACCGCGTCTTCCGGGATCTTTTCCCGATCACGGACGTGAACAACAAGTACGAGCTCGACTTCAAGGGCTACACGATCGGCGAGCCCAAGTACGATGTCGAGGAGTGCATCGAACGCGACATGACGTACGCGGCGCCCCTGCGGGCGACGCTGGCGCTCAACGTGTTCGAGGAAGTCGAGGGGCAGCGGCGCCTCAAGAACCAGATCGAGAAGGAAGTCTATCTCGGCGAACTGCCGCGGATGACGCCCCTCGGCACGTTCGTGATCAACGGCGCCGAACGCGTCGTCGTGAGCCAGCTGCACCGCTCGCCGGGCGTCGTCTTCGAAGAGGACACGCATCCGAACGGGCAGCGCCTCTACAGCGCGCGCATCATCCCGTTCCGCGGCTCGTGGGTCGAGTTCACCATCGACATCCACGACGTCATCTACGTGCATATCGACAAGAAGAAGAAGTTTCCGGCGACCGCGCTGCTTCGGGCCTTCGGCTACGGCGAGAACGCGGACCTGCTGAAGCTCTTCTTCGTGACGCGCACGCTGGATCTCACCGTCAAGGCCGAGGGCCGCCCGGATCGTCGCGGCGCCGCCGGAGCCCTGCTGGCCGAGAACGTGGCCGACCCGGAAGAGGCGGGCGCCATGGTGGCCGTCACCGGTGACGAGCTCACCCCGGAACTGATGAACCAGCTTCGCGCCAAGGGCGTGAAGTCGGTGAACGTCTTCGCCGGCTACACCAAGCTCGATCTCGAGGCCCACGAGACGACCAGCGATGCCGCCGGTCGCGAGCGGCCGCGCTTTGCTTTCGACGTGCCGGATCCCTCGACAGGCGAAGTCCTCGCCTCCGCGGGCGCCGAGCTCACCGAAGCGCTCCGGGACGAGCTGATCAAGAAGATCCGCGCCGCCCGCAAGCCGGGGGAGCGGTCCCGGCCGATCAAGGTCGACGTCCTGCTGCCCCCGGGCCGCAACGACACCTTGCTCATCAAGAACACGCTCGACAAGGATCCGACGCACGACGAGGCCGAGGCGCTCGAGCAGATCTATGCGCTGCTCCGCCCGGGCGATGCCCCGAACCTCGAGACCGCGCGCCAGCAGCTGAAGAATCTCTTCTTCAGCCGCAAGCGCTACGATCTCGGCCGCGTGGGCCGCTACAAGATCAACAAGCGTCTCGGCCTCGATGAGAGCGCCGACACCACGGTGCTGACGCCGGACGACTTCGTCGCCATCGTGCGGTACCTCATCGCGCTGCACGACGGCCGCGGTGAGACCGACGACATCGACAACCTCGGCAACCGCCGCATCCGCTCGGTGGGCGAGCTCATCGCCAACCAGTTCTCCGTCGGCCTCTCGCGCATGGCGCGTCTGGTCAAGGAGCGGATGAGCATCAACACCGATCCCGAGAAGATTTCGCTCGACGATCTCGTCAACGCCCGCACCGTCTCGGCGGTCATTCAGGCGTTCTTCGGCTCGTCGCAGCTGTCGCAGTTCATGGACCAGACCAATCCGCTCGCCGAGCTGACGAACAAGCGTCGTCTCTCCGCGCTCGGACCGGGCGGCCTCACGCGTGAGCGTGCCGGCTTCGAAGTGCGCGACGTGCACTTCTCGCAGTATGGCCGCATGTGCCCGATCGAGACGCCGGAAGGCCCGAACATCGGCCTCATCACGTCGCTCGCCACCTTTGCGCGGATCAACGAGCTCGGCTTCATCGAGACCCCGTACCGCGTCGTGGTGGACGGCAAGGTCACCGACGACATCAAGTGGCTCTCCGCCTCCGACGAGGAAGGCGTGGCCATCGCGCAGGCGAACGCCGGCCTCGCGACGGACGGGACGCTGACCGACGCGCTCGTGCTCTGCCGCCGCGGCGACGACTATCCGCTCGTGCAGCCGACCCGCATCGACTTCATGGACGTGGCGCCGGAGCAGCTCGTCTCCATCGCCGCTGCGCTCATTCCGTTCCTCGAGCATGACGACGCCAACCGCGCGCTCATGGGCAGCAACATGCAGCGCCAGGCCGTGCCGCTCCTTTTCCCGCAGACGCCGGTGGTCGGCACGGGGCTGGAGAGCAAGGTCGCGCGGGACTCGGGCGCCGTGATCATCGCGCGGCGCGCGGGAGAAGTAGTGCGCGTCACCGCCGACGAGATCATCGTCGATGCGGGCGAGGCCGGCCTCGATCCGGACGTGCCACTCGCACGGCTCCGGCAGTACGACCGGTACCGGGTGAAGAAGTACTGGCGCACCAACCAGGACACCGCCATCAACCAGCGTCCGCTCGTGGCGCTCGGGGAGATGGTGGCCGCTGGCCAGGTGATCGCCGACGGTGCGGCCACCGAGGATGGTGAACTCGCCCTCGGCAGCAACGTGCTCGTCGCGTTCATGCCGTGGTACGGCTTCAACTTCGAGGACGCCATCATCCTCAGCGAGCGCTTGGTGAAGGACGACGTCTACTCGTCGATCCACATCCAGGAACTCGAGCTCCACGTCCGCGATACCAAGCGCGGCCAGGAAGAGATCACGCGCGAAATTCCGAACGTCTCCGACGAGGCGGTCGTGGATCTCGACGAGCGCGGCATCGTGCGTATCGGCGCCCACGTGAAGCCGGGCGACATCCTCGTCGGCAAGATCACGCCGAAGGGCGAGACCGAGCTGTCGCCGGAAGAGAAGCTCCTCACCGCGATCTTCGGCGAAAAGGCCAAGGACGTGAAGGACTCCTCGCTGAAGGTGCCGCCGGGCATGGCGGGCGTCGTCATCGACGTGAAGATCTTCAGCCGGGTCGAAGACACCGTCGTCGAGAAGGATCGCGGCGAGCGCATCGGTGAAGTCCGCCGTATCGAAGGCGAGGAGAAGGCCCGCATTTCGAGCGTGCTGCTCGAGGAACTGCGTCGTCTGCTCGACGGGCAGGAAGTCGCCCTGATGCTGAAGGCCGGCACCGTCGAGGAATACCTCCCGGCCGGCACCGTGCTGGCGAAGGCGCAGCTGGCCCTGCTGCAGCTGCCGCAAGTCGACCTCAAGACGCTGCGCGTGGCGGCCAAGCCGGCCAACGAGCGCATCCGTTTCGCCATCGATGCCGCGAGCAAGGAGCGCGCGCGCGTCGAGGAGAAGGCCGAAGACCAGATCGACAAGATCCTGCAGCCGGATGAACTGCCCCCGGGCGTCATTCAGCTGGTGAAGGTCTATCTCGCCGAGAAGCGCAAGATCTCGGTGGGCGACAAGATGGCCGGCCGTCACGGCAACAAGGGCATCGTCGCCCGCATCGTGCCGGAAGAGGACATGCCGTTCCTGCCGGATGGTTCGCCGGTGGATATCGTCCTCAACCCGCTGGGCGTGCCGTCCCGCATGAACGTGGGACAGATCCTCGAGACGCACCTCGGCTGGTGCGCCCGCATCCTCGGGTTCCGCGCGAAGACTCCGGTCTTCCGCGGCGCGGATGAAGGCGAGATCGGCGTGCTGCTCCGCATCGCGGGGCTCACGTGGGCCTCGCAGGCGCTCGGCCTCGCCACGCAGCTCGAGGCGCCGTCGGCCTCGGTGGTGCGGACGATGGTCGAAGATCTCGGCCGCGACAACGCGGACGGGACCAACACCTGGGTCGATCTCAGCGAAGCCGGCATCGCCGAACTTGGCCGTCGTCAGCTCTCGCCGACCACGCAGCAACTGTACGACAACATCACGGCCTGCGTGCAGGCGGCGGCGAAGGAACTGGGCGAGCGGCTCCGCGTGCAGAAGGCGCAGGAGCTGGTCTTCCATCAGGAGTGCCGCGACAGCCTCGTCGGCGACATCCGCAAGGGTGTCGAGGCGGCGGAAGTCGAACTCGCCAAGGCCGAGAAGGCCTCGGTGGCGGAGCTCCTCGCTGCGACGGGCCACCATGAGTTGAGCCTCGTGGCGCAGGGGCAGCAGACGCCCGAGGCGATCGCGAAGGCCGCGGTCGAACTCATCCGCGCCGCCGGCCTTACGCCGACCGGCAAGGCCCGTCTCCGCGACGGCCGTACGGGACAGTATTTCGAGGGCGACGTCACGGTGGGCGCCGTCTACATGCTGAAGCTCAGCCATCTCGTGGACGACAAGATCCACGCGCGCTCCATCGGACCGTACTCGCTGGTGACGCAGCAGCCGCTCGCCGGCAAGGCGCAGTTCGGCGGTCAGCGCTTCGGCGAAATGGAAGTCTGGGCGCTCGAGGCGTACGGTGCCTCGCACGTGCTCCAGGAAATGCTCACGGTGAAGTCCGACGACGTGTCGGGCCGCAGCCGGGTCTACGAAGCGATCGTGAAGGGCCAGAACCTGCCCGAACCGGGCATTCCGGAATCCTTCAACGTGCTGGTGAAGGAACTTCAGGCGCTTGGTCTGAAGGTCACGCTGGGCACTACCGAGTCCGGCGACGAGTGAGGAACGCATGATCGATTTCCGCAGCGGCCGCGAGCCCAAGAGCTCGAGCTTCGACTTCATCAGCATCCGGATCGCGGACCCTTTCGAGGTTCGTGGTCCGCGTGACCCCAAGGAACGCGAGCGCCTCGAGGCGATGGGCTCGCGCAATTGGTGGTCATGGGGCGAGGTCACCAAGCCCGAAACCATCAACTACCGCTCCTTCAAGCCCGAGAAGGACGGTCTGTTCTGCGAGCGCATCTTCGGTCCGGTCAAGGACTGGGAATGCCATTGCGGCAAGTACAAGCGCATCCGCTACCGCGGCGTCATCTGTGATCGCTGCGGCGTGGAAGTCACGCTCTCGAAGGTCCGGCGCGAGCGCATGGGCCACATCGAGCTCAGCGTGCCGGTGGCGCACATCTGGTTCTTCAAGACGCTGCCGTCGCCGATGGGCAATCTGCTCGACATCACGCTGCGTGATCTCGAGCGGGTGCTCTACTATTCGTCGTACATCGTGGTGGTGCCGGGCAATCAGGCCGTCGAAGAGCGCGAGCTCATCGACGAGGAACGCTTCATCGAGCTGAAGGAGAAGGCCCGGGCCGAGGGCGACGACACGTTCGATGCCGACATCGGCGCGCCGGCCGTCCGGAAGCTGCTGGCCAAGCTCGACATCAAGTCGCTCGGGGCCGAGCTGCGCACACTCGTCGAGGGCGAGAGCAGCCAGCACCGCAAGAAGCAGCTCCTCAAGCGTCTCAAGATCGTCGACGCGTTCCTTACCTCGGGTGACTCCGGCGACGGCGAGAACAAGCCGGAGTGGATGATCCTGGATGTCGTCCCGGTCATTCCGCCCGACCTGCGCCCCCTCGTGCCGCTCGATGGCGGCCGCTTCGCGACGTCCGACCTCAACGACCTGTACCGGCGCGTCATCAACCGGAACAACCGTCTCCAGAAGCTGATCCAGCATCGTGCGCCGGAAGTCATTCTCCGCAACGAGAAGCGCATGCTGCAGGAGGCCGTCGACGCGCTGTTCGACAACGGCCGCCGCTCCAAGGCGATCCGCGGCCGCGGCAAGCGTCCGCTCAAGTCCCTCAGCGACATGCTGAAGGGCAAGCAGGGCCGCTTCCGGCAGAACCTGCTCGGCAAGCGCGTCGACTACTCGGGCCGTTCGGTCATCGTCGTTGGTCCGGAGCTCCGCCTGCACCAGTGCGGGCTGCCGAAGACGATGGCGGTCGAACTCTTCAAGCCGTTCATCATTCACAAGCTCGTCGAATCCGGCATTGCCGAGACCGTCAAGCGCGCGAAGAAGATCGTCGAGAAGGAAAGCCCCGAGGTCTACGAGATCCTGGAAGAGATCATCCAGGACCATCCGGTGCTCCTCAACCGTGCGCCGACGCTCCACCGTCTGGGCATCCAGGCGTTCGAGCCGGTGCTGGTCGAGGGCAAGGCCATCCGCATCCATCCGCTCGTCTGTGCGGCGTTCAACGCCGACTTCGACGGCGACCAGATGGCCGTGCACGTGCCGCTCTCGTTCGAGGCGCAGCTCGAAGCCCGCGTGCTGATGATTTCGAGCAACAACATCCTCAAGCCCTCCGATGGCCGCCCGGTGGCGGAACCGTCGCAGGACATGGTGCTCGGCAGCTACTGGCTGACGAAGCTCCCGCCGGGCTTCGATGAAGAGATGCTCAGCACCCCCAAGGAGAAGAAGGAAGAGAAGAAGACGGAGCTGTGGCGCGGCGCGAAGTACATCGGCACCCTCTCGGAACTCGAGATGGCGCTCGCGACCGACGTCATCCGTTACCAGGACCCGATCTTCTTCTGGTTCATTCCGCCGCGCGATACGGTCGACGAGACCAAGCGTGCGCCGCACTGGATCAAGACCACGCCGGGCCGCGTGCTGTTCAACAGCATTCTCCCGCGTCGTCTCGTCGCCGAAACCGGGTTCCGCGATGAACTGATGAAGAAGAAGGCGCTCTCCAACGCGGTCCTCGAGAGCTACCGTCGCGCCGGTCTGGCGGAGACGGTGATCTTCCTCGATCGTCTGAAGGAGTTCGGCTTCAAGTTCGCCACGCTCGGTGGTGTCTCGATCGGCATCGAGGATCTCGAGATCCCGGACGAGAAGAAGGTCATCATCGAAGAGGCCGACAAGCGCGTCAAGCGGTTCCAGCGCGCGTACAACACCGGCCAGATCACGTTCGGCGAGCGCTACAACAAGGTCATCGACGCCTGGACCCACGCCAACAACGACGTGGCCGACGCGATGATCACCAACATGCGGAAGTCGCGTGGCGGGTTCAATCCGGTCTTCATGATGTTCGACTCCGGCTCGCGCGGGTCGCGCGACCAGATCCGTCAGCTCGCCGGCATGCGCGGCCTGATGGCGAAGCCGCAGAAGAAGCTCACCGGCGGCATCGGCGAAATCATCGAAAGCCCGATCAAGTCGAACTTCCGTGAAGGCCTTACGGTGCTCGAGTACTTCATCTCGACGCACGGCGCCCGCAAGGGTCTGGCCGACACGGCGCTCAAGACGGCCGACGCCGGGTACCTGACGCGTCGTCTGTGCGACGTCGCGCAGGATGTGACGATCACGGAAGAGGATTGCCGCACCGTCCTCGGCCTGACGATCACGCCGCTGAAGGAGGGCGAGGACGTCATCGAGCCGCTGAAGGAGCGCGTCCTCGGCATGGTCTCGGCGGATGACGTCTACGATCCGAACCAGCTCGACGAGTTCGGCGACAAGAAGCTTCTGGTCACGGCTGGTCAGCTGATCGACGAGGAGAAGGCGATCGAGATCGACGAGTCCGGCCTCGAGTCGCTGCGCATCCGCTCGGTCCTCACCTGCGAAAGCCGCCGCGGCGTCTGCCGCATGTGCTACGGCCGCAACCTGGCCACGATGGAAATCGTCGATATCGGCGAAGCGGTCGGCATCATCGCCGCGCAGTCGATCGGTGAGCCGGGCACGCAGCTCACGCTCCGCACGTTCCACATCGGTGGTGCGGCGTCGCGCATTGCCGAGTCGTCGGATCGCCGGTCGCGCTCGGACGGTATCGTGCGCTACACCAAGGGTCTGCAGTTCGCCGACGTCGAAGTGGAGTCGGAAGACAACATCAAGTCGCAGATCCGCATCGTGCTCACGCGCGAAGACGAGTCGGCGGAGGAAGAGGACAAGGAAGGCGTCGAGGTCGTGGACGCGAAGGACCAGACCCGCGTGCTCTCCCGCTATCCGGTGCCGGAAGGTGCGGCGCTGATGGTGAAGGAAGGCGACGTCGTCGTGAAGACCACGAACGACAAGCCCGGCTCCATGCTCTACAACTGGGACCCGTACAACGAGTCCAGCATCATCAAGATCGACGGCACGCTGCGCTTCAAGGACCTCGTGCACGGCCGTACGCTGCGCGAGGAGCTGGACGAAGGCACGGGCCTCAAGTCGCTCGTCGTCACCGCCGATCCGGATCGCGAACTGCACCCGTCGGTGCTCGTGTACGCGAACATCAAGAAGGACCCGCAGGAGTACACGCTGCCGGAAGGCGCGCGCATCACGTTCGGTGCGCCGACGGATCCGGTCAGCCGCGCCATGAACATGCCGGCCGATGCGAACCCGTGGTCGGGCGAGAAGATCTTCGACGTGAACGAGGTCTCGCTCGCCGAGGGCTGGCCGAGCAAGACGCGCAAGGAAGCAAAGGACAAGCGCATCTGGTTGTCCACGCCGATCGAGGTCAAGAAGGGTCTCACGGTCACCAAGATGCCGCGCCAGGCGTTCCAGACGCGCGACATCACCGGTGGTCTCCCGCGTATCGCCGAACTCTTCGAGGCCCGTCGCCCGAAGGATCCGTCGACGATCGCCGAGGCGGATGGCGTCGTGAAGTTCGGCGACATCAAGCGCGGCAAGCGCGAGATCTACGTCTATCCGATCACCAAGGACGGGGATCCGGATGCCGTGGAGCCGCAGGTGTACGAAGTGCCGGCCGGCAAGCACCTGCGTGTGCACGAGGGCGATCGCGTCCGCAAGGGCGACCGTCTGACCGAAGGCCCGACCAACCCGCACGACATCCTGAAGATCAAGGGACCGGCGGCGGTGCAGGAGTACCTCCTCAATGAAGTGCAGGAGGTCTACCGTCTGCAGGGTGTGCGCATCAGCGACAAGCACATCGGCGTGATCGTGCGTCAGATGCTGCAGAAGATCCGCATCGCCAGCCCGGGACGCTCGGACTTCCTCGAGGGTGAGCATGTCGATCGCATCGTCTGGCTCGACGAATGCGCCCGCCTGCGCAAGAAGATGGAAAAGGAGAACGAGAAGGAGAAGGCGCCGCTGACGCCTGAGGAGATCGAGGACCAGCTTCCGAAGTCGGAGCCGATTCTCCTCGGCATCACCAAGGCCTCGCTGACCACGCAGTCGTTCATTTCGGCGGCGTCGTTCCAGGAGACCACGCGCGTGCTGACCGATGCCGCCATCCGCGGCGCCAAGGACAACCTCCTCGGCCTCAAGGAGAACATCATCATCGGTCACCTCATCCCGGCGGGTTCCGGCATTTACCGGTACGCCGAGATCGGGCTCCAGCCGCCGGCGGGCTTCGAGAAGCCGCCGGAGCCGATCGTCGAAGAGACGGCGGTGGTCATCGAAGAGACGGTCGCCGTCGCCGTACTGGACGCGCCGCCCGCTTTGTGAGTGCGGTGCTGAATCGTTGGATTTGCCAGCGCGCCCGGGATTCCCGGGCGCGTTGTGCATTGGGGGGACAGATGCGTCACATGTGGAGTCTGATCGTCATGCTGATGGTCGGGGCATGCACCAAGGGGCTCCCGACCGACCCGGGCAGCGGCGTCGGGCGCGTGATACAGCGCGTCGCCGGCGACGCACAAACCGGTGCGGTGGATGCCGAGCTGCCGCTGCCGCTGGTCGTGCGTGTGACGCGTGCGCTCGATGCATCGCCCGAGGGTGGCATTCCCGTCACCTTCACCGTGGTGGGCGGCGGAAGCGTCAGCAGTGCCACGGCGGCGACCGATGGGAGCGGCCAGGCACAGGTGCGCTGGACGCTGGGGCCGATGGCCGGTACCAGCGTGCAGCGGGTGCAGGCGTCACTTGTCGGCGCATCAGGATCACCGATCACCTTCAACGCCGTAGCCACGGCGGGTGCTGCCACCGTCATCGTGGCGGATTCGGCGAGCAACAACCAGCGGGCCGCACCCGGCCTTCCGCTGCCGGTGCCGATCGGTGTCACCACCCGTGATGCCGCCGGCAATCCTGTCAGCGGCGTGACGGTCAATTGGCGGGTCACGCAGGGCGGAGGCGCCGTCACGCCGACGAGCAGCGTGTCGGGCGTCAACGGGCGCACCACCGCGAACTGGACGCTCGGCGCCAGTGGAGTGCAGCAACTGCAGGCGAGTGCCACAGGCCTCTCGCCCGCCACGATCGGTGCGACCATCGTGGACCTCGCGATTACCGCCTTCAGCACCGACACGCTGGTGCCCGGGCAGCGCGTGACGCTGACGGGGCGCGGCTTCGGCACGAGCAGCGCCACCACGGAGGTCCGCATCGGTGGGGTCCGCGCCACCATCGTCTCGCTCACGCCCACGAGCCTCGTGCTCGACGTGCCCTTGGCCTGCAAGCCGCGCGGCAGCATCGACGTACGACTGACCGCCGACGGCGCGACGGCCACACCCGTCGTGCGGCCGTTCCGCCCGGCACCCTCGGCCACCTTCGCGATCGGCGCGCTCGTGCTGCTGCGGGATGCCGCCGAGTTCTGTCTCCAGTTTCCCGAGACGACGGCCGACGAGGCTTACGTCATCGGCGTGCTCAATGCCGCGGAGTCGCCGCTGGACGTGCGCTCGGTCTCCCTCAATGCGCGCGCCGCGACGCCGAATGCGGGGCTGGGCTGGGAGATGCCCGCCATCCGTGCCGCTCCGCCCACGCTCCGCGCGGCGGCTGGCGCGCTCGAGCCAGCGGTGTTGCCTCAATCTCGGCGCCTGATGCGGCATGCGGCGGCGGAGCGCGCGCTCCGTCTGCGTGACGCCAGTGCAAGCCGAGGTCGCGGCATGCCGCGCGCGCTCATGCGGACGACGGGGAGCACGACGCCGTTCATGGCGGCGACGCAGACGATGATTCCGCCCGTGACGGCCGTGGGCGACACGATCCCGATCCGCTACGGCTTCGGCGGCTGCACCACGGCGGCCACCATCCGCACGGTGGTACGCCAGATCGGGCGGCGAGGGCTGTGGCTGGAGGATGTCGCGAATCCCGCCGGCGGCTTTACGTCGCAGGACTACCAGCAGCTCAGCGCCACCTTCGATCAGCAGATCTTCGCCGTCGATTCCGCCAACTGGGGCAACCCGACCGACCTCGACAACAATGGCCGTACGGCGGTCGTGATCACCCGGCGGGTCAATGACGAAGGCGGCATCCGCGGCTTCGTGACGGCTGCGGACTTCTTCGAGCCCACGGGCGCCACCGGCTGCCCGCGGAGCAACTTCGGCGAGGTGTACTACGCCATCGCCCCCGACCCGAACAACACGAACGCGGCGCAGCGCTACACACGGGACGAGGCGCTGGCCGATGCGCCGCTGCTCATCGCGCACGAGTTCACGCACATCATCCAGCTCGGGCGCCGCATCGGCGCGCAGCAGCCCACGCTGGAACTCTGGGAGGCGGAGGGCGGGGCCACCCTGTCGGAGCAGCTGAACGGTTTCGCCGCCGAACAGTTGGCACCCAACGGCAACTACGGACTCGGCCAGGCGTTCGCGGCGTTCGATCCGTCGCGCATTGCGTGGTACGCCGACACGTTCACCGATCTGGCGCAGTATTACGGTTTCGTCTGCCGGCAGCGCGACGCGAGCGGCAACTGCATCACCTTCGGCAAGGCGCCGGGCGCGCCGCAGGAATGCGCCTTCCTCGCCACCTTCGCCGTGCCGGACTACGCGGCCATGGGTGCACCGTGCATCGGCGGACGCACCGCCTACGGCACGCCGTCGCTGCTCCTGCGCTACGTCGCCGATCAGTACGGACCCACATACGCCGGCGGGCCGACGAAGCTCCTCGCCGACCTGATCAGCAGCGGCGCCGTGGGGCTTGGCAACGTCACCTCGCGGATCGGCATCCCCGCCGATCAACTCCTCGCCCAGTTCTTCGCGACGCTCTACCTCGACGACCGCACCCCGGGGCTCGACGCGCGGATTGCCATGACGACGTGGAACCTCACGCAGATCTTCGAGGGGTCCACGGTCGCCGCCGACGGGAGCACCAGGTCGCTGCGTCCGGAGACCCGCCTGCTGCCGCTCCAGCGGTCGTTCGGCGAATTCACCGAGGTCGAGTCGGTGCGGGGCGGCAGCTCCTCGTTCCTGCGTCTCGAGGGGGCGGGGCGGTCCGGGGTGGCGCTCCAAGTCGCCGGACCCGACGGGAGCACGCCGCCGGTGGGGCCCGTGCGGGTCTGGGTGGTCCGGATTCGTTAGTCGGGTGGGTTGACCAGAGGCGGCCTCCGACGCCATATTGGCCGTCTTGACCAGAAACGGGCTTCAAACGCCCCGGAGTGATTAGGTAGCGATGCCGACGATCAATCAGTTGATTCGACACGGCCGGAAGGATCCGGTCTACAAGGGCAAGGCGCCCCACCTGCAGGGTAACCCGCAGAAGCGTGGCGTGTGCACCCGTGTCTATACCACCACGCCGAAGAAGCCGAACTCGGCACTTCGCAAGGTGGCCAAGGTGCGCCTCGTCAACGGGATCGAGGTCATTGCCTACATCCCGGGCGAAGGGCACAACCTGCAGGAACACTCGATCGTCCTGATCCGCGGTGGCCGCGTGAAGGACCTTCCGGGCGTTCGCTACCACATTCTTCGCGGCACGCTCGACTCGGCCGGTGTCAACGACCGCCGTCAGAGCCGTTCCAAGTACGGCGCCAAGCGACCGAAGCCGGGCGCAGCGGCCGGCAAGGGCGCGGCAGGCAAGGGTGCGCCAGCAGGCAAGGGAGGCAAGAAGTGAGTCGTCGCTCGCGTGCCGTGAAGCGCCAGGTCCCGCCGGATCCGCGCTTCGACAGCCAGACGGTGTCAAAGTTCATCAACAACATGATGTACGATGGCAAGAAGGGGCTCGCCGAGCACATCTTCTACGATGCCATGGACATGATCGAAGAGCGCACCGGCCAGCCGGGCGTCGCGGTCTTCAAGCAGGCCATCAACAACGCGAAGCCGATGCTCGAAGTGAAGAGCCGGCGCGTCGGTGGTGCATCGCTGCAGGTGCCGGTCGAAGTCCGTCCGGAGCGTCGTACCGCGCTCGCCATGCGCTGGGTCATCGGGTTTACCCGCGATCGCAACGAGAAGACGATGGCCGAGCGCCTCGCAGCCGAGATCATTCTGGCCTCCAAGGGCGAGGGCAGCACGATCAAGAAGAAGGAAGACACGCACCGCATGGCGGAAGCGAACCGCGCGTTCGCCCACTATCGCTGGTAGGCAGTTCTCCGTTGTACATGAACGCCCCGATTCTCCGGAATCGGGGCGTTCGTCGTTCCGGGGTTGTTGTTCAGTTGTGTACGTCGCTGCCGTACCGCGATCTGCCCTACATAAAGCATTGCATGGCATACGGTTCGCCCTGTCTGTCACTGCTGGATCTTGGTGTGGGAAACATGCCGCACCGTCATCGATGGAATGCCTTGCAAGGCGGCTCTATGCATCAGACACAATCGCAGGACCTGAGCGGTGGCCTTGGCCGCTCGGGGTACGCACGCCCGGTCGTCATCCGACTCGGGACTCTGCGTCAGATCACGCTGCACCGCGGCGGCTTGAAGGATCTCCTCGGCGTGAACGGGGGAAATGGCAAGGGCAACAAGAAGAATGATGGTGGTGCTTACACGCAGTGGGGTTCGCGCGGCAGCTGAGACGGCAGCTACACATGCAGTTGATACGGCGTCGTCCGCTTTTCGAGCGGGCGGCGCCGTATTTCTCCGGTGCAGTCTGTGGCGGCGACAGGTCGGAGGCGTGGCCGCATCACGACAGCCCGGGACGGCTCCGTCCGGTTTCGAACCGTCTGCGAGAGTGCAGGCGGGCGCAGTCTATCTTCCACCATCAGAGTTCCGGCAATTGTCCTGCATTGACAGGGCTGTCACAGCCGCGCTCCATTCTTCGGACACTCGCACCCGGGTCCCGCATCTGATGAACCGACTTCTGCTGCATTGCTCCGCGTCGGATGCCCCGGTGTCCTGGGCCGGCGCGATGCCAACGATACCTCCGGTACGATCGCGGGACGGGCGCGCGGAAGCGATCGCCGAATGCGATGCGACCATGGCGCGCATCGCCGATGGTCCGACGGCACTCGCGGCCGAAAGCCTGCTGGTAGCCGCAGACGGTTGGCTCGTGGCGCGAGACGAACTCGCCGCACGGATCCGCGCCAAGGGCGGCACCGTGCCGGCCGGTCATGACGCCGCTGCGTGGGTGCGGGCGGGCTATGCCGCGCTGGGGCCGGAACTCTTCCGCGTGCTGGAGGGCGAGTATGCCGTGCTGGTCTGGGATGCCACGGCGCGCACGCTCTGGATCGCCACGGACGTGACGGGTCGCCGCGCCGTGTATTGGCGCGCGAACGCCGAGCATCTCATTGCCGGCACCTCGGCGCGTGAGGTGGCGCGGCTTGCCAAGGCGAGCGCGCTTGATCCGCAGGTGCTCGCCGAACGTGCGACGCTTTTCGTGGGCTCGGCGCGGCGCACGGCGTGGCGCGATGTGCACCGGGTGGGCGGCGGTGATCTGCTCCGCTGGCAGCCGGGGTTCGACGTACCGCAGGTGGAGGCGCTCCGACGCTACGCGCCATTCATTGGCGGTGGCACGGGCTCCAGCGAGGCGGCCGCGCGTGAGCTGGGCGAGCTCCTCGAGCAGGCCGCCCGCGATCGCATGGCGCCTGCGGGACTGACCACGGTCTGGATGAGCGGGGGCTACGACTCGACGTCGGTGTTTGCGTCGGGGCGCAAGGGACTCGGCGGCGCCGCGCAGCGGCTCGAGCCGGTCTCGATCTCCTATCCGGTGGGCTCATCGGGGCGTGAAGACGAACTGATCCTCGACGCGGCCAATCACTGGAGCGCGCCGGTACACTGGCTCACGATGGGTGACAGCGATCAACTGGCCGACGCCTTCGAAGCGCATATTCTCGACATGGATGATGCCTTCGCGCATCTGTACGGTTACGGGATGCAGGCGCTGGCTCGGCGCTCGAACGCGGCGGAAAGCGGCGTGGGGCTCTGCGGTTACGGCGGTGATGCCGTCTTC
>Ga0163144_10002579_pt1 | contig 41600 bp, 34 predicted proteins | sample OliLak19BULKMAT1_FD_123175 | JGI IMG/M metagenome (GOLD analysis project Ga0163144, IMG submission 123175) | Freshwater microbial mat bacterial communities from Lake Vanda, McMurdo Dry Valleys, Antarctica - Oligotrophic Lake LV.19.BULKMAT1 | ecosystem: Environmental > Aquatic > Freshwater >...
GCCTGCGCGATGGCGCCGGGTCCGAGCACGATGGTCTCGATGCCGAGTTCGCTGAAAAACGGCGCTTCAGTGGCGAAGGTCACCGAGCCAGCGCGCGCGCCGGTGACGCGCTCGGCGAGCCGCACCATCTCGCCGGCCGCGGCCGTCGCATACGGCGGGATCGGCGACATCAGTTCGCGCACTTCGCAGCCGAGGCCGCTGCCGGCCACCGCCGCATTAACGATCGCCGTCAGCGCGTCAACGGTAGCGGCAGGATCCTGACCAGGCACGAAACGCATGTCGAGCAGCAGTTCACAGTGCCCGCAGATACGGTTCGCGTTGTCGCCGCCGCGGATCGCGCCGAAATTGAGCGTCGGGTGTGGCACCTCGAAATCCGCGTTGTGATGCGTGGCGGCGAGCACGCCGCGCCAGTGATCGAGCGCATTGAGCACCTGGCGCATGCCGTCGAGCGCGTTGATGCCGAGCGACGGATTGCTCGCATGCCCGCTGCGGCCGAGCAGTCCGACACCCAGCAGCGCCACGCCCTTGTGCATGTGCACGGGGATGAGGCCGGTCGGCTCGCCGATCAGCCCGCAGCGGCCGAGCCGGCGGCCGGCCGCGACGAGCGCCCGCGCACCGGCCATCGACGTTTCCTCGTCGGCCGTCGCCAGGATCGTCAGCGGCCGGCGCAAGGTGGCGCCGTCGAGCGCGTCGAAGGCGGCGAGGGCGGCCGGGAAAAAGCACTTCATGTCGGCACTGCCGAGCCCGTACCAGCGGCCTTCCCGCTCATCGAGGCGAAACGGATCGGAGGTCCACAGCGCGGGATCGCAGGGCACGGTGTCGGTGTGGCCGGCGAGCACGAGGCCGTCTTCGCCGGCGCCGCGGCGCGCGATCAGGTTCAGCTTGCCGGCGTCGCCGACGGTTTGCAGTTCGACCTCGAAACCGCGCGCCTCGCACCACTGCGCGAGCAGTTCGATGACCGGCCGGTTGCTGCAGTCGAGCGCCGGATCGGTACTGCTGACCGAGCGCGTGGCGACGAGCGCCGCGAGCTGGGATTTGAGGCTGGCGACTGAGGTCATGCGGGCAGCCCGGCAGGAAGATGGCCGCATTCTACACGCGCAGCCTGCGTTCGGGCACGACACCCCGGCCGCGCTCGTCTATGATCCGCCGGCAGAATTCCCGGCACCCGCCGTGCCGCCCTACCGCTCTGGAGTGAACGATGGCGAACAAACTGAATCGCGTCAGTGCCCGCATTACCGAACCGAAATCGCAGGGCGCCTCGCAGGCGATGCTCTACGCAACCGGGCTCACGCCGGACGACATGTCGAAGGCCCAGATCGGCATCGCCAGCGTGTGGTTCGAAGGCAACCCCTGCAATATGCATCTGCTGTCGCTGGGCGAATCGGTCAAGCAGGGCGTTACCGCGGCCGGCATGCTTGGCATGCGCTTCAACACGGTCGGCGTCAGCGACGGCATCTCGATGGGCACCGACGGCATGAGCTACTCGCTGCAGTCGCGCGAGATCATCGCCGACTCCATCGAAACCATCATGGGCGGCCAATGGTATGACGGCCTCATTGCCATCCCCGGTTGCGACAAGAACATGCCCGGTTGTGTGATGGCGATGGCGCGCCTGAATCGCCCGTCGCTGATGCTCTACGGCGGCACGATCAAAGCCGGCCACTCGCGCGGCGAGACGCTCGACATCATTTCCGCGTTCCAGAGTTACGGGGCCTACCTCGCCGGCACGATCACCGATGAACGCCGCCAGGAAATCGTCCGCCACGCCTGCCCCGGCGCTGGCGCCTGCGGCGGCATGTACACCGCCAACACGATGGCCTCGGCGATCGAAGCGCTGGGCCTGTCGCTGCCGTTCAGTTCGTCGACCCCGGCGGTCGACCCGCTGAAGCGCGACGAATGCGTGCGAGCCGGCCAGGCCATTCGCCTGCTGCTCGAACGTGATATCAAACCGCGCGACATCATGACGCGCGCCGCCTTCGAGAACGCCATGGTGATGGTGACGGTGCTCGGCGGCTCGACGAACGCGGTGCTGCATCTGATCGCAATGGCACGCACGGCCGGCATCATGCTCACACTCGAAGACTTCCAGGCGGTCAGCAATCGCGTTCCCTTCCTCGCCGACCTGAAACCGAGCGGCAAGTACGTGATGGAAGACGTGCAGACGATCGGCGGCATTCCGGCGGTGATGAAGTACCTGCTGAAACACGGCCTGCTCGACGGCTCCTGCCTGACCTGCACCGGCCATACGCTCGAGGAAAATCTGCGCGACGTACCGGATCTCACGCCGGGCCAGGATGTCATTCGCCCGCTCGAGAACCCAATCAACCCGCGCGGGCATATCCAGATCCTCAAAGGCAACCTCGCCCCCGGCGGCTCGGTGGCCAAGATCACCGGCAAGGAAGGCCTGCGCTTCGAAGGCACCGCGAAGGTCTACGACTCCGAAGAACTGATGCTCGCGGCACTTGAGCGCAAGGAAATCGGTAAGGGAGATGTCGTTGTGATCCGCTATGAAGGTCCCCAGGGCGGGCCGGGCATGCCGGAAATGCTGACGCCCACGTCCGCCATCATGGGCGCCGGGCTCGGCAGCGACGTGGCGCTGATCACCGACGGCCGGTTCTCCGGCGGCTCGCACGGATTCATCGTTGGTCACGTCGTGCCCGAGGCGCAGCAGGGCGGCCCGATTGCCCTGCTCCGCACCGGCGACCACATCATCATCGATGCGGCGACCAACCGGCTCGACGTCAGCCTCACTGACGCTGAGCTGGCCGAGCGCAAGGCAGGCTGGGTGATGCCGCCGTACAAGGCGACGCGCGGCACGCTCTACAAGTTCATCAAGAATGTGAAGTCGGCCTCTGAAGGCTGCGTGACAGACGAATAAATCGACGCGAGGCGAGAAACCACTTGACGCAGCGGCGCAGCCGCTGTCTCAGCCCCTGTTCTTCTTGTAGTCGTTATAGAACTTCAGCACGCGGCGGACATAGGTCTGCGTTTCCTGGTACGGCGGGATCTGTCGGCCGTGCTTGATGACCGCATTCTCGCCAGCGTTGTAGGCCGCCAGCGCAAGTACCAGATCGTTGTCGAACATGCCCAGCAGGTCTTTCAGGTAGCGCGTACCCCCCGCGACGTTCGCGCGCGGGTCTTTGCGATCCTGCACGCCGTAGCGTTCGGCGGTCGCCGGCATCAGTTGCATCAGGCCGACGGCGCCGGCACGCGACACGGCATTCGGGTCGTACGCGGACTCGGCGGTAATCACGGCGTGCAGGAGGGCCGACGGCAACTTGTTATGCTTGGCCGCCAGTTCGATCGTCTGCGCAAAACGTTTGCGATTCTGCGCCAGGTGGCGGTAGTTGATGGCGCTGCTGCTGACTTCGGACCAGCCCTTCCAGGTTTTCACGAGCCGCTTGTAGCCGGTGTGCGCGGGGCGGTCCGTCAGATAGACGCGACCGTACTTGTCCACGTATTTGTAGATGTCCGCGCCCGCCACGATGGGCAGACCGATCAACAGGGCGATACCTAGATATCGCCTGAACTTGCTCTGATTTGGCTTTGACATTCCGGGCTTTAATTTGCGTTATTAATGTCAATTATTTCTTATGTTTTTAACTATATGAAATATATTCAAATAATGCCAGCCCCGCGCCCGCATAAAGGCCCGCCAGTAGATCGTCGACCATGACCCCCAGTCCGCCGGCCACTTGGGCATCAGCCCAACGCACCGGCCACGGCTTCCAGATATCGAAGATTCTGAACAGCACGAAGCCTACGCCTATCGAAAGCCAGCCGCCCGAACCGCAAACGAGCGTTAAAAACACCCCCACCACCTCGTCCCAGACTATCGCCGGGTGGTCGTGAACGCCGAGCGTGCGGGCCGTCCGGGCACAGAGCGGCACCCCGCCGAGAAACATCAGCCCCAGCGCGACCGCGCAGACGGTTGCCCCCAGCGGCGCGAGCAGCAGATAAACGCCGACGCCGACCATCGAGCCGCAGGTGCCCGGTGCGCGCGGTGCGAGGCCACTGCCGCCGCCGAGCGCGAGGAAGTGCCCGGGATCGCGCAGCCAGGTCCAATCCGGCCGGCGGCCCCCGCCTTTACTCATGGTGCCGGCAGCTTGACGCCACTCATCAGCGCCAGCTGTTTCACGCTGAGCGTGCGCTGATAGCGATTGCCGTTGATGATCCAGGTCGGATAACCCTTGATTTCATGGGCCACGCATTCGGTGGCCTGGGCTCCCTGTGGGCCGTTCGGCGCGCATTCGACATAGGGCAGATGTCTGCCGGCGGCGCTGAACAGGGCCTTCTGCTGCTGGCAGTGCGGGCACCACTCGGCGCCGTAGAATTTCGCGCCTGTCGCGGTCAGCGCATCCGCCACCGCGCGCTGGTGCGGATCTTCGGGGCCGGCAGCCGGGTTAAAGACGCCGGCGTAGTGCAGATGGAGCACGATCAGCGCCACGCCGGCGAGTCCGGCGCTGGTCAGGCGCCAGTTCGAAGCCGCCGTTACGGGCGCACGCCGCCAGGTCAGCGCCGCGGCAGCGGCCCACAAGACGAGCGACAACAGACACCATGCACAGGCTGCCCTGAGCTGGGTGAGGGCGACGAGCGTCAGATACATGCTGATCGCGAGACCGCTAAAGCTGATCAGGACCTGCGCGCGCCAGCGGGTCTGGGGTGCCCGCAGGCGCCAGGTCGCCAGCCCCAGCGCCGCGTAGGTCATGCAGCCCCAGGCCGCGAGCGGGAGACCGAGCAGCGTCGACCAGCGACTCGACTGCACGACATCGCAGCCGCTACCGGCGTCGCAGAACGCGAGTGCGCCCTGGCCGCCGGCCATGAAACTCAGATAGGCCGTCAGTAACACGCCGGTGAGGGCAATGGCCAGCAGCGGCAGATCACCGCTGCTGCGCGCCACGTGGCGTGGCGTCGCGGTGGCTTTATGGTGGCCGCCCCTGGTGTTTGCCATCGTGCTCCCCGTGTTGAATGCTGGCTGCGTCGCGAGCGCGCAGGTATACCAATAATGCAGCGCTTGCGTCACCATGCCGCGGCGTGGAGACCCGGTGACAGACACGCGGAACAAGAGGTATCGGTGCTTAAACTCGGCGACATCGCGCAACGCTTTCAGCTCGAACTCATCGGTGACCCCGACCTCGCCATCGAAGGTCTCTGCGGCGTTTCCGACAACTTGCCTGGCCACCTGTCGTTCATTGCGAAGCCAAAGCATGCGCAGGCCGCGCGGCAGTCCGTGATTCCCGCGTTCATTGTCACGCCGGGCCTGACAGTCGACGGCAAGTCCTGCGTGATTCACCCCCAGCCGGAATATGCCATCGCGCTGATCGGCCGCCTGTTCGAACGCTCGCAGTACAGCCAGGACATGCCCGTCCATCCGACGGCCGTCATCGATCCCCGGGCGACACTCGGCGACGGCGTGCGCATCGGCCCCTTCGTGGTGATCGGTCGCGACGTGCAGATTGGCGCGCGCAGTGTAGTGCACGCGGGCTGCGTGCTGATGGACCGCGTCGTGCTGGGCGAAGACTGCCTGCTCCATCCACGTGTGACGATGCGCGAGGATTGCGTGCTCGGACATCGGGTGATCGTGCAACCGGGCGCAGTGATCGGCGCTGACGGCTACGGCTTTGTGCCGCACGCAGGCCGGCATCACAAAGTCCCGCAGCTCGGCACCGTGCTGATCGCCGATGACGTTGAAATCGGCGCGAACTCGACGATCGACCGCGGCCGCTTCACGGCCACGCACATCGGCCGCGGCACCAAGCTCGACAATCTGGTGATGGTCGCGCACAACGTGCAAATCGGCGAGGACTGCCTGCTGGTGGCGCAGACCGGCATTTCCGGCAGCGTGCGGCTTGGCGATCGCGTGACCCTGGCGGGGCAGGTTGGCGTGACGGGTCATTTGAACATCTGCAGCGATGTCACCGTGCTCGGCAAGTCCGTGGTGGCCAAACATGTGCTGCAGCCGGGGGTGTATGCCGGCATTCCAATCCGGCCAGCGGCTCAGTGGCGCCAGGCCATGGCCTGGCTTTATGCACAGGCCAACAGCGGCGAAGACAGTCCCGCCAAGGACTGACACCACCGCGTCGGCTTCAGTTCAGCGCGCGCGGCGCCCTGCCGAGCTCAAGGATCAGGATCCCGGTGACGATCGCCACGGCGCCGACTACCTGCACCGCGGCCAGCCGTTCACCAAGCCAGAACCATGCCATGCACAGCGTGGCGGGCGGGCCTGTCGAGGTCAGGATGGCCGCGCGCGCGGCGCCGAGCCGGCCGATACCCGCTGACAACATGAGCAGGGGCATCACATTCGTGAACAGCGTCATCGCCACGAGCAGCATCCAGTCGTTTGCGTGGATCGCAAACAGCGCGCGCGGACCGCTGGTGACCCCGAAGTGCACCGACAGGCCGAGCGCGGCCGCCGTCGAGGCCACGACGAGAAAACCGGCGCTGCCGAGGGTCTTGCCAATGTGTTCGTTGGTCAGCAGATAGGCCGCGAAGGTTGCCGCCGCGATCAACACATAGGCCGCCCCCCGCGCATTGGCGGCCCAGAGATCCGCATCGAATCCGCCGACCGCAAACGCGACCCCGACGTAGGTGGTCAGTGCGGCGCACAACTCGCGCGGCGACGGCCGCTCGGCACGCAGGACGGCCCGCGCGGCGACGACGATCGCCGGATAGGTGAACAGCAGCACGCGCTCCAGACTGGCGTCGATCAGCTGCAGCGCGCGGAAATCGAACCACGTGCCGACGTAATAACCGGACCAGCCGCCGAGCGCCGCATAAAACACCGCTGAACGCGGCGCAGCACAGACTGGCGGCAGCGCATGCCGCCACAGCGCCCAGGCCCAGATGAACGGCAGCGACAGCCACGCGCGCGTGACGAGCAAGGCTTCAAGTTCAACGCCGTTGGCGTACAGCCGCTTCGCAAAAATCCCTTTTGCTGCCAGCAGCAAGGCACCCGTGATCACGAGCAGCAGCGCGACGGAATCGCTGCGCAGCTCGGTCATCACGGCCCTGCCGGTTGCGGACTCGCGCCCGGAAAGATACTTTTTGCACACCTCAGGACGGCAGCACCGGGCACGTCCCCTCGGGCACAAAAAATAGAATGGCAGGGCAGCCGCTCGATCGGCTGCCACGGGGAGACAGCGGGATGAGCAAAGCGGCGGATCTCGCCTATGAGCAGATCAGGAACAAGATCATCACGGGCGCCTACACGGCCGGCGCCCACCTGAAAGAAGAAGAAGTCGCCGAAGAGGCCGGTGTCAGTCGCACGCCCGTGCGCGAAGCGTTGCGTCGGCTCGATGCCGAACACCTCGTGAAGTTCGTGCCGAACCGCGGCGCCTATGTCGCCTCGTGGTCCACCGCCGACATCGAAGAGATCTTCATTCTGCGCGCCATGTTCGAAGGGCATGCCGCCTACCGCGCCGCCAGCCGAATCACGCCAGCCGCGATCGCCGAACTCGAGGCCTGCGCCGATCAGATCGACGCCCAGTTGCCCGGGCAGACCGAAACCCAACGCCTCAACATCCTCGCAGCGAACCAGCGCTATCACGCCATCGTACTCGAGGCTGCACACAGCGAGCGGCTCAACAAGGCGCTGTCGTGGCTGGTCGAGATTCCCATCATCCTGCGCACGTTCGAGCGCTACACCGAGCGCGACCTCTTGCGTAGCAATCATCATCACCGCGAGATGATCGATGCTTTCCGCACGCGCGATGAGCGCTGGGCGCAGAACGTCATGGACACCCACCTGCGCGCCGCCTTTCGGCGCTACGTGGTCCACGGCAACGGCAGTACCTGAAGCTTCAGCCGCCGGTACGGGCCGGCGGAAACACACTGGCGCGGCTGACCATCGCCGGCGTCGGCGCACCGAGCGGCCCACCGAGCCATTTCGCGACCGCAATCATGGCTTCTAGTGAAATCCCGCTGTCATAGCCCATGCGGCCGAACATGTAGATCAGATCCTCGGTGCCGACATTGCCGGTAGCACCGGGCGCGAACGGGCAACCGCCAACGCCACCGCAGCTCGCATCGAAGATGCGCACACCGGCTTCCGCCGCCGCGTACACGTTCGCAATGCCGGTATTGCGCGTATTGTGACAATGCAGGCGCAACGGTATGTCGCCGATGAGCGGCAACACCTGGCTCACCATCGCGCGGACCTGCGCCGGCACGGCCACGCCGATCGTATCGGCGAGCGCGATTTCGTCGACACCCAGGTCGACATAGGCTTTCACCATGTCGAGCACACGCGCTGCCGGTACCTCGCCCTCGAAGGGGCATCCGAAAGCCGCCGCGATCGTCACGCCGAAGAAACGCTTCGTCGCCTGTGCGGCGCGCGCCATTTCGCGAATGGCCACATACATCTCCGCCGACGTCACGCCCTGGTTGCGCTGGCAGAAGGTATCGCTGGCCACGGCCACCGCATTGATTTGATCGATGCCGCTCATCGCAGCGCGTTCGAAGCCGCGCTGGTTCAGCACGAGGCCGATGTAGCGCACGCCGGCCCGGCGCGGGAGCCGCGCAATGACCTCATCGGCGTCGGCCATCTGCGGCACGCGTTGCGGATTCACGAAACTCGCGACTTCGAGCCGGCGCACGCCGGCATCGACGAGCCGTGTGATGAGTTCGATCTTGGTCTCGGTGTCGACCAGCGTCGGCTGGCTCTGCAGCCCGTCGCGGGGCCCGACGTCGACGATTTCAACAGGGATGGTCATCAAATGCTGCCCGCTCGGAGGTTCGGCGATTGTATAGACCCGCGGGGCGTCGGCCCAGACACGGCCCTTCATGAGTCTGTCATGCAGCGCCTGCACGATGGCGTCGCTCGAGTCTTTGAGACCTGCTTTACCCGCCCCTCGCGCCTCCCAGGCTCAGCGGGCGGGGCCTTCTTGTCGCTTCTCAATCGCGGTTGCGCACCCGCTCCGCAGGCACCGACAGCTGCCGGAACAGATAGCGCTTGAAGTCGTCAGCAAAAGGCTGGCGATCGAGCGCCTCGACCATGCAGGCCAACCACGCATCGCGCGCAGCCGTGTCGACGGCCAGATGGGCGTGCACGCCGGGTATCGAAATCGACCCGTACTTCTCCTGATAGCGCTTCGGACCGTTCAGCCAGCCGCAGAGGAAGCATGCGAGTTTGTCACGCGACACGCTGAGATCCACCGGATGCAGCGCGCGAATTCCGGCCGCCACCGGCAGACGGTTCATTGCGTCATAGAAGTCGTCGACGAGGCGAGCGATCCCCTCCTCGCCGCCGGCGGCCTGGAACGAGGCATCGCCGACGCCGTAGGCGGGGCTCGGGCTGTTGGCCGGGGGCTGCGCTGACATGCCATCAGTGTACGCGATGCGTGGCCGCCGCGGTTCTGGTACCCGGCTCATTCCAGTATCCTGAGCCGAGTTGCGATGAGGTGTGAGATGAGCCTGTACGACTTTGATTTTTTCGTGATCGGCGCTGGTTCCGGCGGCGTGCGCGCCGCCCGCATGGCGGCGACCTTCGGTGCCCGCGTTGCCGTCGCCGAGGATCGTTACTTCGGCGGCACCTGCGTCAACGTCGGCTGCATTCCCAAAAAGCTGTTCGTGTACGCGTCGAAGATCAGCGAGGAACTCGCCATCGCGCCGGGCTACGGCTGGACGGTGCCGGCCGGCAGCCACTTCGACTGGCCCACGCTGGTTCGCAACAAGGACACCGAGATTTCGCGCCTCAACGGCGTCTACGAGCGCCTGCTGAAGGGCGCGGGCTGCGAAGTCCTGAACGGCCGGGCGACGCTCGTCGATCCCCATACCGTGGAGGTCGCCGGCCGGCGCGTGACGGCCGGGCACATCCTGGTCGCCACCGGCGGCTGGCCAACGGTGCCTGCGATTCCCGGCCGTGAACACATCATGACCTCGAACGAAATCTTCCATCTGCCAGGTTTGCCGAAGCGGATGGTGATCGTCGGCGGCGGTTACATCGCGGTCGAGTTCGCCGGCATCCTGCAGGGCCTCGGCTGTGACGCGACGCAACTCTATCGCGGCGATCTGTTCCTGCGCGGCTTCGACTTGGAGATTCGCCAGTTCCTCGCCGGGCAAATGCGCCACAAGGGCGTGACCCTGCGCTTCAATACCGACGTGGCGCGCATCGACACGCACGACGGCGCACTCCGCCTGAGCCTGCAAGACGGCAGCCATCTCGACTGCGACGGCGTGCTCTACGCGACAGGCCGTCACCCGAACAGCGCGAATCTCGGCCTTGAAGCCTGCGGCGTGGCGCTCGACAAGTCGGGCGCGGTCGTCGTCGACAGCGAATACCGCACGAACGTGCCGTCGATTTACGCTGTCGGCGATGTCACCAATCGCGTCAACCTGACGCCGGTCGCGCTGGCCGAGGGTATGGCGCTCGCACGCCGTCTGTTTGCCGGCAAGTCTTATCAGGTCGACTACGACTACATTCCGACGGCCGTGTTCAGCCAGCCACCCATCGGCACGGTCGGCCTCAGTGAAGAACAGGCGCAGCAGCAGTACGGTTCAATCGAGGTGTTCACGTCAAGCTTCACGCCGCTGCGCTTCACGCTTTCGCCGGTCAAGGAAAAGGCCTTCATGAAACTGATCGTCGACACGGCGAGTCAGCGGGTCGTGGGCCTGCACCTGTGCGGCGAGGATGCCGGTGAAATCACGCAGGGCTTCGCGGTGGCGATGCGCGCCGGCGCCACCAAGCAGATCTTCGACATGACCATCGGCATCCACCCCACGGCGGCCGAGGAGTTCGTGACGATGCGTGAGCCTGTGCGCTCGACCTGAGGGGCCCCATCCGGGCGCTGTATCCGGCCGCAGCGCCGGCAATGATGAAACGAATCCAGTCGCGGAGAACACGGCGGAAGATGGGCCTGGACCTGCCCACCAACGGTGGTGGAGCAGGCGTGACTGCCTGCTTTCGCGCGCAGCCGTGACGGCGTGAACACGAGCAGTGGAGTGAGCATGAGCTGGTATCGCAAACGTACGCTGGGTGGCATTCTCGAGGATGCTGCGCAGCGCTGGCCGCAGCGGGAGGCGTTCAGCTACGGCGATCGGCGCTGGACGTATGCCGAGTTCAATGCCGGGACGAATCGCGTCGCGAAGGCCTTGATGGCCTCGGGCGTGCAGCCGGGCGAGCATGTCGCGCTGTGGATGACGAACCGGCCCGAGTGGCTGTTCCTGATGTTCGGCATCGCGCGCGTCGGCGGCTGCATCGTGCCGCTGAACACGCGCTATCGCACCAACGACGTCGCTTACACCGTCGCGCAGTCGCGCAGCCGCACGCTGATCACGCTCGACACGTCGGGCCCGGTCGACTACCAGGGCATGCTGATGGAGAGCATGCCGCGCGTGGAGCAGACGGCCGACGGTCTCGATATCGACGGCTATCCGGATCTGCGGCGCGTGATCGTCGTCGGCGGCCCGGTGCGCCTGACCCAGGCCACTGCCTGGGACGCTTTTCTGGCCGCCGGCACGCGCGTCAGCGACGAAGCGCTCGCGGCGCGCGCGCAGGCGGTCGACCCCGAAAGTCTGATGATGCTGTGCTACACCTCGGGCACCACGGGCCATCCGAAAGGCGTGATGCACAGCCACCAGCCGATACGCAACACCCACGAGCGCGGCCAGATCATGGGCTACACGCCGCATGAAGTGCACATGAACTATCTGCCGCTGTTCCACATCTACGCGTTCAGCGAGATCGTGATGATGTGCGTGCTGACGGGTGCGCGCCACGTGATGATGGATGTATTCGATGCCGAGCGCGCGCTCGATCTCGCCGAACAGGAAGGCGCGACGATCCTGCACGGCTTCGAAGCCCACTGGCTGGACCTGCTGAACGCGCAGGCACGCCAGGCGCGCAGGCTGAAAGTCCGCCTCGGCACCCTGCCGTCGGGGGTTGAAAGCACGATTCCAATCGCGGAGAAAGTGCAGGACGTCTTCTGCCCCACGCTGTCCGGCTTCGGCATGAGCGAGGTCTGGGCCTATGTCGCGGTGTCGAACCCGTCACACACACGTGAACAGCGCGTGCACGCGTCCGGCGTGCCGATGATTGACTACGAGTTCCGCGTGGTCGACACGGCAACGGGCCTGGATCAGCCGGTTGACGTGCCCGGCGAGCTGCTCGTGCGCGGTTACGCCGTGATGAAGGGCTACTGGGACCAGCCGGAAGCCACGCGCGACACCATCGACGCCGATGGCTGGCTGCACACCGGCGACATGGCCCGCATCCGCGCCGACGGACACTTCGTGTTCCTCGGCCGCTACAAGGACATGCTGAAAGTCGGCGGCGAGAACGTGTCACCGGCCGAAGTCGAAGCTTACCTGCGCGTGATGAGCGAAGTGCAGGACGCCGCCGTCGTCGCCTATCCCGACCCGCGCCTCGCCGAAGTGCCGGTGGCCTTCGTCATTCTTAAGGCCGGCCAGACCGTCGATGCCGACACCTTGCTGAACCGCATGAAGGGTAAAATCGCGAGCTACAAGATCCCGAAACACGTGATCTTCTGCGACACCTATCCAATGACATCGTCTGGCAAGATCCGGAAAATCGAATTGCGCGCGCAGGCGAAGGAAGTCCTGAACAGGTAATTGTCCGATGATCGGCGCTGGTTGAGCTTCTCGGGTAGCGCGCAGCGCAAATGGGGATCTCCGCTGACAGCCCATCGGCAGGTGCGAAGCGAAATCCGGGTGCTCCGGCTGAGGGTGGCAGCGCGCTGACACTCACCTGATGGGCCACAGAGAACACAGAGAGCGGGATTGAACAGGATTTGATGTTCAGTGGCAGGGCTGCGGCGTTAAAACCGCCGAAAGGCTTCCAGCATCAAGATTTCCCATTTTCGGCTGATGTGCGCTTTCCGCTCGGTGTTCTCGGTGGCCCGGGCGCAACCCGTCTTGCCCTGCGCTGATGCGCATCATCACGCATCAGCGGTACCCGTCGTGCTCACTGCGCCAGGTGGCTGGCCGTTCCCTTCAATAAGGACTCTGCCCCGGCGTGCAGCCGAGCGCATGCGCTTTTTCGATGCCGTCGAGGAACAGCGTATAGAACGCACGTAGCATGTCGTCCATCTGCGCGGCGGGCAGGCCGTGTTCGGTGTAGTGGCCTTCCCAAGTGACCTGTGTGCTGCCAGCCCCCGCATCGACCATGGTGACGACCGCCACGTAGTCGCGCATCGGCAGCGGATATTGCTCGACGATCGAATACACGATCACGCTTGGCGCGTGCACCACGTCCAGCCGCTCCACGATTTGCCCGTCAACACCCATCTCCGGTTTGAAACGCGCAAAGCGTCGCGCACCGACGTGGCTGCCTTCGCAGGTGAACCCGGTGAGGTTGCCGGGCGGATGCAGGAACTGCAGCGCGTTGAAATCAGCGAGCCACGCCCAGCAGTAATCACGAGGCACTGAAATGGTCCGTTGAAGTCTGGCAAGAGGCATCGTGATTCCTTTATCAGTAGGGGATCGGTCGTGGTAGACGGTCGTGGCGCGCCGTTGCGCCCGGCTATCGAAAGCGCAAAGGCCGGTCACACAGCGCGCGCGACCCGCGGCAGCGGTGCCGGACGCCGCTGCGTTTGAAGTCGCGGATTTTCGGACACCCGATCAGTCCGCGCCCCAGGGATGATCGATCACATAGAGCCAGCGCCCGTCGGGCTGGCGCCGCACGACTTCAACGGTGCGGCCGGTCGAGGTGAACGGCTGGCCGTCGTCGCCGGTGCCCGTCAGCGTCCATTCATTGCTGAGCAGGGCGAGATCGCCGTGCTGTACCGCATAGCGCGTCTCCAGCCTGATTTTGCCGCGGGTGCCGAGAAATGCCTGCAGCCCTGCGCCGAGCGCGGCTGTGCCCGTCACGTAGTCGTTTGCGCCGCGCACGAACGTGGCGCCGTCTTCGTAGAGGGCGAGCATGCCGTCGAGGTCGCCGGCGTTGAATCGATCCTCGAACAAGCGATGCGCGCTTTCGGGGGGCTGAGACATCGGGGATTCTCCTGGGGCTGATGAAGCGTCGCGGACTGGCGAGCGCCCCCGAGTGTATCGCAGCCGGCCGGGCCAGCGCTTGGTCGCGCAGGCTCTGCAATGCAGCATGTCGTCGGCCGCGACATGCCGATTGCCGACGGGCGGTTTTTGCTGCTCCAATGCGACCACCCCATCAGAAGGCCAACGACCATGAGCGATGCCACTGCCCTGCTCGCACTCGCCGACCGCTGGCGCGACGCCTACAACGTAGACGCCGCGCGGATGGTGCGCGACTGTTACGCGCCGGACTGCCAGGTCTATCCGATGGGCATGGGCGTCATTGAAGGACACGCAGGTTTGCTGCAGGTCGAGGAAGTCGTGCTGAAGCAGGCCCCGCGCCGCACCATGTCGGTCGAGCGCCGGCATGTCAGCGGCAATGTCGTGTGTGTCGAAGCCGTGCTGCACGATCCGGATCAGGGCGCGGACTGGGTTCTGCCGTTCATCGCGGTGCTGACGGTGGAGGACGGGCGCATCGCGATCGATCGCAGCTATGCCGACTGGAGCCGATGGCCAGGGCTCTAGACGCGTGAGTTGCTGTGCGAACGTTGCGTGTGCCGACGGGCTTGCGATGGAACCGCTGCATCGAAACCCAGCGTCGCCGCGTACCGGATGCGCAAGCCTGCCCGTCGATGTACTCTTTTTCCCATTCCGCAACGCGCAAGCCCCAGGGGGACTGTATGGCCGCATTTGATACGCTGATTCGTGGCGCAATGGTGGTAGACGGCTCGGGCGCTACACCCCGGATTGCCGATGTCGCCATCAAGGATGGCATGATCACCGCGACCGGCGACAATCTGGGCCATGCTTCGCGCATCATCGACGCCGGCGGTCTCGTGCTCACGCCGGGCTGGGTCGACATCCACACCCACTACGACGGCCAGGCGAGCTGGGACCCCGAACTCGCCCACTCGTTACGTCACGGCGTGACGACGGCCGTGATGGGCAACTGCGGCGTCGGCTTCGCGCCTGCGCATCCCGCCCAGCGCGACTGGCTGATTGGCCTCATGGAAGGCGTCGAGGACATTCCCGGCGCGAGCCTGCGTGCAGGCATGCACTGGAACTGGGAAAGCTTTCCCGAGTATCTCGATTCGCTCGACAGCACGCCGCGCACCTTCGATGTTGCCGCGCAGATCGCGCACGGTGCCTTGCGCGCGTACGTGATGGGCGAACGCGGCGCGGCGAACGAAGTCGCGACGGAAATCGACATTCGTCGCATGGCGCAGATCACGCGCGAAGCAATGGACGCCGGTGCCGTCGGTTTCTCGACTTCGCGCACGGCTGTCCATATCGCCGCCGACGGCCGCCCGGTGCCGGGCACCTATGCGAGCGAACAGGAGCTGATCGGCATTGCGCGCGCGGTCCGGGAAAGCGGCCGCGGGCTCGTCGAAATGGTGAACCCGGGCATCATCGGCGAGGACGTCGACGGCCTCGAGCGCGACATGCTGATGATGCGCAAAGTCGCCGGTGCGTCCGGCAGCCCGGTGATGTTCCTGCTCCTGCAGCACAACACCGAGCCTTCGCAGTGGAAGCGGCAACTCGCACACTGCGAGGAGGCGGCACGCGCCGGCCAGCGTCTGATCCCGCAGGTCAGCGGCCGGCCGATTTCAATCCTGTTCAGCTTCGAAGGCGAGCATCCGTGGCGCTTCATGCCGGGCTATCGCGCGCTGGAGGATCTGCCGTTCGAGGCGCGTTACAGCCGCATGTGCGATCCGGCCGTGCGCGCGCAACTGCTCGCCGAACAGGATCCAAACGACACCGGCTTCTCGCTGATCTACAAGAATCCCACGCTGTGGGACCACACCTACGTCGCGGGTGACCCCATCGACTATACGCCACCGAAGGAACGCAGCATCGCGTGGATCGCGCAGCAGCAGGGCGTGAGTCCGTGGGCTGTGGCCTATGACTTGCTGCTCGGCGACGGCGGCCGCGCGATGCTGACGCATTTTGGCGTGAACTACGCCGAAGGCACGCCGGACGCGCTGAATAGCATGCTCAAACATCCGCTCGGGGTACTCGGTTTGAGCGACGCCGGCGCGCACGTGCGCTTCATTGCCGACGCCGGCGTGCACACCTACATGCTGACACGCTGGGCGCGTGACGCCGCACCCGATTCGCCCTACTACATCCCGCTGGAAACGGTGGTACGCAAACTCACGCGTAACAACGCGGCGCTCTACGGCTTCAGCGATCGCGGCCTCATTGCGCCGGGCATGCGCGCGGATCTGAACCTGATCGATCTCGAGCGGCTGGTCGCGCGCGTGCCGCGCATGAGCTACGACCTGCCCGCCGGCATGCCGCGCCTGACGCAGCAGGTTGAAGGCTATTTCGCGACGCTGGTGCGCGGGGAAGTGGTGCAGGAACACGGCGAGATGACCGGCGCGAGACCGGGACGGGTGTTGCGCAGCCGCGCCGCCTGAACCGCGCCATCGACTCGATGGCCGCGCCGCCGTTGTACACGCTTACCGTCGAGGGCACGTCCGGCCTGCTCGATTGACGGCATCTGTCCCACGTGGCGCTCGCTGCACACGGCTGGCCGCACGCCACCCAGGGGCAGGTCTTGCAATCTCCCGTCGCGCCGACGGCCACGCCGGTGCACGCAAGGCCTGACGCCAGCCGCACGCCGCTTGCATCCGGGCCGCGGCATTGGACTCAACACCATGACTGCCCGCCCGGCGGCGCCTGCAGCAACTCCCGGACATTCGCTTCGATCACCCGATATCCCACGTTGCCGGTCAGGCGTTGCCGCCCTTCGTTGAAAAGCAGCGTCGGACTCGCGCGGATGTCGTTGTCGCGCGCGAGATCGAAGTCCGACGACAGCGCTGCAAACGCCGCCCCGTTGTCGATCAGCGGCTCGATGCGCAGTGCCGGGATCCCGCAGCGTTCAACCAGCTCGAGCAGTGCCCCACGCTGCGACACGTCGACGAGATCGCGGAAGAATGCCGTCCGTACGGCGCTAACGACCTGCGCGACACGCCCCTTCGCGTCGGCGGCATCGAGCAGACGCACCGCGCAGAGCACGAGATGCGCGGGCATCGAAGACGTGGGCATCGCGCGCTGCCAGATGTCGGGATGCACAGGGGCATGGCCGAAGCGCGCCACGATCTCCTTTACATGCGCCGAATAGCCGGCCGCACCGCCCCTGTCGCGCCAGTTGGCGAAGAGCTTGGCATGGACATCGCCGAAGACCTCGAACCAATGGTGGTCGATGGCAATGTCGTCTTCGAATGCGGTCTGGAGTTCCGTGAGGCGAACCTGCGCCACATAGGCCCAGACGCACAGGACATCGGAGTAATGTTGAATACGGATGTTCGTCATACGGGTCCAATGCGACTGAATGATGCGCATCCTAGCCGTCACACGACAGTGGCGATTGACGCCGGTCAGGACAGGTGGCGCGTGGCAGCAAAATTGCAGCGCAACATCGCCGTCACCTCCAGATGAAGGGGATCGGCACGCGCTGCGCCGATAGGCGCGCCCCGGGGCCGATGATAGATTTCGCGGCAGCAACGATAAAACGACAACCGGCGCGCACCGCGCGACTGACAGGGGAGCACTCATGGCTGAATTCGATCTCGTGATTCGCAACGGGATGGTCATCGACGGCACGCGCGTGCCGCGCTACCGCGCCGACATCGGCATCCGCAACGGTGTCATTGCCGACATCGGGCGCCTGCCGACTGGTGCAGGCAAGCAGGAAATCGACGCCGGCGGCTGTGTTGTCGCGCCGGGCTTTATCGACTTGCACACTCATTACGACGCGCAGCTGTTCTGGGACCCGTACTGCACGCTATCCGGCTGGCACGGCATCACCTCCGCCGCGATCGGCAACTGCGGCTTTGGCTTCGCTCCGGTGCGGCCGGAGGAACGCGAGCGCTCGATGCTGTCGATGACGCGCGTCGAAGCGATTCCATATGCGTCGATGAAGGCCGGCATGCCCTGGGACTGGGTCACTTTTCCAGAATTCCTCGACAGCGTCGAACGGGCGCCGAAGGCCATCAACCTGCTGCCGTATGTGCCCGTCGGCCCGCTGCTGATCTGGGTGATGGGCATGGAAGCGGCAAAAGCCGGCCGTCTGCCCACCGCAGCCGAGCATGCAGAAATCTGCCGGCTGTTCGAAGAATCGCTTGATGCCGGCGGCTGCGGCTGGTCGGCACAGCGCCTGATGCCAACGGGACCGGCCGCTGTGCAGCTCGATTACGACGGCACGCCGATGGTCACCGATGTGATGCATGACGAAACCTGCGAGCGTCTCGCCGCCGTGCTCGGCCGCCGCAATGAAGGCTTCATGCAGATGACGATCTCCAGCGGATCCTTCGACCGCGATCGCGCGCACCTGGAGAAGCTCTCGGATCTCAGCGGCCGGCCGATGCTGTGGAACGTGATCCAGGTCTATGACCACAAGCCGGAGATCCATCGCGAAGGCCTCAAATGGCTCAACAGTTGCCATGCACGCGGCACCCGCGTCTACGGTCAGGGCCTGACGACCGACGCCGGTTACGGCTTCACCTTCGAAGACTGGAACCTGTGGGACGAACGCCCCGCCTGGCGTGAAGCGACACTGGGCACTGTCGAAGAAAAGCTCGCCAAGCTCGCCGACCCCGCGCGCCGCGTGGCGTTGAAGTCGCAGATGCCGATGCTCGTCACCGCCGGCATCCCGCAGCTCGTCGTCACCGGACCGGCGTCGCCTGAAACCGAGCAATACCGCGACATGATGATCGGCGCGATTGCGGAGCAGCTGGGCAAGCACCCGGTCGACGCGATGCTCGACATCGCCGTCCATGACAAGCTCAAGACCGAGTTCTTCGCCGCCGGGACCAACACCTGGCCGGGCTACATGAAGGAAATCGTCGACAACCCCTATGTGCTGTTCGGCGTGTCCGACGGCGGCGCACACACGAAATTCCTGACCGCTGGCCGTTACCCGACGGAAACCATCATCAAGGCCGTGCGCGAGAACGGCATGATGAGCCTCGAGGAAGCGCACTGGCGGCTCAGTGCCCTGCCGGCGATGGTGGCCGGCTTCGAAGATCGCGGCGTGCTCCGCCGGGGCGCGCCCGCCGATATCATCGTCTACGACTACGCGCAGCTCGAAGTGTTACCGCCGGAGATCGTCCACGATCTGCCCGGTGGTGAATGGCGCCGCATCCAGCGCGCGAAGGGCTACCGCTACGTGCTCGTCAACGGAGAGATCACGATCGAGAACGATTGCGAGACGAATACCCACTCGGGGCGACTGCTGCGCTTCGGCCGTGGGCGTCTGGCCGCCGCGGCCTGAGGCTGTGAGCGGCAGGCCCCGGCGTCTGCCGGGGCCTATGTCTGTGTCTGCGTCCTCGACGATGCGGCCACGCCTGCGTGGCGTCAGCACACGCGCGGCCGTCGTGCGCGCCACGGCATTTCTGCCTCCAGCTGCGCGGCAACGCGCAGGACCGTGGCCTCGTCGCCATAACGTCCCATCAGCTGCATGCCGACGGGCAGACCGTCGGCTGTCCAGTGCAGCGGCAGACTGATGGCAGGCTGCCCCGTGATGTTGGCCACCGCCGTGAATTTCGGAATGTCGCCCATGCGCTCGGTGGCCTGCCGCGGATGCGCGGGATCGAAATCGAACCAGCCGTTCGGCTGTGGCAGCTGCGTGGTCGTCGGCGTGAGCCAGAGATCGTAGGTGTCGAAAAACGGTGCGATTTCACGCGCCATGCGCTGCACATCCTGCACCGCCAGCAGAAACTCCGACGGCCGCTTCACCGCGTCAAGCGTGTACATCTTCCAGGTGTGGGCCTCGAAGTCGGCCGGCGTCGGCTCGCGCCCGGTGCGGCGCGCCCAGTCCCGGATTGCCCATGCCACCATGCCGAGCCAGATAGTCGTGAAATTGTCCGTGAAGCGCTCCGCGGCAACGCGCGGCGCAGCCTCCTCAAGGTGATGCCCCAGCGCCTCGAGGCGCCGTGCCGTCGCGAGCACGCCGCGTTTGCAGTCTTCGTGCACGGGCGTACCGGCGGTTAGCGTCGCCGTGGAGAACGCGATGCGCAGCCGGCCCGGGTCAACCCCGACTTCGGCTGCAAAGGGCCGCGCCGGCGGCATCGGCGCATACGGCGCACCCGCATCAGCACCGGCGGTGCAGTCGAGGACGGCGGCAGTGTCGAGCACTGTCTGCGTCACCACATGTTCGCAGATGAGGCCCGCGCCGATGTCGCCGTAACTCGGCCCAAGCGGATTGCGCCCGCGCGTGGGTTTGAGGCCCACGACGCCGCACCATGCGGCCGGGCAGCGTATCGAACCGCCGCCGTCGTTGGCATGCGCCACTGCGGCCATGCCGGCCGCGACGGCCGCCGCCGATCCGCCCGACGAACCGCCGGCAGAGTACGCGGGATTCCACGGGTTGCCGGTCTTCCCGAACAGCTCGGGCTCGGTGGTTGGCTTGGACGCAAACTCCGGCGTGTTCGTCTTGCCGACAATGATGAAGCCAGCCCGCCGATAGCGCGCGACCAGTTCGCTGTCTTGCGCCGACACGTAATCGAGCAGGAAGCGCGAGCCGTCGGTCAGCCGCGTGCCTGCGTACTCGGCGAGGAAATCTTTCAACAACAGTGGCACGCCGGCAAACGGCGCGTGGCGATCGACGGTTTTGACGGCTGCCCTCGCGCGCTCGAACAGTGGCAGCACCACGGCGTTGATCTGCGGATTCAGCCGCTTGATGGCGCTGATCGAAGCCTCGACCATCTCAGCGGCAGACACTTCACCGGTCCTGATGAGGCGGGCCTGCTCGACCGCGCTCAATCGCATCAACTGTTCCATTCAGATTTCCTCAGGTGTCGCACCGGGCCGCTTCGGCGACCAGCGGACCACGTGGTCACCGGCGACCCGATGGCCGACTGCATCTCGCTTCGGTCCGGGCCGCCGCCTGTTGTCGGCGCGTCAGTTCGGGCGCGCGGCCGCGAGGTACGCCGCCTCGTCGAAGTGCGCGGGATAGTCGAAGTCGCTGACCGTGATCCGCCCTTCGCGAATCAGCTTCTCCGCATGGGGTCCGCGATTGATCATCTTCAGCGGTGGTCGCGCGGCCTTCATCCGGGCACGCAGTGCGGTGGTCGCCGCGACGTCGACTTCGACCCCTCTGCCGGGATCCTGGACCGCCGTCAGCACCACACCATAGTCATCGTGCGCGCTGTCGGACGAGACAAGCCGGCGCTGCACGTCGAGACGTACCATCTCCGGCACGCGTGCCAGCGGATCACCCCAGCCGCCGCCACCGGGCGTCAGGATGCGGACGATGTCGCCGGCCTTCACCGGTATCGCTTCCCGCTTGTAGAAGATCTGTTGTTCCTGCGGTGTGCCCGGATTGATCAGCGCGCCACCGGAACGACCGGCCATGCCCCCATTCACGCCGAAGCAGGAGAATATCGTGCGATAGGACACGGTCAGAAAATGGCCGTCGACGAGTATCTCGACGTCCTTCAGATAGCCGAGTCCACCACGGAAAGCCCCCGGCCCGCCGGAATCCGCAAACATGCCGACCCGGTGCACGATGACCGGAAAGCGCTGCTCGATAAATTCACTCGGCAGATTCTTGGAATCCGGCACCAGATCGACGGTGTCGGTGCCATCGGCAAACGGACGCGCGCCGGAACCGGCGCCGAAGATTTCCCGGTAGAGGAAATCCTTGCCTTCCTGATCCTTGCCGTAGAAGCCGTAGAGCTGAATGCATTGGGAATCGCCGACCATCTGCCCGTTCGTAGCCTTGGCCATCGCCGCCATATACGCACCGAGCATGCGCAGCATGCAGTCCATGCGATCGGCGCCGGCCGCCGGGTACTCTGCCGACAGGACGGTGCGCGGCGGCAGATAGGCCTTGAACACGCGCGTCATGCCCTCATTGACGATCATACCCGGGACCTGCGCCTTCACGAAGCCGCCCAGCCACTTCGAATAATGCCGGCCGTCCATGACCCAGTTCACCGGCCCGGGCACCTGCGGATCGGTGCCAGTGAAATCGATGATGATCTTGTGCGGATCCTTGCGCACCGTCAGCATGAGTTTTATCGGGCGATCGAGATCGATACCGTCGGTCTCGAGGAAGTCTTCGCCGATGTACTCGCCGTCCGGGAAATGCGGCAGGGCTTCTTCGCGCACGATTTCCTCACAGCGGTCCATGATGCGATAGAAACCCGCTTCGACAAGGTCGGTGCCGTAGCGTCGGCACAGTTCCTCGACGCGGCGCTGAATGATGCGCGTCGCGCCGACGAAGGCGTCGACATCACCTCGCAGGTCGTCCGGATAGCGGCTGTTGCGCAGGATGATCTTCCACACATCCTCGTTGCGCACGCCGCGCGCGTACAGCTTGACAGGCGGCACCTGGATACCTTCCTCGAACACCGAGGTTGCAGTCAGCGACCAGCTGCCGGACACCTTCCCGCCGACATCATTGCAATGCCCGAAAAGCTGCGAGAAACCGATCAGCCTGCCGTCCGAGAAAATCGGCACCACGACACAGAAGTCGGGCAGATGGCCAATCGTGCCGCTCGATTCATGGATGTCGTTGTAGAGAAAAACATCGCCCTCGTGGATTTCGTCCAGCGTGTAGTAGTTGCGGATGGGATCGGCCGTCGCCGCCCACGACACGCGGGTCACGCTGTTGCAATCGAGCGTATTGAGGGAAGCGCGATAGTCGTGCTGTTCGCGCACGATGGTCGATATCGCCGTGCGCTCGACGGCCGCCTCGCCTTCGTCAATTGCCGCCTCCAGAGCCCATTCGAGGACGTCCAGCGTGACGCTGTCGATCGAGTCCTTCAGCGCCTTGATGCGCGGCCAATGCGCGTCGTCACGTTCGAACGTCGACTTGCGGGTAGGCGCGTAAGCGTCCGTCAGGTAGGGAGCCTCGTCGAAAAAGACGGCGGTCGATGCCAGTCGCGCGCCGCTGATGCTTTCAGCCATGTCTCACGCCTCCTGATGCTGATGAGTCAGTATGATCTGGCCGGCCTCGTCGAGCACCGCACCCCAGCCCGGTTCCACCACGAGTGTCGCATCATACTGTTCGATGATGCAGGGGCCCGCGATGCTGACGCCGATGGGCGCCAGTGAGCGTTCGTAGACCGGGAGCTGAACTTCGCCTACGCCCCGGAACACGCCACGACGCACGTCCTTGCGCGCGCCCGGCCACGAGCAGTCCACGCGGGTCTCGTGCGCGGTGACGAGTGGCGGAAAGAGCCCGAAGCCGGTCGCGCCGATATTGACGATTTCCACCGGATGCCGGCCTTCGTATTCATAGCCGAAGCGGTCGTCGTGCGCGCGATGAAAGGCCTTGATTGCATGACGCACGGCGGATTCGGTTAGGACCGCATCGAGCACCGTCATTGGCACGCGCACTTCATAGGCCTGCCCGGCGTAGCGCATATCGGCAAATCCGGTGACCGCGGTCTCCGCGCCGCTGAAGCCCTCGCGCGCCAGATCCTCTACGACCTGCGCGTGTATCGTGTTGAACTCGCGGAGGAGCCTCACGACATCCAGCGCATCTTCGCGCTGCACGTCGGTGATGACGCGGTCCGAGCGGACATTCGTCGCGAGCAGGCCTTCGGCCGAGGTCACGCCGGGCGACGGCGGTGCCACGATCACGCGGATCCCGAGCGACTCGGCCACCAGACAGGCATTCAGGCCACCGGCACCGCCGAATGCCATCAGGGCGTAGTCGCGCGGGTCGCGTCCGCGTTTGACCGAGACGACATTGATGCCCTGGGCGATATTGTTCGTGGCGAGATCGAGGATGCCCATCGCCGCCTCCTCGACACTGATCCCCAGCGGTTTCGCGATGTCCTTTTCAATCGCGTCGCGCGCCGCTTTCGGATCGAGCCTGATTGAGCCGCCCAGCAAATACGGTGATACGCGTCCGAGCACGATATGCGCGTCCGTCAGCGCAGGTGCGGTGCCGCCCCGGTTGTAACAGACGGGGCCTGGTTGCGCGCCGGCGCTCTGCGGCCCGACGCGCAGGCTGCGCCCGGCCGACAGCCACGCAATCGAACCGCCGCCGGCACCGACGGTGTGCATGTCGATCATCGGCGCCTTGATGTTGTAGATGTCGATGCGCCCCTCCGTGAGCATGTGCGGCGTACCCTGATCGATGAGGCAGATGTCGGTGGACGTTCCCCCGATATCGATCGTGATCAGATTCGGGTAGCCGGCGGCCTTGCCGTAGTAGCAGGCCGTTACGATCCCGGCGGCCGGGCCGGACAGCACGGCCGCAATGGGCTGGGGCGCCATCTCGGACGCACGGATGATGCCGCCGCTCGATTTCATCACGTACAGGCGCGCGTCCACTTCCGCGCTGCCGAGTCTCTCCTGCAGATTGTTCAGATAGCTCGTCACCAGAGGCATCAGCCCGGTGTTGAGGCAGGTGCTCAGCGTCCGCTCGTATTCGCGGTATTCGCGGATGACGTCGGACGACACCGACACGAAGCATGCCGGATGCACTTCCAGAATCAGTTCGCGCGCGCGCCGCTCATGGTCCGGGTTGCGATAGGAATGCAGGAAGGACACCGCGATCGCATTGATCTTCATCGTCTTGAACTCGAGCGCTATCGCCCGAATCGCGCTTTCATCAAGCGGCGTATGCTCTTCGCCCTTGAAGTTGAGGCGCCCGCCGGCTTCCCGCACGAGTTCCAGCGGCACCACGCGCGGCGGCTTCAGCCACCACGTGATATCACCGAAGTCGCCTGGCACGGTCTGGCGGCCGACCTCGAGCATTTCACGATAGCCATGCGTGACGATGAGACCAAGACGCGCATACCTGGACTCGAGAATGGCATTGGTGGCGACGGTCGTGCCGTGGCTGATGAAGCTCACGTCTGCGGCTTCCACACCAACCTCGTCGAGCAGTTCCAGAATGCCCTGCGTGAAGGCCCGCGAGGGATCATCAGGGGTGGAGGAAGTCTTGCGGACGTAACGCCTGCCCGTTGCCTCGTTGACTGCCACCACATCGGTGAACGTACCGCCGGTGTCGACCCCGATTCGCCATGCCATATGACCTTCTCCGCGCCAGGCTGCAGCCTGGACGATTGCCGGAACGCCGCGCACACCAGCGTCGTTCGCCCTGTGAAAGTCGACTGTCGGGCAACCTGCATGCCCGGGCCGCCCGCTACATTCAGTACCGGAGACTATCGTACTCCTGCCTGCGGCAGGCTCCGCAACCTCCTTTTGAGGGGTCAGGACCGTGGTCAACATTATCTTTACATGCGGCTGTTCCTGAGCGGCTGCTGCGGCGTTGCAATGCTTGGCAATAGCCCCGCTATTGCCTGCCAATCGCGCCTTGCCGCAAGCCCTCAGGAACACCCTCGATGGTCACAAGATAATGCTGACCAGGGTCCTTACTCGCCCAGCGTTGCCAGCAGCGGCGCGATGGTGGCGAGATCCCAGTAGTCGACCCAGCGTGCGATCAGCCCGTCGCGCACGATGAACAGCCCGGCAACCGGCAGTTCGACGCGCACGCCTTTACGTTCCCAGGTTTCCAGGCGCGTATTCATCACCACGTGACCGTTGGCAACCGTGTGTTCGATGGCCATCTCGCGCAGCGCGCAGTTGGCACCGTGCACGAGCGGATCGAGCACCTGGCGCACCGCTGCATGCCCGGTAACGGGTGCCCACGGCATGTTGTGGTAGTAGATGTCCGGCGTCAGATAGCTGCAGGTCTGTACCATGTCGGCAACGAGCAGGGAATGGCAGAAGCGGGTGACGAATGCGGCGTTTTCGATGGTCATGCGAAGCACTCCTGGCTGTCATCAACGACGGGAAGCTCAATGGATGCGGGGCGCGTCACCCGGGCGCAGTTCGACGCCTCCGCCGCGCGCCGGCCAGCGCTGCGTGCTGTCTGCATGGCGCTGTTCGAGCAGCGCGGTCAGATCTGCGGCCGGCAGTGCTTCACTGACGAGAAAGCCCTGAATCTGATCGCAGTGATGGGCGCGCAGGAAGTCGAGTTGGGCCTGCGTTTCGACCCCTTCGGCGACAACACTGAACCGCATGCTGTGCGCCATCGCGATCACCGCGCGCACCATCGCTGCGTCATCCGGATCGGCGTTGAGATCCTGTACGAACGAGCGATCGCCTGCACTGGTGCGCAGCAGTTCCGCGCTCCTTTTGACCGCAGCCACGGTGGCGGTCACTTCGCTGCGCCGCAGCCAGCCCAGCGGGATCCGCAGCCGCGTACCGGGTGGAATATGGGTCGCATCTGCGAGGTGCTGATGGCTCTGCAGCCGCGGCTAGTACTGGAGGCCGGCAAGCAGGCGTTGCGTGAGGCTCCAGGGGTTGTCACCGGGCTGGACGGTGAAGATCCGTTCGGCGGCGCCGGCACCCTGCAGGGTCATCGTCAGGGCCAGCAACTGGCCATCGTCTTGCCGTACTCACGCGCAGCCTTCCTTGTTTATTATTCTGCATACCGGGTTCATTATTCTGGATACCGGCCCGCAGCGTGCGCTGTCGCGCCCATGCCCCCTTGAGTTCGCGGCTGGCGCCCCAATTTATCCGAAGCGCCCCCCACTGGGTACCCTCCGATTTGTGACAGCGCGCCCGAGATGGCGTCCAATGGCGGGCCAGCAGCTGGGTTACATCGCCGTTCCCGACAAGTCACATGCTTTAACATGACTTTTCTTGAGGCCTTGCGCCGTTAAACTGCAGGCTTCCCGGTCTGCGCGCAGGCCGACACTCACCAGGCACAAGTCAGGAGTTTTGGATGAAACGCATAGGCCTCTTTCTGTTAACCAACTTGGCGGTGCTCGCGGTGATCACCATCAGCTTCCGCGTGCTGGGTCTCGACTCGGCGATGCAGCAAGGGGGTGGGCTGAACCTCGGCGCCCTGCTTGCGATGTCGGCCGTCATCGGTTTCGCCGGCTCACTCGTGTCGCTCGCAATGTCGAAATGGTCGGCGCTGCGCATGGTCGGCGCGCGTGTCATCGAAAATCCGTCGAACGCCAACGAGCACTGGCTGGTGGAAACGGTCCGCCGTCAGGCTGAGCGCGCCGGCATCGGCATGCCGGATGTCGCCATTTTTGACGCGCCCGAACTGAACGCTTTCGCCACCGGCGCGCGCCGCAACCACGCGCTGGTGGCCGTCAGCAGCGGCCTGCTCGGGGGCATGTCGAAAGATGAAGTCGAGGCCGTCCTCGCGCACGAAATCAGCCACGTCGCGAACGGCGACATGGTAACGCTGACCCTGATCCAGGGCGTCGTGAACACCTTCGTCGTGTTCCTGTCCCGCCTCGTCGGCTACTTCGTGGACCGGGTGGTGTTCAAGTCTGAGAACGGTCACGGCGCCGGATTCTTCATTGCGTCGATGATCTCTCAGGTCCTCTTCGGCGTGCTCGCCAGCGTGGTCGTGATGTGGTTTTCGCGTCATCGTGAATTCCGCGCCGACGCCGGTGCCGCCACGCTGGCCAGCCGCGACAAAATGATTGCCGCGCTCGAGCGACTGCGCGCGGTGCACGAACCGGCCGATCTGCCCGATCAGCTCGCCGCGACCGGCATCAGTGGCGGCAAGCGCAGCGGACTGATGGCGCTGTTCATGACGCACCCGCCGCTGGAAGACCGCATTGCGGCGTTGAAGGCCCTGTAGTGACCGCGCAGCCGTCCGCGTCCGGGCCAGCCTCGGGCGCGGATGCAGTCAGCCCGTTCGCCCCCGCGCAAAGCCTGCCAGCGGCAGCAGCTCCGACAGCAGCATCCATGCCGCGGCCGGCACCGGCACGGCGGTGAGGCTTGGCGCCAGCGCCGGCAAGCCGGCGAATGCTACCGTCAGGGTGCCCAGCGACAGCGCGGACGAACCGGCACCGCCGGCGCCCGCATCAGGCCCATCACGAGATAGAACTGCGCGCCGTCGGTGACATCGATGCTGACCATGCCTGTGGTCTGCACCGCGCCGCTCGCGTTGAATTCGAGGAAGTTGTCGGCCGGCGAGGCAAGCGCGAGCGTAGTCAGCAGAGAGTATGCACTCAGGGGGTCGGCGCCGCCTGGCTGATCCGTCAGCGTCGCCGCAACATTCGCGCTGATCGCGCCTGCCGCGCCATCGATCGGTCCGACCTGCAGCGTCGTGCGCAACGGGATCGCATCGTTCAGCGTGCCGCCGCCGCAGTTGTCGCCCGGACAGGTGAAGGAGGACACCGTCGCCAGCGCGCCGAATTTGGTCAGGGCCGTGGCGGCGTGCGCGAGGCTCGTGGCGAACAGGCCGGCCAGGCCGAGAACGTTGAGATTCGACGACATGCGGTGCTGCCGGCGCCCTGGCGTCTGCTCGGATCGGATGGCCAGCTGCATGTGGCCGCCAACGGGCGCGACGCACACACTGTCGCCGGGCCAGGCGATGGCGGTGCGTGCTTTGCTCTCCCACCGGCCGCGTTTCAGCACGATGTCAAACCTGCGCACCACAGCACGTTGTGCCCGCTCCTTCTTTTCGCGCCGATGGCGTGAAGAAATACCGCTTTGTGTTCACATACAGGTTCTCGTGCCGACGGCTCGCCTGCTAAGCTGCGGTCGCGGTCTACTTATGTCAACGCCGTGCGCAGAACGGCCGAAGCCGGCGTCAGGCCGGTTTCATGAAACCCAGATCCTTCAATGAGAAGTTCTGCAGGTTCGGAAAGATGACGTCAATGTCGGTGCCCTTGATGCCCATCCATCTCGCCAGCGTGGCACCGTACTGATCCATCGAGTACGTCGGCACGAAACGACCGGCACCGGTGTCGTTCGGGCCGAACAAGGTGTCGCCCCAATGTTCGCCGGTTCCCTGCGTGCTGTACGCCAACGGCGTGCCGTGCAGCTTGCCACCATCGACCGCGCCGCCCATCACGATCTGATCGCCTGCCCACGCATGATCGGTGCCGTCCCCGTTGATGGTCAGCGTGCGATTGAATTCGGAAAAGCTGAAAGTCGTCACCGGCTGATCGACGCCGAGTTCCTGCAGCGTGCGCTGAAAGCTGAACAGGCCGCTGGCCAGTTCGGTCAGGCGTTCTGCGTGCTGCTGGAGATGATTGGCATGCGTATCCCAGCCGCCGATCTCCACGCAGAAGAACTGACGACGCATGCCGACCTGCTGGCGAATCGAGATGAGCCTGGCGACCGTGCGCAACTGATTGTCGAGCCAGCTGTCAGCATTGAACGGGGTATTGAGCGTGGGCGCCCCGGCCAGCGCCGACAGGAGCAGGTCGGAACGCTGCCTGGTGCCCAGCATCGCAACGGCCGCCTGGGCTTCCAGCGGATGCGAATAGGCGCGGCTCAGGAGCACTGTCCAGGCGGCAGAACGGCTCGCTTCCGAGTTCGGCCAGGTATCCGAGTTGAAATGCTCGAACTGCGGAATGCCCTGCCCGGCCTGGATGCTGAACGGACGCGTGGACCGACCGCTTTGCCAGAAATTGTTGCCCGCCAGGGTATAGGACAGCGGAAACCCCTGATTCGCATTCGCCGCGATCAGGCGATCGGACATCAGACCGCCTCACCCTGTCGCTGACGCGCCGGGCAGCCGGATGGCATTGAGCTGAATGAGCTCGCTCTGATGACTGTGCGAATACAGCTCATGCGGTATTGCGACCGTGCTCGTGCCGGTTTCGTAGTAGCTGAACAGATCTGCCGGCGTCATCGGCTTGAAGAGGTTGCCGACATTCGCGACGAGGCCGAGCTTGCGCTCATTGAACAGGGTTCGCAGCGACGCGAGTGCGGGATGAAACCCGATCGTGTTGCCGATGCCTGGCAGCAGACTCGCGCGCGGGATGGCCAGTCCCTGGCGGAGCGCTGCGTATTCGTTGTACGCACCGGTGGCATAAGGGACATACGCATTGTGCGTATCCATGCCGCCGCTGAGGAACACGCAGACGAGGCTCTTGTTGTCGGTGATACCGGTGTAGTTCTCAGCCGCGAGTGCCCGCGACATCAGGGGCATCTGCCCCGCGAAGCCCAGCGCCGACGCCGCACCAAGCTGCCGCAGAAACTGGCGGCGCGCAGGTTTTTTACAACCATCCATGGTGTCCGTACTCCTGTTTCTGAATCAAGTAGTCGGGCGAATTCACAATCAGGGAGACTGCATCGCGGACCTTGCCCAACTTTCCTTCCGGCGTATTCGGATAGGCCGAGTTCGCGAGCTGCGTCAGCAGTGTCTGGCGCAAGCCGGGCGACATCGCTCCGTTGGTGAGCAGCAGGTCCAGCCGATCGAGCAGGCTCGCTGGCTGCGTCGCCAGCGCCACTTCAGCCGCCAGGTTGAGGGAGGTCCAGTCCCCTCCGCTCTGTGCATCCTGAATATGGAAGTTCAGGAGGTTGGTGGCCGCCATCACCGTGTTCTCGGTCCACAGCTGGAACTCCGGGGCCGTCAGCCCGGCCGCCGCTACCGGACCCGGTGGCGAGTAATCCGGGCGGAAGAAATTGAACACCGACGGCGCGCCGAGCACGTTCTCGCCGATGTCCTGATCGAGGCCGCGAATACCCCGACTGCTCGGCGTATTGAACACGGAGACGGTGGGCGGCACATCCCAGTCCCCGCCCGCTATCGGCCTGGCGTTGAAGGCCCGAAACACTTGCGTCATGCGCAGCACGGATTCACGCAGTTTGCAAAAAGCCGGCACGACTGCCGTACCCTGACGCGCTTCCTGGTCGCGCACGATTGCCCGCAACACTGCGCCAAGATCGCCACGCACGCCGCTACCGTTGTTGTTGAACACGGCGGCGACCCGCCCGACGTAAGCACGCGACGGATTGCTGGTCGTGAACCGCTTGATCAGCTGGCTCGCCAGAAACGGCCCGACGTTCGGATGATTGAACACATTGTCGAGTGCCGCATCCAGATCCTGCTGTGCCGTCTGCCCGCCCGGCAGCAGCACGTTCTGCAGCAGCAGTTTGGGCTGCGTGTCGTGATACTGCGCAACCGGCACCATCTTCTGGGTGCGGTTGGCGTGGCCGCGCCATTCGTCCCACGACACGTTGGCGAAATTCCAGCCCGTAAAGGCCCGCGCGAACTCCTGGATCGTCGTCTGATCGTAGGTCGGAATGGGTTCGCCGAATGCACCCAGCGCCAGCGTGCCATCGGGATTGAGTTGATGCACCCCGATGCTGAACAGCTGCAGCAGTTCGCGCACGAAATTTTCGGCCGACCGGATGTTGCGTTCAGGATCGGCCTTTTCATGGCGGAGCATGCTGAGATACAGCCCCATCACGGGATGGAGTGCGACCTCTTCGAGCACGTCCCGATAGTTGCCGAACGCCTGCTTGCTCAACACATCGTAATAGCTCGCCAGACCGAACACCGTATCCGAGAGGTCGGCAGATTTATCCGACACCACCAGGATTTGGCTGAGCGCGAACGTCATGCGCTGGCGGAGCTGGTCCGGCCCCTGGGCGGCCTTCAGCCACCACACATGTCGCAGGTAATCGCGCCATGTATCGAGCGTGTCGGCCAGCGGGGACGGACACTGGTTGGCCTGATCGACCGGGTTCGGATACTGCGTAATGCAGTAGTTGTAGAACGCCGTATACAGCGCAGCCGGGACCGGGATCGCGGAGACAACAGTCGCCGATGCAGGTTCGAACGCCACGTCCGGAATGATGGTGCTGTCACCGCGCGTCCATTCGTTGAGTCCGCCGGCGGTGAATGTGCCCAGATCCAGCTCGATGAGTGAGGAGCCTGCGGCGATCGCCGTGAACGTGATTCGCGCAATCTTGAATGCGGTATCGGTGATGCCGGAAAAGCTGACGGTCGACAGCTTCGACAGCGTACCGGCTGCGTTGCTGAGGGCGCCCTTATCGAACACGAACTTGTCGCCAGAGAACAGCAAATCGACGTCATCCAGCGTACTGACGGCGAGCACATCCGGGTTCCAGCTCAGGTCCAGCCCGCCGCCGGCACTGCCGTCGGCGAAGTCGCTACCGAGGATTTCCAGAGAGAACCAGTCACCGACCGGCAGGCCAGCGGTGCTGTTCCTGTCGAACCGGATGGTCGCCGCGGTCATCAGTTGACCGAACGACAGACACAGGGCGAGTGCGCCGATGCGCAGAGAGGTCTTGTCTAACATGGATATCCTTTCCTGACCGATGTTCTGCTGATTTTCTTGACGGCACCCTCATGGGGTGCCGGTGCGGCTCACGGGCGCCGCAGATCATCTTCTGCGTCTGGCAGTTCCGTGTGCCTGTCTGAACCTCCACACAAAATGACATTCTCTGCGCGGGGCCGTAACCGGAACTACTTCTCAGATCTGATCCGCCGGTCGGTGAGCCATGATTCCATCGAGGTGGGCGAAAAAACGGTTTCAAGCCCGTCAGAGGTCGCAATGTGACAGGCGCGCGGCGGATCGGTCCCGTCAGTCAGGACTCGACGGTGACCCAGGTTTCCGGATAGAAGCCGTTGAACCGGGTCGCAAGCGCATTCGAGTAGGCGCCCAGCTGGCCAATCTCGAGCCAGTCGCCTTCGCGCGCGTCAGCTGGCAGCTCGAAACGGCCCGGCAGTACATCGAGACCGTCGCAGGTCGGTCCGTACAAGGTGAACGCGCGCGATTCACGCACCGCGCTGGCCCCGCGACGAAGCAGGCGCACCGGCATGCGCAGACTCGACAGCGCCATCTCGGCCAGACTGCCGAACACGCCATCGTTGAGGTAGAGCGCACTGTCCTTGCGCAACTGGATCTGGACCAGCAGCGAACAGGCATCGGCGACCAGCGCGCGGCCAGGTTCGGCCAGGATCCGTGTCTCCGGTGGCAATCCGAGCGCGCTGAGTCCGTCGGCAATGGCGCGCATGAATTCCTCCAGCCGGGGCACGTCGGCCTCGGCATAGTGCGCCGGGAATCCGCCACCGACATCGATAACGACCGGCAACTGCCCGCTGCGTGCAATGACATGGCCGACCAGCGCGAGCGCCGTGGTGTAGGACGCAGGCGAACCGCATTGGGAGCCAACATGAAACGCAATCCCGCCCTCGCAGCCCGCCGCCGCAATGTCACGCAGCAAGCCGGCCGCAGTGTCGACGTCACAGCCAAATTTAGACGACAGATCGTAGACCGTGCACGGATCGGGGGGCGTCTTCAGGCGCACCACAATGGTCAGATCCCGGGCCGGTGTTTCCTCCAGCAGCTTGCGCAGTTCATCTCGATGATCGACTACATAATGCCGCACGCCGTAGACGCCATAGGCCACCCCGATCGCAGTTCGCGATTTCACCGGATGCATGAAATAGCAGGTCGCATCGCGATAACGCCCGGCGATCTGAGCAATCTCAGACAGTGATGCCGTGTCGAAATGGGAGATACCTGCGGCGAACAACGTATCGAGCACCAGCAGATGAGGGTTGCACTTGACGGCGTAAAGCACGGTGCCCGGAAACAGCGCGATAAAACGCTGCGCCTGGCGCGCAAGCGCGGCGGGCCGCAGGCAATACACCGGATAGTCCGGCGTCAATGCATCAACGACTGCTTCGATCGATTCGAACCGCTGCTGCATCAGCTTCCTGTCCTCTTCCTGAAAGCCAGCATGCGCCTTCGCTGCGGTTTGCACCTGCCCGGTCTGGCGGGCGCCTGATCAAGCCACGACAGTGACCGAGGCCATCTTCTGGACCACCACGACAAAGCCGTTCTCGACGCGATTAAACTGCACGAGTTCGAAGCGCGCCAGCATCGTCGGCAACCACCAGGCTGGTGGTTGCTGGATCAGATGCGCGTTGCGGCCATCCGCCAGCTTTTTCATAGCCGGCCCGGTATGCACGGTGAAGACGGCGAAGCCTGCGGTGACCCGCTGCAAATCGTCGAGCACGTTGTCGATCAGCGGCGGTTCGACATGCTCCAGCATATCGATGCAGGTGACGAAGTTCGACGGTTCGGGGATCGCGGACCACTCGGGGATCGCCGGATCGTAGTGCGTGACCGTCAGTGGCCACTTCAGCAGCGGCGTCAGGGCCTGGTGCAGACGCCCTTTGCCGGCACCGTAATCGAGCAGTTCGGTCGCGTTAAGGGCCTGCATGACATCGGCGACGAAGGGCGCAAAGTGCACGGACGCCGTGCCGTAATCCGGGTTCTGATGCAACTGTGCCTGCTGCGCCCGATAAGCGTCGGTAATGAGCTCGATCATCGGCCACCTGCTGCGGTTGTCACGGGGATCACAGCTCGATTGTCGCAAATGCCCCGCACCTTGTCCCGCCGGGCCGGGGCGCGACGGTGCCGGTGCCGGTGCCGATCAGGAAAAGACGCAGCACCCCTGTAACCGCGCGCTTGCATCACACGCAGGGGTCCATTATTGATGCGTGCATGAATGATTCAAATCTTGCCCGAATTCTGAATCGCCGCGACGTCCTGTCACTCGCCTTCGGCGCGATGATCGGCTGGAGTTGGGTCTTGCTGACCGGTGAATGGACCAGCAGCGCCGGCACGCTGGGCGCCGTCATAGCATTCGCGCTCGGTGGCGCCGCCATGGTGTTCGTCGCACTCGTCTATGCGGAACTCGCGGCCGCCCTGCCCGAGTCAGGCGGCGAACACGTGTACAGTCTGCGCGCACTGGGGCCGGCGTTTTCCTTCGTATGCTCATCGTCGATCCTGCTGGGCTATGTGTCGGTGGCCGCGTTCGAAGCGGTGGCGCTTCCGTATGCGCTGACCTTCCTCTTGCCCGGCACCGACTGGCTGCACCTGTGGACCATCAGGGGTTTCGAGGTCCACCTGAGTTTCGTGCTGATCGGTGTCGGCAGTGCGCTGGGCGTCATCTGGATCAACACGCGCGGCGCCGCCGCGTCGAGCGGCCTGCAGCAGGCGGTCACCGCGCTGATCGTGTTCGTTGGCAGCGTGTTTCTGGTCGGCGCAGGCGCGCACGGATCGGCATCGAATCTCGAGCCCCTGTTCCTTGACGGCGCGCAGGGTATCGCTGCGGTGCTGATCATGATTCCGATCATGTTCGTCGGCTTCGATGTCATCCCGCAGGCGGCTGGCGAAATCAACCTGCCACCGCACACGATCGGCCGGCTGATCGTCTTGTCCGTGGGCTGCGCCATCGCCTGGTACTCCCTGCTCGTGCTCGGCGTCGGCTACGCGCTGCCTGCAGGCGAGCGCGCCGTCCCGGGCATGACGACCGCTCTGGCCAGCGCCCGCGCCTGGGGCGGCGACTGGGCCGCCGATCTGATTGTCATCGGCGGCATTGCCGGCATCGTGACCACCTGGAACGCGTTCATGGTGGGCGCGAGTCGGCTGGTCTTTGCGATGGCCGAATCCGGCATGTTGCCCGCGGCGCTCGCGCGCCTGCACCCGCGGCATCGCACGCCGCACGTGGCCTTACTCGCCATCGGTGGCCTGACCTGCATTGCGCCTTTCTTCGGCAGACCCGTGCTGATCTGGCTGATCAACGCCGGCAGCTTCGCCGTGATCGTGGGCTATACCTGCGTCGCCCTGTCGTTTGTGATTTTGCGGCTGCGCGAACCGGCGCTGCCCCGGCCTTATCGGGTGCGCCACTGGCGCCTGGTGGGCGGGCTCGCGGTCTTGCTGTGCGTAGCCCTGACGGTGCTCTACCTGCCGGGCAGTCCGGCGGCGCTGCAGCCAGTTGAATGGCTGATCTGCGCAGGATGGGCCGCGCTCGCCTATGGCCTGAAGTGGGCCGCCGCCCGGTGACTGGAGGCACTCGATTCGCTGACACGGGCCCGTAAAACGCGCGGCTCGCGTCCGTCGTTTTGACACCCTTGGCTCGCGCCGGACGTGTACAGCCGCCCTGTCGATGACGGACGGGTCTGGCGGTCATTTCGGTCCCGGTTGCGCTTGCGCCGCCTGAATTCACGCAAGGTCCGAGTTCAACACCGGCCAAATTCGCCGTTCGAACCTCGACGGCAGCAACCAGCAGTTGCCGTACACCGCGCCGAGTGGCGTGAGCATCCGGAGCGTCGTCGCGCCCCCTCACTTATCGGAATCGGGCCGGGCCCACGGCGCGCTGGTGCGAGCCTTGCGTGTCGTCAAAGGCTCGACGGCCGGACCCGACTCAGGTTTACTCCGGGCTCCGGGCGCGCGCGCCGTTTCGTGGACGCGGTGGGTGAATTGCGATGCGAAGTTCCCGGGCTCCGGGCGCGCGCGCCGTTTCGAGTCACCCTGAGGTTCCCCTATGCCCGCCGTTTCTGCTGCGTCTTCAGCCCGCCCCCTGCGCATCGTGATCATCGGCGCCGGCATGGCCGGCATCCTCAGTGCGATCAAACTGCGCGCGGCCGGCTATCAGGATTTCGTCATCTACGAAAAGGCCGCCCGGCTCGGCGGCACCTGGCGCGAGAACACCTATCCCGGCATCGCCTGCGACGTGCCGGCACATCTGTACACGTATTCGTTCGAACCCAACCCGGACTGGAGCCATGTGTTCGCGCCGGGCGATGAAATCCAGCGTTATTTCGAACGTGTTGCAGACAAGTATGGCGTCACGCCGTGGATCCGCTGCGGCGTCGAGGTACAGCGCTGCGAGTTCATTGATGGCCGCTGGCAACTGCAACTCGGCAACGGCACGACCGATGCGGCCGATATCGTGATCGCGGCGTCAGGCGTGCTGCATCATCCAAACCTGCACGACATCCCGGGGCTCGATCAGTTTGCCGGCGCGCGCTTCCACAGTGCGCAATGGGATCACGCGGTGCCGCTCGACGGCCGCCGCGTGGGCGTGATCGGCACCGGTTCGACGGCAATCCAGATCACCTCCGCGCTGGCCGCTCGTGCGGGCAGGTTTACGCTGTTCCAGCGCACGGCACAGTGGATCGCCCCGATCGAGAATCCGCCATACAGCGCCGAGGAGCGTGCGGCGTTCGCGCGCGATCCGTCGCTAATCGAGAAACTGCGACGCGACATCGACAAGGCCGCTATCGAGAAAATCTCCAACGCCGTGATCGACGCCGATTCGCCGGAGATGAAGAAGATCGAGGCCATGTGCCTCGCGAACCTCGAACGCCAAGTGCGCGATCCGAACCTGCGCGAAAGGCTGCGTCCGAACTATCGCGCGGCCTGCAAGCGACTGATCTTCTCGTCAGATTTCTACACGGCCGTCCAGCATCCGAACGTCGAACTCGTGACCGATTCAATTGAATGCGTAGAGGCCGGCGGCGTGCGCACGCGCGACGAGCGCCTGCACGAACTCGACGTCCTCGTGCTGGCGACGGGCTTCCGCGCCGATCGCTTCATCCGGCCGACAGTGGTTCGCGGCCGGCAAGGTGTCGCACTCGACGACGTGTGGGCCGATCATCCGACGGCCTATCTGTCGCTGTCGGTGCCGGGCTTTCCGAACTTCTTCATGCTGAACGGGCCGAACGGACCGGTCGGCAATTTCTCGCTGATCCAGATTGCCGAGTTGCAGATCGGCTATGTGCTGCAGTTGCTGGCACGCATCCGCGATGGGCACTGCCGTGAAATCAGCGCGACTGCGGCGGCCACCCAGGCTTTCGACGTCGCCCGCATCGAGGCGGCGAAGAAAAGCATCTGGGCGACGGGTTGCAAGAGCTGGTATCTCGACCGGAACGGCGTGCCGGCAAGCTGGCCGTGGACTTACACCCGCTTTGCCGAAGCCATGGCCACGCCGCAGCTTGAGGCCTACGAACTGAACTGACGCAGCCGCCGGGCGCCGAGCCCGGCGATGCAGGTCGCGAGTGCCAGCAGCGCGGCGGGGGGCAGGAACGGCACCCGCTGCGCGTCGATCGACGCGATGGTTGCCGGACCGAAGCGGTAGACCGCGCCCAGCCCCAGCATCACCACGTACAACGCACCGTCCGGCCCCTGACGGAACGAAACGGGCCGCGCACCCGCGTAGTTCGCGACGTCGACGAGCGACGATGCAGAGAACCCGGTGCGCGCGCCGTTGACCGGCAACGCGCGCACCCAGTGCGCGCTGGAGTCGCCGAATAGATAGTGGACACCCCCGAGTGCCGCTTGCCATTGGGCACTGTCGAGCACCAGGCCACCCGTGATTGCCCGGCCGACCGTGCGGCCGTAGGCGAACGCCGGCGGCGAGCACGGACGCGACGGCGACAGGCTCGCGCAGTTCAGGCCTTCGACATTGCCCCAGACCTGCGAGCCCTCGACGAACGGGTAGCCGAAATGTTCGCCAGCGCCGCCGATCGACACTTCCTCGCTGTTGCCCTCGCCGACATCGCCAGTCCACAGCAGGCCCGTCACCGGATCGACCCAGATACGCCACGGATTGCGCATTCCCCACGCAAAGATGCGCGGATCGGGAGCCGCGCTGGTCCAGGCACCGGTGGGCGTGGCGCAAGCCGATACCGCGGCCACGCCGACCAGCGGGTTGTTGCCGGGCACGCTACCGTCGAGGTTCACGCGCAGCACCTTGCCGTTGGGTTTGTTGAGGCAGCTGCCGTACTTGTTCGTCGGCGGTGACGCATTCGCGCCCGTGTCCCCGACCCCGACATACAGTTGCCCGGCATGGATCACGAGCCCCCCGCCGGCGTGATTGGCCGGCCCTTCCAGTCCCGGCCGCCCGGGGCCGGCGGCAATGAGGGGACTTGCATCGACGGTGAGCGTATTGGCCGCCGTCAACACCGCGCCATACACGCGGTGCTTGTCGTTGGTCGGCCCGTTGGAGACATAGAAATAGAAACGCTTGTTGGTGGCCACCGCCGGATCGGCGACGACACCGAGCAGCCCCTTCTCCGAGACGCTGTCGAGCGTGCCCCCGAACGGGTAAGCGAGCGCGACCAGCGCACCGTCGACCTGGCGAATGACAAGCTCGCCGGTCTTGCGCGTGATGATGGCGCGCCCATCGCCGGCGAATGCGATGTCGGTCGCCTGCGGCAGCCCCGTCGCCCACGCGGTATCGACCTCGATCTTGCCGACCAGTGCCGGGGCGAGCGTCGCGTGCGTCGCCGCACTCAGCAGGATCGTGGCCAACGCACAGGCGCCAGTCAGCGCCTTCATCAAGTTTGGAGCAGACATCCTGTCCTCCTGGCTGTAGCGGTCGGTGACGACGGAGGTCCCCACCTTACCTTCATGTCGATGACAATTTGATGACAGCGCGCGTGGCAGCGGCTGGCTGGCGTGCTATTCCCCTGCCGGTGCCGACCCCCACCGGGGAGGTGTAGGGACCGGCGCAGGTGATCTGCGCGTTCGTGCCCAGCCGCACGTGCGACAGCGCGGGTTCACCGGCGCGGACGTGTTCGGCGGGAAGGTCGGCGTACCGCGCGCGGCGCTGCCAAAAATTGCGGCAACGGCATCGACAACAACTGTGCGAGCGGCGCCGATGAGCCGGCCATCTGCGCGATTGAACCGCAGCAGGTACCGTTCGTCGGCCTCGGTGGACTCGCCGTGATGGGCGCGGTGTTCGCCGCAGTCGGGATGCGGTGGCGCAGGCGTTGAATGGTGGACGACGTGCGTTGCGCGAACGCGTCGCCGTTAACGCTCAGAACACTTCCTGGAACGGGCGCAGATCGATTTCCAGTGCCCACGTCGACTTCGGCTGGCCGTGCAATTGCCAGTAGGTCTCGGCAATCGCGTCCGGATCCAGCAAACCCTCCTCGCCCAGCCGCTCGACCATCGACGGCGCGAACGTGCGCAAACGCTCACCGTTGATGCCGCCGTCGATCACCACGTGCGCGACATGGATGCCCTGCGGCCCGTAAGTGCGCGCCATGCTCTGCGCCATTGCGCGCAAACCAGCCTTGGCTGCCGCGAAATGCGCGAAGTCCGGCTTGCCGCGCAGGCTTGCGGACGCACCGGTGAACAGCACCGTGCCGCGGCCCAGCGGCACGAGCCGACGCGCCGCCTCGCGGCCGACCAAAAAGCCCGCATAGCAGCCCACGCGCCAGAAGGCTTCGAACTGCGCGGCTTCGAGTTCGCAGAAATCGATGCGCTGGTTGTTGCCGGCGTTGAACGCGACGAGATCCGCCGGTGCGCGTCCGGCGCCGGGCGCCATTGCGCGGTCGAACAGATGCCCGACATCGTCTTCGACGGTCGCATCGGCGACGACGGCCTCCGCGCTGCCGCCTGCGGCCGTGATCTCAGACACCACCACTGCCAGTTTCGCCGCCGTCCGACCGGCGACGAGCACGTGATATCCACCGCGCGCAAAGCGCCGGCACAGCGCGCCGCCGAGGCCGCGCGAGGCGCCCACCCCGACCACCACGGCGGTCGGCGTGCTCATGTTCGCCACCCGTGCGCCGGGCCGGCGCCGACAGCGTGTAGGGAAACGTTCATGCGAGATCCTCATGCTTGATTTGCTGCGGTGGGCGACAGTCGAACAGCCAGCGCCGCAAGCCGCGTCCGGTATCGCGTCTGCCAATGCGTCGCCCGCAGGGCGACGGTCACGGCGGCAGCAGCGCAATGTCACCATACCATGCGCGTGCGACCTCGCCGGTATTGTCGGTGTCTGTAGCGAGCGCGATGCCGACGATGGCGGGTGCCTCTTCGCCAAACGCTGCCTTGAAGTCCGCGCGCAGATCGCGTGTTTCTTCGACCCATTGCCCTGCCCGTCTCGCGCCGCTCTCGACGACCACCATCTGTGCGCGATCGGTGTACGCGTTCGGCCGGATGGTGCCGATCGGCTGTCGATTGTCCCAGACATAGTTTAGCGCTGCCGTGGGCACGGGCTCACCGTGCAGGGCTTCGGCCATGCGCAACTTCGCCCGCGTGGTAAACGACAGTTTCGAGCGCGGGTAATCGAACAGCACGTAAAGACGCGCCGCGTAATCGTCGCCCGCTTTGCGAGTCATGTCGGCGCCCGCCACCGGCGCCGTGATCCGCCAGCGCCAGCGCAGGATCCCGGCTGCGCCGGGTTCGATGCGCAGTTCATGCAGCAGCCCCGACATCGAAGCCCTGGCCGTCGCGTGCAGCACCACCTGGCCATCGACGTTCACCAGGGAATACGCCGTGTCCGCAGCACCGGGTGACGGCCGCAGCGAACGCCAGCCTGCGATGGCACCATCGACCGCCATCTGCGAGAAGCGCGGCACGCTGGCAGTTTCATCGGCCAGCGTGGCGATGCCCGGACACAGGCCGCACAACAGCCACCCGATCGACTGCCTCACGCAAGCGTTTCGACCTGGCGTCCGCATGCGACTCCCCTGCCCGGATGTTCCGATCTGAACGACGGCCGCACGCCCGGGTTCATCGCCCTGCCGAGCCGCGCGCGGGATGTCGTCCGCCGCGAAATGATACCGCCCGCAACCGCTCGTGTGTGCAATATCGGCCCGTTGCGCGAGCGGAGTCTCGTGCTGCGACAGGCGGTACGGCTGGCACCGCACGGCGCGGCGTCCTTCAGGCAGCCGGATCCGGCACGAACGCGCCGGGAAACGGCGCCGGTTCAGCCACCGGCGGCAACGGCACGATGCCGCGCGCGAGCAGGTGTTGGCGCCTGTCATAGTGAATAGCGATCACCTCGTCAGGCTGGTTCGATGCGCGTTGAAACCTCGTGTGCGTGACGACGGACGTCAGACGTTCGTCGTGACCGGTCCCGAGCCGCTCCTGTTCAGCACGCATGCCACTTGCCGCGCGCGCCTGCGACATGGGGGCCGCCGGCGGCGCCGCCCGATCCGCACTGTCGTGACGCGCGCCGCCAAGCGCCTCGGCCTTCTCTTCCAGCACCGGGCGCGGCGGTTCCCATTCCCGAAACACTGCGACACCGATCACACCTGCCTGATCCCCGCGCGCGGTGCGTGCCGCATAGCTGTCGCGCAGTTCAGTGAAGTAGAAGGC
>Ga0163144_10002580_pt1 | contig 41589 bp, 30 predicted proteins | sample OliLak19BULKMAT1_FD_123175 | JGI IMG/M metagenome (GOLD analysis project Ga0163144, IMG submission 123175) | Freshwater microbial mat bacterial communities from Lake Vanda, McMurdo Dry Valleys, Antarctica - Oligotrophic Lake LV.19.BULKMAT1 | ecosystem: Environmental > Aquatic > Freshwater >...
CCTCGGGGTTTATTCGGGGAAGATACAGATTCCCCGTGAAGCCTTTGCCGCCGGATTGGGCGATCATCGCATTGTCACCACGCTCTGCCCCGGCGGGAAAGAACGCATGCGCCGCCTGATCAACGTCGTCCAGTCAGGCCGCTTCGATCCCAGGATGCTCATCACGCACCGGTTCTCGCTGGCTGACATCAAGGAGGGTTACGAACTCTTCGGCAACCGGGCCGAGGGAGTGCTCAAGGTGCTGATCACACCCTGATCCAACCATCCACCCCCATCATCATGAACACATCCAAACCACATCCCTTCATCAAATGGTTCGCCGATACGACCATCGCGGACGTCCCGCTGGTCGGCGGCAAAAACGCATCGCTCGGCGAAATGGTGCGCGAGCTGGCAGGCAAGGGCGTTAAGGTGCCGGACGGATTCGCCATCACGGCGGAGGCATACCGGTATTTCATCCGCGAGGCGCAGCTCGATGAGTTCATCCGCACCACACTCGCCGATCTCGACACACATGACATGGCAAATCTCAGCCAGCGCGGCCACGCGGTGCGGCAGGCCATCCGCAGCGCACCGCTGCCGAAGGATTTGCAACAGCTCATCGGCGAGGCGTATGCGCAGTTGCAGGGAGAAAACAAGATTCCGCTGGATGTCGCCGTGCGTTCATCGGCCACGGCGGAGGATTTGCCGGACGCGAGCTTCGCCGGGCAGCAGGAAACCTATCTCAATGTGCAGGGTATCGCGGCGCTGCTGGAGACCTGCCAACGCTGCTTCGCATCGCTCTTCACCGACCGCGCGATCAGCTACCGGGTTGACAAGGGCTTCGACCATTTCAAGGTAGCGCTGAGCATCGGCGTGCAGCGCATGGTGCGCTCGGATCTCGCTTGCTCTGGGGTGATGTTCACCATCGATACCGAATCGGGCTTTCGCGACGCGGTGTTGATCAGCGCGGCTTACGGGCTCGGCGAAAATGTGGTGCAAGGCTCGGTGACACCGGACGAATACACGGTTTTCAAAACCACCCTGAAGACCGGACACCGGCCGATTTTGCAAAAGACGGTGGGAAGCAAGGAATTCAAGCTCATCTACGACACCGGCGGCGGGAAGATGGTGAAAAACGTGCCCGTCGCGCCCGCCGACCGCGCGAAGCTGGCGCTCACCGACGACGAGGTGCTGGAACTCGCGCGCTGGGGCTGCATCGTCGAGGAACACTACTCCGCCAAGCGCGGCAGTCCGGCGCCGATGGATTTGGAGTGGGCCAAGGATGGGAACACCGGCGAACTTTTCATCGTGCAGGCGCGGCCTGAGACGGTGCAGTCGCGGAAGAATCCCGACGTTTTGGAAACCTATCAGCTCGGGAAGCGAAGCAAGGTGCTCGTGAGCGGACGAAGTGTGGGTGAGAAAATCGCGACGGGAAAAGTGCGTGTCATTCAGAGCGCACAGCACATCGGGCAGTTTCAGGAAGGCGAAATCCTCGTCACCGACAAGACCGACCCCGACTGGCAGCCGATCATGAAAAAGGCCGCCGCCATCATCACCAATCGCGGCGGACGCACCTGCCACGCGGCCATCGTCAGCCGCGAACTCGGCGTGCCCGCCATCGTCGGCACCGAGCACGGCACCGACGCGCTCAAGGACGGCCAGATGGTCACGGTGAGCTGCGCCGAGGGCGACGCGGGTTTCGTCTATGAAGGTGCGCTGCCCTTCGACGTGGAGCGCACGAACCTCAAAGACCTCGGCCATCCGCGCACCAAGGTAATGATGAATCTCGCCAATCCCGAGGAAGCCTTTTCGTTATCCTTCATCCCTAACAGTGGCGTCGGCCTCGCACGGATGGAGTTTATCATCACCACTTTAATCAAGATTCATCCGCTCGCGCTCACCGGTTTCGACCAGCTCGCCGATGCCGTTGCGAAAGCCGAGATCGAGCGCCTCACCGCAGGCTATGCGGACAAGCCGCAGTTCTTCGTGGACAAGCTCGCCCAGGGCGTCGCCATGCTCGCCGCCGCGTTCTATCCGAAGGATGTCATCCTGCGACTGAGTGATTTCAAAACCAACGAGTATGCGAACCTCATCGGCGGAAAAGAGTTCGAGCCGGACGAGGAAAACCCGATGCTCGGATTCCGCGGCGCGAGCCGCTACTGCCACCCGCGCTACCAGGCCGGCTTCGCGCTCGAATGCCGCGCCGTGAAAAAGGTGCGTGAGGAGATGGGCCTCACCAATCTCAAGCTGATGATCCCTTTCTGCCGCACCATCGAGGAAGGCCTGCGGGTGCAGGAAGAGATGGCAAAGCATGGCCTCAAGCGCGGCGAAAACGGGCTGGAGATTTACGTGATGTGCGAGATTCCGGCCAACGTCATCCTCGCGGAGGATTTCGCGGAAATTTTCGACGGCTTCAGCATCGGCTCGAACGATCTCACCCAGCTCATCCTCGGCGTGGACCGCGATAGCGAAATCGTCGCTCCCATTTTTGATGAACGAAATCCCGCGGTGAAAAAGATGATCGCCCAAGTCATCGCCACCTGCCGTGCGAAAGGGCGCAAGATCGGAATCTGCGGCCAGGCGCCGAGTGATTTCCCGGAGTTCGCGCAGTTCCTCGTCGAGCACGGCATCGACAGCATCTCGCTGAATCCCGACACCGTGCTGAAAACGACGCTGGCGATTTTGGAGACGGAAGCCGTTTTGAAAAGTCGTGACGTAGTGTGATGTCTATCCTCGATCTCATCCTCGCCGCGCTGCCGATCGTGTTGCTCGTCTATTTGATGACGAAAAAGCAGAGCGTATCGTCGAACCGTGCGCTGCCACTGGCGGCGCTGGTGCTCTATTTTATCCTTCTTACTTATTTTCGAACGCAACCGGTGCTCGTCCATGCGGCGGTGGTGGAGGGATTGCTAACCGCGCTCACGCCGATCCTCATCGTCTGGGGCGCGATCCTTCTTTTCAAAACAATGGAGCACTCGGGCGCGATGAGCACGGTGCGGCAGTGGCTCGACGGCATCACCACGAACCGCGTGGCGCAGCTCATGATCGTAGGTTGGGCGTTTTCGTTTTTGGTGGAAGGCGTCAGCGGATTCGGCACGCCTGCCGCGCTGGCCGCGCCACTGCTCGTGGGACTCGGCTTTGCGCCGCTGCCCGTGGCGGTGCTGTGCCTGATGATGAACACCGTGCCGGTTTCCTTTGGTGCGGTGGGAATGCCGACTTGGTTTGGCCTCGGCGGGCTCGAGCTGACTCCCGGTGAGTTGCGCGAAGTTGCGTTCAAGACCGCCTTGATTCATGCCGGGGCGGCGTTGGTCATTCCGCTGCTCGCGTTGCGCGTGGTGGTGTCCGCGCGGGAGATCCGGGAAAACCTCGGTTTCATCGCGCTCGTCATCGGCGCGACGATGGCGGCCTATGTCGCGGTGGCGCGTTTCAACGTCGAATTCCCCTCCATCGCGGGCGGTGTTTGCGGACTCGCCGCCTCCGTTATTTTAGCGCGGCATGGCATCGGACTGGCGCCCGCTGAGACCACGCCGCGCCCGGAGAAAATAGCCCTCGCCAGCCTGCTCAAAGCCACCTTCCCGCTGTGGGCCACGGTGCTCATTCTCATCATCACCCGTATTGATGCGCTCGGTCTGAAAGCTTGGCTGACCGCCAGCGCACCCGCTATCCATCTCCCACTTTCAGCGCTCGGTGAACTGCGCATCAGTCCGGCGCTCGTTGTCCAGTGGCGGCACATTTTCGGCACCGAGCTGAGCTGGTCGCACGCGGTGCTTTACGTGCCGTCGGTCATGCCATTCTTCCTCGTCTCCGCACTCACGTTCGCTCTGTTCCGAACGCCCACGGCGGCGGTGCGCGCGGCGTGGCAGCAGTCGTTCCGGCAAGTGCTCAAGCCCATCGGCGCTTTCCTCGGCGCGTTGGTTTTGGTGAAGCTGCTCATGGTCGGCGGCGAGCGTTCGTGCGCTGCGATTCTTGGCCACGGGCTGGCTCGAATGGGTGGCGGGGCGTGGCAGTTCGCCGCCGTGTATCTCGGCGCGCTCGGCTCATTTTTCTCCGGCTCGAACACCGTCTCGAACCTCACCTTCGGCGGCATTCAGGATGCCACCGCCACGTCGCTGGGCCTTTCCCGCACCACGATCCTGAGCCTGCAATCCGCCGGCGGCGCGATGGGCAACATGGTCTGCATCCACAACATCGTCGCCGTCTGCTCCATCCTCGGCCTGCACGGTGAGGAGGGCCGCATCCTACGTCGGATGATTCTTCCGCTGTTGCTTTATGGAGCCATCGCAGGGGCGGTCTCGCTTCTCCTGTGAACCCGCCCCGCCGCCTTTACGCTATTTATGTTATCCTTGGTGGCATCAGGTTTCGCGCCGGGGGAAGGGGGTCTGGGCCGAATGGCACGGTTTTAAGCGAATCATCGGAGAGTCAGCAGGCAAGGAAAGCCGTCCTTCCAGGCGGCAGCGGAACCCCAGCACACGACCCCTTACCGATGAAGCCTCTGCGAAATCCAGCCGCCTCGAAGGACGGCGTTCCGTAAAGGACGTCGCATTTTTCCGGGCAACATCGTTTCCCCAAAGCTACAAAGTGCCCGGCACTTCGCTTAAAACCGTGCCATTCGGGTCTGGGCCGATCATGAACTGCATCGACTTGGAATACTTTTAGGGAAACAGCGCGAATCTTAGTAAGTTGTTGCCGGTCTCTCACCGCACTGGCATGATTTTTATAAGGGTGGCTGCTGAAATTGATCCCCCGCTCCAACAGAATGAACTCATGAACACGAATGCTCCAATTGTTGCGGGAATCGATTTTTCCGCCCCGACCTTATCGGTCTTGCGCCACGCCATTCAGATTGCCGCCCGATCCGGTGCCCCTGTGGTTGCCCTGCACGTGCTCGACAGCGGCAGTCTCGCCCACCGTGCGGCAAGCGGAGGACTGAATCCGGCGGCTGGGCTTCTCGAAAAGCAGGCCCGGGAAAGACTTGCAGGATGGATCGCGGCTGAGGACGCGGCAACCGAAATCCGGATCGAGATTCGGAAAGGTCGGCCTGCGGAGGAGTTACAACGCTCGGTCGAGGAACACGGGGCGTCCCTGCTGGTGATCGCCGCCAATGACACCACCAAGAAACGACTGGGTTCAATCGCGTCGCATTGTGTGCGTTCGGTCCCATGCGACGTCATGGTCTTGCGCGACTGGCAGCAAGGCAATTTTACTAAGATCATAGTATGCAGTGATTTCTCGCCGGCGTCGGCGCACGCTCTGGCGCGCGGGGTTTCGCTGGCCGCCGCGCATGGGGCTGAGTTGGAAGTCGTCCACGTGATCTATCCGCCGTCGCGCGACGCGTGGGGGGAAGTGCTGGAGCATGAGGCGGCAGCGCCAATGAGCTACGTCGAGGAATGCCGCGCGAAGGTGGATGAACAGATGATGAAGTCGCTGTCACCTCATGCGGAAGCACTGGCCACGATCAAGCATCGAACCGTGATCCTCGAATCCGTGCTGGCCTCTGCCGCACTGACCTATCACATCCAGGATACCGGTGCGGATCTGGTGGTGCTTGGAACCCGTAGTCAATCGAAGCTCGCCAGCTACTTCATCGGCACCAATGCGGAACGTCTGCTGCATGACGCCACGGTCTCGATCCTTGCGGTCCGTGGCTGAGCGGCGTTCGAGGTCTTTCGCCGGGGAGCTGGCTGGGTTCATTGCCACCGGTTTGATTGCAAAAAAAGCCTCTGTTAAAAATCTATTGATAATGCGGCTTATAAAACCACGTTAACAAACTCCGTCACTTCAAGATCCTCGTTGTCTGGAGAACCCCGACCCAATCCCTGTTTCACGAGCCACCCGCCACAAGCAAACCCCCAGAAATCATGTCCACCACCGTCCCTTTCACCTCCATCGTCGTCGGCACCGACTTCACCCCATGCTCGGCGGTCGCGCTCGCACAGGCTATCCGCATCGCAGGTTGGTCAGGGGGGGCGAAAGTCCACGTCGTCCATGTCATCGATACGGCTGTGGTCATCGAACTCGAAACGGCCTTCTCGCCGATGCAGGAGGCCATCCGGGATGGGCTGACCAAGGACGCTGAGAATGCCTGGTCCCGTTTCGCCAAGGATGTGCCGGAGGCCGAGGGTTTGCCCATCGAAGTCTCGATTAACAATCGGATCGTCGGCATCCTTAGGCGTGCCCGCGAGGATAAGGCCGACCTGATCGTGATGGGCGCTTTCGGACAGAGAGCGCCGGATGTCGGCATGGGCACCGTCGCCACCGCCTGTGTGCGCAAGAGCATGACCGATGTGCTGCTCGTGCGGGACACGCGGCCCCAGGGTGGGAGCGAACCCTTCAAGACCATCGTCGCCGCAGTGGACTTCTCGCCGACCTCGCTGCGAGCCGTGGCGCGGGCCGCGATGTTCGCGGCAAAGGACGGTGCCAAGTTGCACCTGCTGCACGTATTTCAAGCCCCGTGGCGCCAATTGCACTACAGCGAGTCAACGCCGCTGGCTTCGGATCACCAACAGAAAGATTACCGCGACGGGCTGGAGCGTCGGCTCGCCGAGTTCTGCCGCCATGCGCTTGAGGCACATGCGGGGTTGGACGCGAGCATGGTCGTTTATGACTACAACGGCCACCGCTCCGGCATCGTCGAATACGCGGACAAGGCGGGTGCAGACCTGATCGTGCTGGGCACACGGGGCCGAACCAACCTCCGTGACCTGCTCTTGGGCAGCACGGCGGAAAAGGCGGTGGAGGAGAGCAAGTGCTCGATCCTCGCCGTCAAGCCCGAGGGTTTTCATCACCCGCTGGCGGCGGATGAGACGCCCGCACCGTCGCCGCTCAATTGGATTGTCTGATCGGGAACCCTCAGGCGGGATGCCGCGCTCGCCGACAGAGGATCTTGGATGAAGGTCGCCCTTTATTCCAGTTAGCCCTACGGCAAACCGTTCTTGGATGCTGTCAACGCCGTGCCCTCTGGCGCGGGACACCGCTTTCCAATCAATGCCGAGCCGCTGGCAAACCGTCGCCTGTTCAGCGTCCGCAAGGTGGGTTTGCGAAGGTGCATCACCCGCCGGTCTTCCAAAGTCAAAGAGGTGGTCGCCAGCATCTGGGTGGATGGCAGGCCCCGGATGGGCTTCCAATCGCCCGTCTCCGAGATTGTTCCCGCAATGGCATATTCTGCCTTCCTCCCGCAGAATCAATTCACTTTTAAAATCAGGTGAACGGACTTACGCGAGCGATGGCGTGGATGGTGGGAATTTTCATCGGATCCGGCGAGAGCGCCCTCAGACCGGGACAAGCATCGTGGATTCCGGCCAGAGGGCGGAAAGGGCTTCGTCGAGCGTGGCGAGCTTTCCGCCATTGCGTTTCGCGAGTTCGGCGAGCCATGAATCGGTGATCTGGCGGTGGTCGGTGAGGCGGGTGGGGGAGATCTCCGTGTAGGAAAAATTGTCCGGCCAGAAGGTGTGTTTGGTGTGGGCGTGCAGATCCGAAAGGACTATCCACGCGGCACCTGGCGTTTTGTCGTTGGCTTGCTGCATGTGAAGGCGGAGCAGCGTTCCTTCGGTAACCGGACAGGTCGCGAATTTGTCCTTTCTGACCGTGGCAAGCCAGGCATGCACCCGGTGGTGATGCGGATGGCCGTTTAACGACATGGCCACCAGAACATTTCCGTCGAGAAGCCAGGTCATTCCTTTAGCATCTCCTCGATTTGCTCCGATGTGTATCCCGCGATTTCAAGCGGACTGACAAGATCGTCAACCATGGCCCGGCGGATATCCTCTTCTGTGATCTGCCGACTTCCCGATACAGAGACGGGAAATCCTGATTCAGGATGGATATTTGATGACTCCGGGAACAATGGAAATGTCCGGGAGGGCTGAGTGGAGTTTCGCCGCAAAAGATCCCCCACCGCCTTGCTGATAGAGGTTTTCGTGGCTATCGCATGGCTGCGCGCCATCGCGTAGAGGTCGTCGTCGAGATTGATGGTCAGGCGCATGGGCGCACCATGGTGCAATGGTGCAGTGGTGTCAAGGTTGGTGCGGGTGTGATCTTCACCCGGTAGGGCCGATCCGGCCCGGTCGGCCCACTTCAAAAATCTGATTGTATGATCACCCCATTGGAAATGAGATCCCGGAGTAAACAGCACTCCCGTCCCGCGACTTCACTACCTTCCCGAGAATACAGCCCTTCCGTTTCCATTAGGGCCGACCGGGCCGGATCTGCCCTACCATTGTGGGGTGGGTTTCTCCACGTGAGCATCATCCATGAATTGAGACCACACTCAGAAATGGGATCCAGGCTTTTTTGAAATGCTCGCCAAGCTTGTCCAGAGTGGCGGGTCTTTTACAGTCGAAAACTTTTTTAGCAAGAGCGCGGGAGTCGAATTCGACTTGAAGACCGTGCCAGAAGTTGTCGGATTGCCTGAAAAATGCCCCGAAGCGGATGGACATGTCCGGTGTGATGGAGCGTTTGCCGTGGACGATTTCGTTGATGGTGCGGGGAGATACACCGATGGATCGCGCCATCGCGTTCTGGGGAATGCCCGTGGGTTGAAGGTATTCTTCGAGGATAAATTCATAGTCGCGGATGGAGCAGTCAATCGGGCCGTTGGCCATCCAACGGAAAACGATGCGCCATTGGGAATTGATGCGGATGGAGTGCATTCCCGAGTCTTAGTGCTTCAAAACAGTTTCCGGGAGGGACTGCGAGGTCAAATATCTTGCGGGACATAAGGAACAATCCCCCTCTTTCCGAGCATTGACGGAGCTACCAAAGTCAATAGGATACGAGATCAACAGCTTTTCGCTGTTTTCATTTTCTAGGAAGACTGATGGCCGTTGTGAAATTCCAGTTCCCGTCCCGGGGCTTTTGTGTAGTAGCAACAAAAGTTGCTGAGGCGAATTACTTTCTTCACAAGTTAAGAGGATCGAAAGGTTACAACGATGAATTTAACTACCACTTGAGTGCGTTTGCTTCCGCTGCTAGGAGTATTACTTTTTCGATGCAGTGTGTTATGTCTAAATATCCTGGTTTTGATGAATGGTATGTAACACATCAGGAACATCTAAGGAGCAATTGTCTCGCGAAATATTTTGTCAATCTTCGCAACTATATGCAGAAGGTTGGGGATGTTCCTGTGGAACATACGGGTACTATGGCCGGTGGGGAATTTAAACAGTTTTCCTTTTTCGTAGATACAGAGGGCCTTGAAGGTGCGCCGGATGGTGAAGTGACTGGGTTGGCAGAGGAGTATTTTGTAGCGGTTTTGAAGGTCGTAGAAGAATGTTACAGAGATTTTTCGGTTTTCGTTGATCCGCGGGTGCTGTTTACAGAGGAGGGATTGGAGAGGATTGGGTGGGTGATTGAAGACATTGAAGAAGCAGTTGGCCTTCCTAGGGGGTGGACTGATGTCCCTTATGAAGGTGGCGACAAAAATCATCAAAGATTGCGTATTTTGGCTCGAAACTACCAAGGCGATGAAATGCTAGAAAAGTATTTCAAGGAATTCGGATTGATTTCTCCTGATTCCGATAGGAGTTGAGATTTCAGAGAAATCTGGAATTGAGTTCAGCTGTTTATCAGAAATCAAAGAGATTCATCTGAGGTGAATTGGCTTCGGGAAGGGAGTCTTCGAGCTTCGTGGTTTTCGGCTTGGGATGCTTGTCCTTCGCGGCGGGTTTGGTGGAGTTCATCTCAAGATGGCTCAGGATGGCTTTCGCGCGTTCGAGGACGGGTTTTGGGAGGCCGGCTAGTCTTGCTACCTGGATGCCGTAGGATTTGTCGGCGGAGCCGGGGAGGATCTTGTGGAGGAAGATAATTTCCTCGTTCCATTCGCGGACGGCGACGTTGCAGTTGACTACGGCGTCCCTAGTATTTGCGAGGTCGGTGAGCTCGTGGTAGTGGGTGGCGAAGAGGGTGCGGCACTTGGTCTCGTCATGGAGGTGCTCGGCGACTGCCCAGGCGATGGAGAGGCCGTCGAAGGTGGCGGTGCCGCGGCCGATCTCGTCGAGGATGACCAGGGATTTTTCGGTGGCGTGGTTTAGGATGAGGGCGGTTTCGCTCATCTCGACCATGAAGGTGGATTGGCCGCGTGAGAGGTCGTCGGAGGCGCCGACGCGGCAGAAGATGCGGTCGGCGAGGCCGATGATTGCGGAATCGGCGGGGACGTAGGCACCGATCTGCGCCATCAGGGTGATGAGGGCGAGCTGGCGGATGTAGGTGGATTTTCCGGCCATGTTGGGGCCGGTGAGGATCTGCAGGCGGCTGGAATCCGGGAGGAGTTCGGTGTCGTTGGGGACGAACTTGGTGTCGGTGAGGGTTTGTTCGAGGACGGGGTGGCGGCCGTTTTCGATGATGAGTTCGGTGCCTTGGGTGAGGATGGGGCGGCAGTGGCGGTGGAGCTGGGCGGTTTCCGCGAGCGCGCACAGGGTATCGATTTCGGCGATGGCGGCGGCGGTTTCTTTGAGTTCTTTTAGGTTCTTTACGACTTCTTGGCGAAGCTCTAGGAAGAGTTCGTATTCTAACTGTTTGGAGCGTTCTTCGGCTCCGAGAACCTTGTTCTCCATTTCTTTAAGCGCGGGGGTGATGTAGCGCTCGGCGTTGCTCATGGTCTGCTTGCGCGTGTAGTCGTCGGGGACTTTCGCGAGCTGGCTGGTGGTGATTTCGATGAAGTAGCCGAAGACGTTGTTGAATTTGATTTTCAGGGAGTCGATGCCGGTGCGTTTGCGCTCGTCTTCCTGGAGGCGGGCGATCCAGTCCTTTCCACCCCGGGCGGCGGAGCGGAGTTCGTCGAGGTCGGCGGAGTGGCCGTCGCGGATGATGTTGCCGTCTTTTAGGTTGGCCGGGGGTTCTTCGGAGAGAGCGGCTTCTAGGAGTTGGGTGAGGTTTGGGAGGGGGTGAAGATTAGTGACTAGTGCCGAGTGATCAGTGATCAGTGAAGATGATGGATCGGTGGCGGTGGGGTGTGGGGCTGCGGCGGGGTCATTTTCCGGGGCGGGGGTGTTTGCTTGCCCGGAAGGCTTGGGTTGGGATGACCCAGGGCGATGCCCTGGGCTATTATGGGGCGCCCCGTTGGGGCTTAAGAGGGAAGTGAGGTCTTGTTTTAGGGTGGGGATTTGTTGGAGGGAGATTGCTAGGGACTGGAGGTCTCTTGGGTTGCCGGAGTTTTGGGAGAGGCGGGAGGTGGTGCGCTCGATGTCGCGGATGTTTTTGAGGGATTCGCGGGCTTTGGATAATAAGAAGGGCTCGGCGAGGAGGGCGGCGATGGTGTTTTGGCGGGCGGTGAGGGTTTCGATATCGCGGAGGGGGTGGAGGAGCCAACTGCGGAGGAGGCGTCCGCCCATGGGGGTTTGGGTGCGGTCTAGGACGGCTAATAATGTGTGCTTGGGACCGGAGCGGGATTCGATGAGGTCGAGGTTGCGTTGGGAGGCTTGGTCGATGAGGACGTGCTTGTCGTTTTCTAACAGGCGGGGCGGGTTGAGGTGTTCGCAGGGGCGGCGGAGTTGGGTGACCAGGTAGTGGAGGGCGGCTCCTGCGGCGGCGGATGCGGCGTGAAGGTTGGCGCAGCCGAAGCCGTCGAGGGAGTGGACGTTGAAATGGGATTTCAGGAGATCAACGGCATGCTCGGGGAGGAAGGTGTAGCCATCGTAGGGGAGGGCGTGGGGATGGTTTTCAGAGAAATCTGCGATCTGGTGGTCGGGGATGATGATTTCGGAAGGGGAGATGCGGGCGAGCTCGTCGAGAAGCTGGGCGGGGTCGGTGAACTCGGCGATGATGAATTCGCCGGTGGTGTGGTCGATGGCGGCGAGGCCGTATGAGGATTTGGTTTTCGAGAGGGCGGCGAGGTAGTTGGGGCGCTGGTCGTCGAGGAGGGTGAGGTCGTCGATTGAGCCGGCGGTAAGGATGCGGGCGATTTCGCGGTCAACGAGCTTTCCGGGGATGGCTTCGGAGGTTTGCTCGGCGATGGCGACGCGTTTCCCTGCCTTGAGGAGGCGGGCGATGTAGTTCTGGGCGGCGTGGTAGGGGACGCCGCACATGGGGGTGCCGCCACGTTTGGTGAGGGCGACATTCATGATGGGCGCGGCGGTTTTCGCGTCCTCGAAGAACATTTCGTAGAAATCGCCAAGGCGGTAGAAGAGGATGATGTCGGCAGGCAGGCTTTTCCTCATGCCGAGGTATTGGGCCATCATCGGGGTGGGGGCGGACATGGGGGGATGCTGCGGGGCGAAACTTTAAACTTCAAATTTTAAACTCGAAGGAAGAGGAAGAAGATGGATTTACCTTGGGGTGGAAGGCTCGCTACCACTCGCAGGTCATTCAAAGTCTTTGTCCTTGGTGGAACAACAATCCGGACTGATCTGCGCTGACCCGGATCAGTCCTAACTGCCCGCGATCAGCGGCCAACAGGTAATTCGCCAGCCGTTGTCCCAGCAAACGATCCATCACCCGCTCCAGATTCCTTGCCCCGTATTCCGGGCTGTAACCTTCGCGCAGGATCAGCTCCACCGCGCTTTCATCAAGCTGCACCGTCACGCCCCGATCCGAAACCCTCGCATTCAGTTGCGTGAGCAATTTCCCCACGATCTCCCGCGCCGCGTCCATCCCCAGGGTATTGAAATGCACGATCTTCGTCAGCCGGTTCACCAGCTCCGGGCGCAGGTGCTTGCGGATCGCCTCTTCGCATGGAGCGTGGGCATCTTGCCCACGTTCTTCATCTTCCATCCCAAACCCCATCCTCCTCTTCGCCACCACCCCGCTCCCCAGATTGCTCGTCAATATGATCACCGACTCCCGGAAGCTGCACTTCCGCCCCTGGCTGTCGGTGAGCGTTCCCTCATCGAAGATTTGCAGAAACAAATCCAGCACCCGTGGATGGGCTTTCTCGATCTCATCGAACAACACCACGCTGTAGGGATGCGTGCGGATCGCATCCGTTAGCTGGCCACCCTCGTCGTGGCCGACATATCCCGGCGGCGAGCCGATCAGCTTGGCGACCGAGTGCTCCTCCATGAACTCGGACATGTCGAAACGGATCATGCGCCGCTCGTCGTGAAACAAAAACTCCGCCAGCGCCTTCGCCAGCTCCGTCTTGCCGGTTCCGGATGGTCCCACAAACAGAAACACGCCCGCCGGACGCTCGGGTTTCTTCAGTCCGGCACGCGCCAGCCGCACCGCCTCCGCCACGGCGGCGATGGCTTCCGGCTGTCCTTTCACCCGGCCGGAAAGCAACTCCTCCAGCCGCTTCAAGCGCTCCCCTTCATCCGCCGTCAGCGTGCCCACCGGAATCCCGCACCGCGCAGCAACCACTGCGGCAATTTCTTGCCGTCCGATCCGTGTTTCCGAGTTTTCTCCTGCCGCTCTGGGCGTCAAAGTCCGAAACCTCACCGCCGCACAAGCCTGATCCACCAAATCCAGCGCTTTATCCGGCAACCTGAAATCCGGCAGATACCTCACCGACCACTCCACCGCCGCCCGCAGCGCATCGTCGTCCAGAGCAACGCCATGGTGTTCTTCCAAGCGCTCGCGTAAGGCACTTAGAATTACCACCGCCTCTTCCGGTGTGGGTTCCTCGATCCGCAGCGGCTGGAATCGCCGTTCCAGCGCACCATCCTTTTCGATGGTCTGTCGGTATTCCTTGCTGGTTGTCGCGCCGATCAAACGGATCGCGCCACGGGCCAGCGCGGGTTTCAGGATGTTCGCCGCATCCATGCTGCCGCCCGCCTGCCCGGCACCCAGCAACAGATGGATCTCGTCGATAAACAGGATCGGCCTCGGCTCTGTGGACGCCTCACGGATCACCGCTTCCATCCGTTCCTCGAATTCCCCGCGATACTTCGTCCCGGCCACCAGTGAGGGCAGGGAAATCTCGATGACCCGGGTCTTGCCCAGCTCTTCCGGCAAGCTCCCATCCGCCATGAGCTGCGCGAAACCCTCGACCACCCCGGTCTTCCCGACGCCCGGCTCGCCGATCAAAATCAGGTTGTTCTTCCGGCTTTGTAGCAGAACCCGGGTAATCGCCACCAGCTCCGCCCTCCGACCGATCAAAGGCGGCAAAGCCCCCGCCGCCGCCAGCGCAGTAAGATCCCGCCCGAACCGCTCCAGCGCCGTCTTCTTCTTCGGCTTCTCATCCTCCTCCATGGGCTTCGCACTCTTCCTCTTCCCTTGTGTCTTATGTCTTGAAATCTTCCGTCTCAGTTCTTGCAACACCTCAAACGAATCGTGCCCCAGCTTCGTCACAGCCGCCGTGAATACAGGATCTCCACTCTCGATCAAAGCCACCAGCAGATGCGCGGGCCGCAGGCTTCCGCCATCCACCGACGCTAGGGCTGCTCCCTGTTTGAAAATCTTCCGCAGCGCAGGACTCCGGTGCAAGGGACGCTCCGCCGCCTCCGGCTCACGCCCCAACTCCGCCCGCAAGACCCGCCGCAGTTTCACCGGTGATAGCCCGACCTCCGCCATGGCCCCCTTCACTTCGGAAAAATCCGCAGCAATCCGTTCCTCCGCCACCATCCACTCCGGCGCAGCCGCATCCAGCAACGCGGAAAGATCCAGATCCACCGCCTTGCATACGCCAATCCAGAAATGCGCGGGTTCGATCACCGGAAACCCGGCAAGCGCCGCTTCGGCCTCAGCAATGCGCCAGCAGATGTCAGTGGAAGGGGAGATCATGAGAAATCAGAATAATTGGCAGAGAATTTCCGGTGGGCGAATCAAATAACATCAAACAAAAAAACGTTGATGTAAATGGGCTTGCTGGATCTTAGTCGGATTAACGAGGGTGGGAATCAAAGAAATCAAGCCTAGTAGGGAACGTAGCGTTTGGTTTTGTGGGCAGTAGCTAGATCAAGGTGTTGGCAACTGACTCGTCAAGGATTCCATTTTTCATCCTACAGGATTTCTGATTTGTAGAAATTTCTTGGGCTTGGATCGGATGGACAAACCGAGTGGACTGCAGAGATGCCGAATCCACGCCAAATCAATTTTGCAGAAGCAGCCCAGCTCGCCGCAGTCCGGATGGAGGGAACCACTCTGAAACACTGCGGCGATCAACTGTCCCATTTCCAATCCAACTGTCGCCTGATGATGAGTGTCATCACCGCGCCACCGTTCATGACAGTGACTTCTATGCAGTGGGCACATGCTGGCACCAAAGCGGCTCACGACACCTTCGGTGAAGGATCCGATCTGGCAACCTCTCTCCAAGAGGCAAGCCCAGAGCAAATAAAGATGCTTGAGAGACGGTCACACGAGAACATGGCAAAAATTGTAGGGGCTGATATAGTTCCGGTCGGCGAGACCAACTCATTTAATTTACAAATGACCCACGTAGCCAAAGGCATGGATCAGCTACTTAAAGGGTTTCACCCGGATATTGCGGAAATGTTCGAGAACCTTTTGAAGGCTCTGACAATCCAGGCATGGGCCGCCTACGAGGCCATGACCAAGGAACTGTGGGAGTCGGTACGCGATTCCGCGAATAAATCTTTCACCCGTCCGACAGGACAGGAGTGGTCGGATAAGAAGCTTGGATTCGACGCCAGAAACAAGATCCGGAACACCTACGCATTCGGATTTCGCCAAAATCCTGAGATTCTCAGTCATTTAACCAGGGCAAGAATTGATCCTCTGGCGCTGATGCGTAATTTACTGGTTCACCACGGCGGCAGAGTGGATCGAATTTTCCAAAAAGACGCGGCCTATCATTCATCGATACAGACTTTTGCAACCCTTCCAGAACGGGTTCGCGTCCCCTTCGACGGGCCGATGGTCATTTCTGTGATTGAACCAGCCATTGCTGCGGGTTATGATTTAATTGCAGCCGTTGATAAGTGGATTGAGAGGAATCCATGAAAAGTGGCGGACATGCTGCTGTGCGAGAATTGATGCCTGTGGAAGCAGGCCAGTGTTACGGTTCCTCGTCTCAATCTCCAGAGGGAAAGTGATAGTCCCAAAAAAGGTGAATCACCCACTTGCCATTGACTACTAACCGAAGCTTGTCTTGGGACAAAACCAACGACTTGACAGTCTCATGCGGCCCAGGAACTACGAAGAGTTCGATCCCTAGCTCGCAATCGATGACTGATACGGAGCCATCATCACTACCGAAAAAGGCCAAAGGATAACAATCAAACGTCACGATTGGGGATTGAGAACCAAAGCTGCGACTTGTCTGACATTTTCTGAGGAGCCTTCCCGTTGCTACATCCCAGATCTCGATCCCGTGCGAGGGGACGAGAAGCTTTGAGTTGTCGTCACAAAGTGCAATTTGCGACACCCTCCGATCCTCGCTCTCGAAGTAGGTTGTGATTTTGTGCCACTTCCGGCCAAACAACTTCCGGCATGAATACCGTGCCAATGTTGCCTTGTGAAGATAGCAGTCGCGAATCATCGCAATCGCCCATCTCCCGTCATCGCTAATGCACGCTTCCGAATCGCAGCTGCCCGGGAGCTGCATTGAAGACACGGCGCGGTCCAAGACATTGTCCCACATTACTATATTATCGTACGAACGGGGGACTGACTGACGAAAGATCGTGAAACGGCCATCGGGTGTCGAGCGTGAGGTATGCAACCCCGATGAGTAGTGATAACGAGTCGCTTGATGTTTCGGTTGTGCTCCCAGGACTTTTTCGTAAAAATCATCTATGGACGCAGATGTCTCCAAACGGCGCTCCAAGACTCCGAATCTCAATTTTGTAAATGCACCGTTAGCGCAAATCCGTTGTTCCAATTCTTGGAGACCGCTATCCGTAAGCAAGTCCTCCTGGAGTTGAAGGCTACGAACAAGTTTGAGTGCTGCTGTGAATTGCCCACGGGCGAAAGCTTCTTCGGCAAGAGCGAGATCCAATTCCACCAGTTCGCGTTTGTGATAGACTTCAGTAAAGCTGGTTGGCCGTGCCAAGGATTGAAATGATGAAGGTAGAGGCAATGAAATCTTTAGTGAAAATACCTGGTTACTACCATCGCAACCAAAGAGCATGACATGATCATTAAACCACTTCACTTCCCATAGGTTGAGATCAATGTATTTGAGCATGATCGTGCAGATTCTCCTGCCGCTAGATAATTGCCACAACCCGATTAAGGACGATGGTTTCGTTTTCTTATCGGTATAGAACACATTATTAGAACCTACACCCAATAAATATTTATTCTCGGGCGAAAATGCAAGTTTACTGTGGTCGCAACCGTTTTTAATTACTCTCTTAATGCCGTCATCCACGGCCCACACATGAAGAGGGCGTCCACCAGCAATATAGTCACCAGCAGGAGACAAGGACAGGCGCATCACACAGTCTCCCGGTGAAGTTTTCGACAGGGTGCCAACCATTTGCCAATCTCCGCTGGATGCGGCCATGCCAAGCAAGTCTTTACTGTCGCCGATGAAGCCCATACGCCGTGTGTGGGAACTGTGGTGAATTATGGGTCGCTTCCATAAGCGGGGTACATCTTGGCAGAGAACAATGTATCCCGACGATGGGATCTCAACGGCGTCATATACGGCAACTTCAGGTAGCTTTGTAATATGATGAGTCTTAAATGGCCAAGCGCCCGCCAGTCTTTTGGCTTCCTCTGGGCTTGACAGATTAAGTTCTCCCACGAGCCACAGGTCTGGTAGCTTCCAAATGCGTATGCGCCCGTCGGATGTGCCGCCAGTAAGCAATTCATTCTCATTGAGCAGGCTAAAACAGGAGACACGGCACTTATGTGCACCTCGACTTTGGACGAGTGCATGTGTCCTTAGATCAAATGAGTAAATGCGAGTCTCGATTGGGATTTCAAGCTTTCCATCCTTCATTCTAGCACGATCAGGCTGCGTTAAGGGCTTGTGCTGTGTGAAAACCAGCCAATAACCATCACTTGTGATTGCACAGTCGCTGATCCAAAGCCCATCGCGGACACTCCGACCAACGACAGTTGTTGGAAGCGTTTCTGCGGGCTGCGGAATCGGGAATGAAGCCACCTTTACCCCATCCAGTGTTTGGATAAGAACACTGCCAGTCCTGCTTACGGTGATCAAGTGAGTGTCTCCCTGCTCCGTAGTGACCAGCCGGATGGCCACGAGTCCCGATGGATGGCGCGCAATCGTCTTCAATCGTGTTTCATTCGTGGGCAGCTGTTGCAAGCGAGCTGCATGGGCTTGTGTAGGAACGCCGCTCTCTGTGCAGATGTGAACCAATAGTGTATCAAGAGCGTCGGAATTAATCTCGTCGCGGAAGCTCGACAACTCCTTAATGATGTCTTCGTCGGTGGCTTTGGCCAACCGCCATTCAGTCACCAACAAGTTGAATTTTGCGTTGAGATTCCGAGGATTAAGCTCCATCGCCTGTTCAAGGCACTCAATTCCACGCTCAGTTTTGCCAAGGTCTAGCAGGGACGCGCCTTTGTTGTTCAGTGCATCGGATGAAGCCTGACCTTCGCCAGTATAGCTGCGAGGATACGTCTCACCTGTGAGGTTTTCATGTATCCTAATGAGCGCCTCGGCTTGAGCTAGAAGGCTTGATGACCGCTGCTTGACGGGCACCACAAGACATTCGTGAAGCAGTTGAGCCAGTGGGTCAGTCTGGACTTTTTCCTGATAGAATTCCTCAAGCACAAAGGGCGCAGCCCTACCATCAGCCCAATCGCATTCGCCTTTGAGCATCTCCAGAACCAATACCGCCCAACTCCAGGCATCCGATGCCGTTGATAGCGGTTGTCCAGCGAACTGCTCAGGCGATGCATACTCGGGAGTCAGGAAACCAGCCCCTTCCACTAGGATGCTTTGACCGACCTTGCGCGTTGTTGCAGCACCTTCATGGGCTGCCAAGCGGGCATTGGCGAGCCCGAAATCGCTGACCTTGGCAGCTCCGTCTGTCGTCATCAAAACATTGCCCGGCTTCACATCTTGATGCACTAGGCCTTTCTGATGGGAGAAGTACAGCCCCCACGCAACTTGAATGGCGATGTCCAGAATGCGCGCCATTCCGGCCTCGGTGCTTCCCTGATAGAGCCGACCACTACGAATCCACTCAGAAAGCGTACCTCCCTCCACAAACTCAGCAAAGATGCGCGGGATTCCTCCCAGTCTTCGGACATAGAAGCAACTGACTATGTGGGGATGCAGACCGAGATTGACCCATGTTTCTGCTTCTCGCTCGAAGTGGGATGCCTGTTCCTCTGTCTGAAAGAACTCGGGACGTGGTGATTTTACGGCCATGTCCATATCCCAGTCCTTGTGATAAGCTCGGTAAACGAGCCCCATGCCACCACTGGTGAAGACGTCGCGGATCGCATACTTGTCCAAAATGACATCGCCGATTTGCCAAATGGACGGAACCTGTTCTTGATCTGAGAAGTTCATAACGTGAATGGGGGAGTGTAGTCGATATTAGGCAATTCGTGATCTCCAATCCGATGCCGAACGCTCAGGTGCGTAGGCTCAATTCCTTGAGCATGAGTTTCCTTTCCCGGGATGCCCGTCTGGGGTTGGAAAAGCTCCACAAATGGATCTTCCCAACTGTCGCCATATACTTCGCGAACTTTTTTAAGATGACCTGAGCTAGCATTGGCTTCGATCGAATCTAAGAAAGCGAGAAACTCGTCCTTCTTCGCAATCGAGAAGATCCGCGTCTTAAAGCCGATTAATTTACGCAAAGGGCCTTCGGTCAAGAGTATTTCCATCTCCTTGTCTAAGAACATTGCATCACAATATGGAAGGTACGCCGAAATTATATCGATATCGTTAAACGGAGCCCTCTTCGGAAGCTTTTGAAGGCGGCTGGCCCTTCCCGCTAGGGCGGCAAACATAAGCGAGGAAATTCTTACATGCGGAACCATATCCAAGGCATCTGATTCAAGGAAACTCCATACTTTCTTGAATTCGGCTAAATCCCGCTCATCAGAGCCAAGTATCTTGAGTAGTTCAAAGAGAAGTAGCTCATTTGCATCAGGGAGCATATCCTCAATTTGAATCTGCCTAAGCCCGAAATAAGTCTCCAGTTTTTGCCTAAACACCGCCGTCCATTTTTCTTTAAGGACTATGGATAAGGCCAACCGCTCTTCCCGATACCATTCATCGTATGGGCGTCCTGTTTCTGATTGCCACCGCTCCCAAATTTTCGCGAAGCCAGTGTATTTCTGCCCTTTGGCAGCACGAAGGGACTCCTCTAATCCATCGATTGTTGATTGGTTTAGGGTGATACGAATATAGTTCTGCCAGGCATTAATCTCTCCATGCGTGACATCATTAATCGAGAGGGAAATTGGTGGATTCTCATGATTGCTGAGCGCGTGTGCGGCTCTTTCGCACAATTGCAGATTTCGGATCTCGTTCGATTGGAAAAAACGAACTCCTCGCGACAACAATTCATAGAGTCGCTTCAGTTTCTTGAAGTCTGTTACTGAGGCAATGGATTCTTCGTAATGAATCGGCGACTCTGGACAAACGAGGAGATGCAGCTTTGTCAAGCGATGTATTTTTCTGAACACTTCATCGAAAAAACTGAAGTGTTTTTGCTTCTCCATTCTTTCAAGCTTACTCTTGGGTGTCGACGGGTCTAAAATCCGAAGAATGTTGCTCAGAATGTTTTGATCCAGATAGAGCACTGAGACATTCAAGGGTGGCAAGGGAAAGGATTGTGTGTGCCAACAGGATCGGCAGCGCCGGATATGGCTATCACCGACCACCATCAATCCGCCAAACTCCTTCTCTACCCCGCATTTTGGACAGGTCGTAAACGGATGTCGAATGAAGTCACGGGCATTCATAATCATTTAATAGGAGTGATGAAACTCACTTCCCACCCTCCATTTCCAGCCGGATGAGCTCTGCGAGTTGTTTGGCAGTGGGGAGTTTGCCTTTTAGTTCGCCTGGCAGCTTCGATTGCAGTTGGTAGGCGGCGACGCCGATGGGGTTTGCCTTGGTGCGCGGGGCGTTCATGATTGAGGCTTCTTGAGTGCCTTCCTTGCCTTGGCTTCGAGCTTCTTGACGCTTTCCACGGAGGGTAGCTCCTCGGGCATGGTGCCGCCGAGTTCCTTGATGGTCTGGCGGACTTTGGCTCCGACATCCCGGTGGGCTTTGTTGGCCTTGTCCTTGCCGGTGATCTTCTCGCGACGGAGTTTCTCTTCGGCCTGGGTGGCGCGGAAGAGGTTGGCGGCGAGTTCGGTGCTGCCCATGTGGTCGAGGATCTGCTCGCTCTTTTTCAAGCCCTTGCGGCGGTAGATGTCCTTGGCTCCGAGTCCGCCGTAGAGTCCCATGTAGCCGTGGTTTTGAAAGATGGCGTAGTCACGCGGCTCAATGACCCCGGCATCCTTGGCGGCATCGGCAAGCTGGGTGTTGTGCGTGCGGAGCTCGGAGCGGATGGCAAGGCGGCGTTGTTCTTCGATTTCGGCGTCGCTCAATTCCTGCCTTCGGGTCTGGATGGCAAAGTAGGTCTGGCCTTGGGCGACGATTTCCTTGGATGGATCGGCGTTCTGGATGACGAGGTAGCAGGCGTAGCGCGACATCATCACAGTTTTCACCGCTCGCCTCGCTCCTTTGCCGACTTCGATCATATCGGTGACCTCAACGAAATGATCCTCCACGCGCTGGCCGCTGTTAAAACAAGCGGTGCGGGCGGCCTCGATGACGGACTGAAAATTCCGGTAATCGGCGTAATCGAGCACTTTGGCGAAGTCCCGGCTGGACCAGGATTCGTTGCCCGTCTGGTTGGTGTGGCGGATGGACTCGAATGGCGTGATTTGGTGACTCATGGTTTGATCGGACTATTTGCGGATAGCTGCGAGGAGTTTCGCGGCATCCGGGAAGCGGTCTTTGGGATTGCGGACGAGGGATTTGTCGATGGTGGTGGAGATTTCCTTGGCCAGACCCGGCAACCGCTCGCGGATGGGGACGGGATTTTCGTTGAGGATGATGTCGATGGGGTCGCGTTTGTGGTCGAAGCGGTAGGGAAATTTTCCGGTGAGGAGGTGGTAGAGAGTGGCTGCGAAGCTCCAGACATCGGAGACGGGTTTGACGTATTTGAAGTTCACGATTTGCTCGGGCGGCATGAAGACCGGGGTGCCGGCGTATTGGCCGGTGAGGCTCATGCCGCTGAGGCCGGCGATCTGGAAGTTCTTGGCGAGGCCGAAGTCGGACACCTTCGCCCGGCCTTGGTGGATGAGGATGTTGTGCGGCTTGATGTCGCGGTGGACGAAGCCTTCCTTGTGGGCGGCGGCGAGTCCTTCGAGCGCCTGGAGTGCCCACGGGCGGAGGGTATCCCATGGCAGGGTGCCGCCGTGGCTGCGGGCGACATCGGCGAGCGAGCCGCCATCGCAGTATTCCATGACGAAGAAGAAGGTGCCTTCGTCCGAGCCGCTGTCGAGGAAGCGGACGATATTGGGATGCCGGAGCTTGGCGATGACGTCCATCTCGCGCTTGAACTGGGCTATGGCACGGGTGTCGGCCTGGGCGCGGGAGAGCATGATTTTCACGGCCACTTTTTCGGCCCTGTTTTGCTGGGGCTTGGCGAGATAGACCGCCCCGCAGCCGCCGCGGCCGAGTTCGCGCTCGATGTGGTAGCCCTTGAGAAGGAACGCATCCTCGCCGGGTTTGCCGAAGATCAACTGCTGCATGGCCTCCGGCGATAGCCCGGAAAGATCGCCCTCCGGCAGGGCGGCATTCACCTGCCGGACACCAGGAGCGTCCGGCGCGGCCTTGATGCGCACCTCGATGCTGGATTGGCCGACGGTGATGCGGTCGCCGTGCTTGAGGTCTATGCTGGGATACTGGCGCTTGGCTCCTTGTTCCGGGGTTTCGCCTTTTTCGCGCCCGCCGCATTTTTTCCCGTTGATGTGGGTGCCGTTCATGCTGCCGAGATCGCGCAGGGAGGCCTGCGGTGGGCAGGCTTCGAGTAGGAAGTGGTGGCGGGAGACGCGATCATCGTTGGGAAGGCAGAGATGGCAGTCCGCCATCCGCCCGAGCAGGAAGGTGTCGTGCTCGGTGAGTTCGAAGGCTTTTGATGTGCCGTCGGGTTGTTGGACTTGGAGGTGGACGGTGGAGGGCACGGTTATTGGTTAGAGGTTATTTGTTATTGGGGAAGAGTTGAAGAGGAAAAGGCGGAATGTCTAAGGTCTGAAGAGGTTGGGTGTGGACGAGACGCCCACACTCACTGATTACGGTTGAGGCGGGAAATCGTCAACCTGGGTGGAAGACTGGCGGCGGGACGCCTCCAGCACGGCCTGCGGCGAGACGCCGCAGCTACTTTTGAGGAAACCGAGGGTGTCGACCCCGGAGAAGCCCATGGATTCGAGTTTCTCGCGGAGAGAGGCGATAGCTGCGTGGGCGAGCTTGTGGGCGGCTTGTTTGGAGATGCCGAGGGAAGCGCCGATCTCGCTGTAGCTTTTCCCATCGCGGATGCCTTCGGTGACTTGGCGCAGGCGGGGTGAGAGGGTGGCCATCGCTTGTTCGAGGTGTCTCGCGGATTCCTGCATGGCCGCATGTTCGGGCAGCGATGCCGCGTTGGCTGCTGGAATCCGTTCTATCAAAGCCTCTGGCCGGGTGGCGGACTCAGTGGCGGGCGAATCCAGCACATAGAGATGATGCCGGTGGTGGCGGACTTGTTTTTCGTAGAGATCGCGGAGGGCATTGCGCATCGCACGGGCGGCATACGCGGGAAAATCGCCTTTGGTTGGATCGAAAAGCCGGGCTGCACGGACAAGGGCTTCTTGAGCGACCATTTCGATTTCCGCATGGGGTAGGCCGGGGATATTGTCAAAATCCCGCGCGATCTTTGCCGCTACGGGAAGGAGATCGTTCACCAGTGCGCACATGGAGGTAACCCTGCGCATTCAAAATTCAAACTTCAAATTTCAAGGAAGATGGATGGATTCGGGAGTTGTGAATTTTTTACCGATGGTGAGGATGGGGGGGTGAAGGATCAGAGAAAGGTGAGGGACGTGGTGTTTGCGGGGATTGATTTCGAGGGGGCGGGGGCACAGCGCGGCCAGGAGGATTGGCCGGTGCAGATCGGGATGGGGACGTGGTCGGTGGCGGGGGGGTATGACAATTTCTATGTGTCGCTGCTGGAGCGGGAGGGGATAGTGGACTGGTATGCGAAGAAGATCCATGGGATCGAGGAAAGTCATTTGGAGGGAGCACCGAGCCTGCTTTCTCTTTGGCCGGAGGTGAACGGGCGGCTGGGTGATGGGGCGGTGCCGGTGGCGCACGCGAAGGGGACGGAGAAGCGTTTCCTGAGGAAATTTCCCGGAAATCCCTTCGATCCTTGGGTGGACACCCTGTTGCTTGCGAGGGCGGCGATGCCGGAACAGAGGAAGCATTCGCTAGGAGTGCTTTGCGAGGAGATAGGGGTGGCGGACAAGGTTCGGGAACTGGTGCCGGGGAGGAATTGGCACGATGCGATGTTCGATGCGGTGGCGAGCCTGGTGCTGCTCGAGTGGATGGTGAAGCGCTACGGGCTGGAGGATCTGCCGCTGTGGGCGCTGGTGGTGCCGAACACGGGTGCATGGTACAGGCTGCGGAAGGCGATGAGCTGAAATCTCAAATTTCAAAATTCAACTCCCAAGGAAGACGATGAGAAGGGCGCTGCAGATATTTTTTGGGGCGCTGCTTGTGGCGCTCATCGTTTTTGCGGTTACGCGGGAGCCGAGGAAGCCGGCGCTGCCGAGGTGGGAGAAGCAAGAGGAGCTTATTGCTAAGAGCGTTGAGCGGGCCCAGGAGAAGTATGAAAAATCGGCGGATATCGCTTTGGTGAAGGGCTTGCTGAAGGAAGACCTTTCGCACAGGGAGTTTGATTTCGCTGTGGTGGCGGAGGCGGTTTCCGGGAAAAAGGTGATACCGGCCTCTGGGCGGGCTTCTGCGGAAAGGGTTATCGCCGCGATCAATACTGTGATGGAAGGGCTGCTGGTGCGGATGAATGCGGAGGGATCGCCGGTGAAGGGGCTGAGGCGGATCAACGAGGGATCGAGGTTTTTCGAGGACGGGCTGCTTGAGGGCTTGGATGCGGGGGAAGGGATTTCCTGCGCCATCCCGCATACGAGGGATGGCGCTGCCCAGCGCTCCGGCTATCCGGATCTGCGGATCATCGACGATGTGACGGGGGATGTCTATTACCTCGATCCAAAGCTCATGGAACAGGGTTCGGTGGACAGCAGCCTGCGGACGTTCTATTTCGAACCGAAGGACACGACCCTGAAGATTACCGATGATGCGACCCATTTGCTCATCGGGATTGAGCACGATGGGAACGACGGCGACTGGGAGTTCCTCGGCTACCGGATGGTCGATCTCTCGAAGCTCAAGGTTAGGCTGAAGGCTGAGTTCCAGGCCTCGAACAAGGAGGTGTATTCGGAATCATCGGTTCTTGAAAAGCGGAGCGACGGGGGAAAGGATGGCGGCAGATGACACAATCCTCTTCGGGGCGGACCAGCGGTTCGGTGGCAATGGACGATTACCTTGAGCAGATCCTGCATCTGATCGAGGAAAAGGGCTATGCGCGCGCCGTGGACATTTCCTCGAATCTCGGGATCTCGCAAGCCAGCGTGACGAACATGCTCCGGAAACTCGATGGCGAGGGGCTGGTGAAGCACGAGAAATACCGTGGTACGGTGCTTACCGAGAATGGCCGCAAAATCGCTGGGGCAATTGTCGAAAGGCACGAGACGCTGACGCGTTTCCTGCGGCTTTTCGGGATCGATGAAGAAACGATTTACCGGGATGTCGAGGGCATGGAACACCATGTCTCACGGCCAACCCTTGAGGTGATACGCGCGGTGGCGGACGCATTGGAGGGCAACGGGGATTTTCTTGGCGAGGTCAAGGCACGGATACGGGCTGACGGCCAGAAATAAGGCGGGATTTGGGAATTTCGCAGTGCGTGGGATTTGCCTGGTTTCCCGAAGTAAAAAATGTCCCATTCGGAACTTTAGGCATGGCCAATTCATCGAAAATGGGGGAGGGTGACAGATGGGAAAGGCATTCGAAGCCGTTTTCCCGAATCAAACAATAAACCAACAAAGAACCATGCAAACTGCAAACGTCAATCTGCCAATCACCGTCACGGTGAGGCACGAAAGTGTGACCGACTCCCTCCGTGAATATGCCCAGAAGAAAATCGAAGGGTTGCACCTTGATTACCCGAAAATCATTGAGGCGAAGGTCATCCTTGACGTGCAGAAAAACCGGCACATTGCGGAAATCATCCTGTTCTGCACGAACCACATCACCATCGAGGCGCACACCGAGGGTAGGGACATGTATGTCGCACTGGATGAGACGATCGAGAAGATCGCCCGCCGCATGAGGAAGCACAAGACGCGCCTCCTCAAGAAGAGCCGTCCGCACCGCAACGAGTCGATCCGCTATCTTGAGGAGAGGCATTTCAACGAGGATGCGATGGATCATCCGGAGGATTCGGTTGAGGATCCGGTTCCATTCATCGTGTTCCCCGACAAGTATGCCGTGAAGAGGATGTACAAGGAGGATGCGATCATGGAGCTCGAGCTGTCGGATCGTCCCTTCGTTCTCTACAAGAGCGCGCGCCGCGATTGCCTGACGATCATTTACCGCCGCAAGGATGGCGAATACGCCGCGATGGATGTGAACGGCTGAGCTAATTTCCACATAGCTGGAATGGAAGGGGTGGCTACGTGCCGCCCCTTCTTGCGTTCCGGCAGGGCGGCGTTAGATTCGCATCTTGGAAATTCTCCTAACAGGTGCGAACGGTTACATCGGGTTGCGGCTGTTACCCGCGTTTCTTGAGGCCGGCCACACGGTGAAAGGGCTGGTGAGGGACAAGGGGAGATTCCCTTCATCGCAGTTCGCCGATTTCCTCGCGGATGGCAGGCTGGAGCTGCTCGAAGGGGACATGCTGGAGCCGGAAGGATTGCCTGAAATATCCGGTAACCCCGATGCCGCCTACTATCTCCTGCATTCGATGGGAGCCGGAAAAGGGTTCGAGCAAAGGGAAGAGGCGTGCGCCCGCAATTTCACCGTGTGGATCGCGGGAAAATGCAAGAGGGTGATCTATCTTGGCGGACTGGTCCCGGAGGGCGGGCTTTCCGACCATCTTGAATCCCGGGAAAATGTGAATCGCATCCTGCGCGGTGGCGAGGCTCCGGTGACTACGCTCAGGGCATCCATCATCGTCGGTTCGGGATCGGCCTCCTTCGAGATCATCCGGGATCTTGTCGAGAAGCTTCCTGTCATGCTTACGCCGAAGTGGACCAGGACACGCTGCCAGCCGGTTGCAATCCGCAATGTGATCGGCTATCTGACGTGTTGCCTCGGCTGTCCGGAAACGGAGGGGGATGAATTCGATATCGGGGGGCCGGAGGTGCTTACGTATCGCGAACTTCTCCGGCAATATGCGGATGTCCGTGGCCTGGTACGGTTGTTAGTGCCCGTCCCTTTCCTTACGCCCGGGCTGTCATCCCATTGGTTGCGCCTTGTCACCTCCACGACCTTGCCCCTCGCGAAATCATTGGTCGGATCACTGACCAACGAGACCGTGTGCCGGGACCGGAGGATGCCCATGCTGATCCCCCAGGAACTTCTCACCTACAGGGACGCAATCGAAACGGCCTTCTCCCGGATCGCACAGAACCGGGTGCCTTCCTCGTGGATCAATTCTCTCTCATCGGGGCGGCTGGATCCGGAGTTTTTCCGCTCGATCAAGGTTCCGGAGCATGGAGTGCTCAGGGATCGTCAAAAAGTGCCGCTCATCGCGGAGCGGGGGAAGGTGATCGATGCCGTGTGGTCGATCGGGGGCAGGAACGGCTGGCCGTCGATGAACTGGGCATGGAAAGCCCGGGGAGCATTGGACCGGCTTGCAGGTGGGATTGGAATGCGCAGGGGGAGGCGGCATCCGGGGGAACTCTTTGCCGGTGACGCGCTCGATTTCTGGCGGGTGGTGATTGCGGACAGGGGCGATGGAGAGAAACCCGCACGGCTCATCCTTTCGGCGGAAATGAAGCTTCCCGGCGAGGCTTGGCTCGATTTTGAGATCACTGGAACGGAGCTGGTGCAAACCGCCACGTTCCGGCCACGGGGGCTTTTCGGAAGGCTCTACTGGTATTCCGTACTGCCGTTTCATCTGCTGTTATTCCCTGTCATGGCCAAACGTCTGGCCTCGGGTGACTGCGGAAAGGCTGATTTTTTTCATCAGCCCGGTGTAGGCAACACTTGCGGAGGCGGTGTCCGGGAAGATAGTTTCCCCATGCCAATGCCCTATCCAACCATCATCCCCGGACTCCGCAGCCCTTATGACCATGTTGGGGGCATCGTGTATTTCGGGCGCATGCTCGACAAGATTCGCCTCAACGCAGAGGGGAAACTTCCCAAGGAATGGGCGACCATGGTGGGGCCGGGACACGCGGGCAGCTTTGACTCGCGCTGCTGCCATTTTCTCGGGATCGATTATGAAGCCGTTGTTGCGGAAACACTCAAGGGCGGCAGCGATGACGAGCTGCTCGCGTGGGCTTTCGCGAAAGGGCGCAAGCCGGATGCCGAGGACATCGAGGTCTGGAACGGTTTCATGACGAAAAGGGGATGGCGGGATGCCGGTTCCCAGCGGGTGAAGGAACGCCTCAAGGAGATCGGCCTAGAGCCGGATACCGTGCGGACGATGTTTGATTTCATCGATCTTGATGAGGGGCGGCGCTAAAATTCAAATTTCAAAAATCCAATTCCCAAGGAAGCCATCCCAAGGAGTGCGCCGTTAGGGAACCCTGTTGAAAAGCTCCTTGAGGATACCGGGGGTCAGGACTTCCGGGGTGATCACCGGTTCTTTTCCAGGGACGATCAGGACATTGACCGGGATCGCGGTGCGACCGAGTTCATTGAGCTTCGCATCGATCTCAGGCGATGTTCCGGTCTTGTCGGCTTTCAGGAAAACGATTCCCTTTTCCTTCGCCAGCGCCAACACCTCATCCGTGTAGGCGACCTTCTTGTTCAACTGGCAGGTCAGGCACCACTGGGCGGTGAAGTCGATGTAAACCGGGGTGTCTTCCGAGAGAAGATCATCCACGGTTTTCTGGGACCACGGTTGCCACAGGTTGCTTGGCTCCGGAGGGAGGGCGAGCACCGTGCCGCCGATGGCGAATGCTGCGGTGATGGCAATAGCCGCAGCGCGGATTTTCCCGGGTTTGTGGGGAAGGTTCCAGCGGCCGTAGATCCATGCGGCGGTGCCGATCAGGCTGAGTCCCAGCAGGGGTGCGAGCAGGTATTCCTGGCCGATGAGTCCGGAATACACCCACAGCAGGTAGCCGGCGGTGGCGAACAGCAGGAACGACATGCCCTGCTTGAACGACTCCATCCACGCACCGGGGCGCGGCAGTTTCTCAACGAGTTGCGGGAAAAAGGACAGCAGCATGTAGGGAAGCGCCAGGCCGAGCGCCATCGCAAGGAATGCCGCGAAAAACTGCACGGCGGGGAGCGCCATGGCCGCTCCGATCGCAACCCCGAGGAATGGGGCCGAGCAAGGCGTGGCGACGACCGTTGCGAGCACTCCGGAGAAAAAGGAGCCGGTGTGGCCGCCCTTGTTCTGGAGTTTCCCGCCGACGGATGTGGCGGAGGTTCCCAATTCGAAGAGGCCGAACATGTTCATGGCGAGGACAAACATGAGCAGCAGCAGGACGAGAACCACCCACGGATTCTGGAGCTGGTAGCCCCAGCCCTTGAGTTCGGAGCCGGTCTTCAGCGCGGCGGTGCGGATGCCGAACAGGATGCCGCTGAGGACGGCGAAGGAGCCGATGACCCCAAGCGCGAAGGTGATGCCGTGCAGCGCGATGGAGCGGCGGTTCTCCCCGGCCTGCTTGACGAATCCCATGATCTTAAGGCCGATGACAGGGAACACGCAGGGCATCAGATTGAGGATCAGCCCACCGAAAAACATGCCGCCGAGGATGGGGAGGAGCTTCGAAAAGGAGACCGGCTCCGGCGGTGGTGAGGCGATTGGGGTTTCCGGCACGAGGATGGCATCGGTGGCTATGAGGATGCCTGAAACGGTGTTGCCCTGTGGGATCGGCTCGTCCAGGAAATCGGTCTTCTTTCGCTGGAGGACGAGGGCGAAACCTTCGTCGGTCCGGCTGATCTTTCCGCCATCGGAAAAGGCCTTGATGTAAGGCTCGTTCGGGATGAACTCGGTCGGCTCGCCTGCGGATGCAGAAAACGTGATCCGGACGGAGTTCGATGGATCCTCGCCGCCGGACGCCTCCACCTCGGAAGGCTCCAGTTGTTTCGCAGGGATCGCCTGCCTTGCGGTGCGGAAGAGTTCCGCCTGCGAGGCATCCGGCGCGACCTCCGCCGCCACCGGTATATTGAGCGAAAATGTGGCGGATTCGCTGATGCAGGAAGTTTCGCAGATCTGCCATTTGGCTTTCGCTCCGAAAGTGAAAACGTCCCCGGCGGAAAGCGAGGCCGGCGGGGTGATCTCGACCAGGAACACCGGGGAACCGGGGTAGATGAAACTTTTCCCATCATAGCCTTCCTTAACCTCAGGCGTCGGCCATTTGATAGGGCCTGCGGCGGCTCCTTCCGGAAGGTTCCATTCGATTTCCGGAGCGAGTTCGACGCCGCCCGAATTCCTGTAATAGCTGTGCCAGCCATCCGGGTGCTCCAGTTTCAAGGCGACTGTGAAAGCTCTGCCAGGCGCGATGGCGGAGTTTTCCGGGATCAGGCTGGATACCGAGGAGACTTTCTCCGCATGGAGCGCCGGTATCAGTGCGAGGAGGGTCAGGAGGATACGCATGGTTATGGAAGTGTTCTGCATGTTGAGAGGCAGGCAGGTTCGATTTCATCCAAATAAAAAAAAGCCGCAAGGAAACTTCCCTGCGGCTTCTTCGGATGATGGATTGTGATACGGCTCAGTAGTCGTAACGGCGGCGCTGCTCCTGATCCTGGGCGTTGCCGTAGAGCGCTCCTGCGCCGCCGCCTGCTGCCGCACCGATTGCTGCACCTTCAAGTGCGCGTCCGGACTGGTGGCCGATGATTCCGCCGGCTGCGGCACCGAGGAGACCGCCTGTAACCGCTCCGCGCTGGGTGTTCGGGCCGGCGGGTGCTGCACAATTGGTGAGAGAGAAGGCGCAAAGGCCGGAGATGACAATCAGATTCAGTTTTTTCATGGTATTGGTTGGGGTTGCTACAGTTGTAAGCCAACGCTTCAGTAGTTCAAGGGATTTTCGCGGAATTTCTCCGCGTGCCCTTGTTGTTGCGTTAGCAGCGGGTTTGACGGAACGGGAGGGGGTTTATTCGAAAAAATTCAAGCATCGGTGGCATGCATGTCTCCGCCGGTTTTTATGAGGGGGAGGAGCTTCGCGTGACTGCCGTCCAGAGCAGGGTCTTCCGCAAACACCTTGTCGGCGAGGCCGCGGGCTTCGCGGATCAGCGCGGTGTCGGTGATGAAATCGGCGAAGCGGAGATCGGAGAGGCCGGATTGGGCGGTGCCGAGCACATCGCCGGGGCCGCGGAGTTCAAGGTCGGCTTCCGCGATCTCGAAGCCATCGGAGGTTTTCTCAAGGACGGAAAGTTTCGCGATGGCTTCGGGGAGTTTCGAATCGGTCAGCAGGATGCAGTAGGACTTGTGCTCGCCACGCCCGATGCGCCCCCGGAGCTGGTGGATCTGGGCGAGGCCGAAGCGTTCTGCGTTGTGGAGGATGAGGAGGTTCGCATTCGGGACATCGACGCCGACCTCGATGACGGTGGTGGCGACGAGGGCTTGCAGTTTCCCGCTGCGGAAATCCTCCATGACAGACTCCTTTTCCTCGGGGCGGAGTTTGCCGTGGATGAGGCCGACATTTTCCGCGCCGAGCCGCTTCTGCCATTTTCCGAATGCGGTGATGGCGGACTCCGCTTTCACCGAATCGCTCTCCTCCACGAGGGGATAGACGAGGTAAGCCTGCCTCCCTTCGGCGAGCTGCGCCTTTACGAAATCGGTAATGTCCTTCTGCTTCGGCTTGGTGCGGACGGCGGTGACGATCTTTCCGCGGCCAGCGGGTTTCTCATCTAACAGCGAGACATCGAGATCGCCGTAGATCGTCATCGTCAGCGTGCGGGGGATGGGGGTGGCGGTCATCACGAGGACATCCGGGAGCGTGCCCTGCCGGATGAGCTTGGCGCGCTGGACAACGCCGAATTTGTGCTGCTCGTCGATCACAACCATGCCGAGATCGGAGAAAAGTTCGGGATCGTAGAGCAGAGCGTGGGTCCCTATGAAAAGCGTCGGGCCGCATACTTCCGTTTCCTCGCGCCTGCCGGAGGTGCGCAGGACGAGCTTGACCCCGAGCGGTGCGAGCCATTTGCGGAAGGTGATGAAATGCTGCTCGGCGAGGATCTGGGTGGGAGCCATGAGTGCGGCGTCCGCCCCTGAGTCGATGGCGAGGAGCATGGCAGCCATCGCGACGAAGGTTTTCCCCGAGCCGACATCGCCCTGGAGCAGGCGGTTCATCGGGCGGGGCTCGCGCATGTCGGCGATGAGTTCCTTGATGGACTGTTTCTGGGCGTTTGTCAGATCGAAGGGCAGGGAGTGGTAGAATGATTTGAGTAGCGTCGTCCTTTTCCCGAGGATGCGGCCTGCGTGCGAGCGGTGGCGGGTGCGCTGCCAGACAACGTTGAGCTGGAGCGTGAAAAAATCCTCGAGCGCGAAGCGGCGGCGAGCGGTTTTTGCGGATTCCAGGGAGGTGGGGAAATGGGTTTCGAAGAGTTCCTTGGTGCGATCGGTTTCGGATACGGGAAACGTGAATGGGAGAGGGTTGTGTTGGGCATGGCGGATGCAATCCGCCGCCACGCTGTGGATGATCTCCCGCAGGCGGCGCTGGGTGATGCCGGAAATGTTGCGGTAGATCGGGACGATGCGGTTGAGGTGGATCGTCTCCGTTTCCTCCTCGTCCTCGCGGATCACCTCGATCTCCGGGTGGTCGATGATGAGGCGGCCGCCCTGCTCCTTCACTTTCCCATAGGCGATGACCTGCTGACCGGTTGCGATGACCTTTGACATGAAGGGCATGTTGAACCAGCGGCAGGTGATTTTCCCCGATCCGAAGACGCCGCCATCGCCATCCATGACGATGGCCTCGTAGAAACGGGTTGTGCCAAAGCCCTTGGTGCGGGAATCGATCACCCCGCCGGTGAGGCAGACGGGTTTGGCGGTCGGCTGGTTGGGGAAGCGGTCGAACTGGCGGCGGTCTTCATAACGCTTCGGGAAATGGTCTAGCAGATCCGCGACCGTGGAGATGCCGGCTGAGAGCAACGCCTGTGCTTCCTTTCCCGACAAATCGGGCAGGGAGCTGAGTTCGGTCTGGCCGGTGATCACGGCGCAGGTTCCGATCCCGGCACGCTGACTTCAAGGAAGAGTTTGCCCGCTGCGGGCATTTGCTTAGGAAAGTGGAAAGACTTGCGGGTTTTGCGATGTCGGGTAGCCTCTCCGGCAGTTCACAGAAACACCCATGACAGTTTTACAAACCACCCTGCAGATCATCCTCCTGATTTTCGTCGTCGTGATGCTTTTCAACATCATCATCTTCGTCCACGAACTCGGCCACTTCCTCGCCGGAAAATGGAGGGGACTCCAGATCGACCGTTTTCAGATCTGGTTCGGGAAGCCGATCTGGTCCAAGACGGTCAACGGCGTGCAATACGGCCTCGGCTGGATTCCGGCGGGCGGCTTCGTGGCTCTCCCGCAGATGGCTCCGATGGAGGCCATCGAGGGCGGCGATAAGGATCGCAAACCGCTCCCGGCCATCACCCCCATGGACAAGATCATCGTCGCCTTCGCCGGGCCGCTTTTCTCCATCCTGCTGGCGCTCGCCGCCGCATTGGTCGTCTGGGGTGTGGGTAAGCCGAAGGATTTCGTGCCGAGCACGACGATCGGTTTCGTGCTTGAGGGAAGCCCCGGTGAAAAGGCCGGAATCCAGCCCGGCGATGAGATCACCGCGATCAATGGTGAACAGGTGAAAGGCTTTGCCGGATCGCTGGAAAGCATCACCGAGCGCATCGTCCTGAGCAGCGGCGATAAGATCGAGTTCACCGTCAAACGCCCCGGGGTGGCGGAGCCGCTGACCCTCACCAGCGGATTCGACACGCCGGACAGCAAATGGTTCCAGCGCAGCGGCCTGCGTCAGGTGGGCCTTGCCCCGGCGGGTCCGGCATTGATTGGTGGCGTGATCAAGGGCAGCCCGGCCGAGAAGGCGGGTCTTGGCAAGGGCGATGTGATTGTCTCGGTCGATGGAGCACCGCTCTACAGCGACATCCAGTTGGCGCAGTATCTCAAGGCCAAGGACAACAGGACGGTTACCTTGCGTGTTGAGAAAGCGTCAGGCCCTGTCGTCGATGTGGAGCTCACCCCTGTGGCACCGGTGAAACCAAAAGGCCGCGATCCGATGATCGGCGTGATATGGGATCAGTCCGGGGATGTCGATGTCCGCATCGTGCATCCGCAACCTTTCACCCAGGTGATGGACAGCCTGAAAATGATGTGGGTGACAATCACCAGCGTTGCGGATCCCGAATCAAGCATCGGGGTTGATCACCTCAGCGGGCCTGTGGGCATCGGGCAGATGCTTTTCTCGCTCTTGCAAACGGACGACGGCTGGCGGCGCATCATCGGGTTCATGGTGCTTTTCAATGTGAACCTCGCGGTGCTGAACATGCTTCCTTTCCCCGTGCTCGACGGCGGGCACATCACCCTCGCCCTGCTTGAAAAGGCATTCGGCAAACCAGTCCAGATGAAGACACTTGAAATCATCCAGACTGCCTGCGCACTGGCACTGATTACCCTGATGCTTTACGTTACCAGCAAGGACATCGGTGACAAATTCGGCAGGGGCGGAGGAAAAGGCGACGATGAGATCCTCTTCGCCGAGTGAACGTTTCCCAAATGCCTGCCGATTCAATGCGAGAAACTTGCGACCGCTGTGGCAAACAGGCCGCCGGTGTGTTGGGTGATGAGGCTCTTTGCGAATCCTGCTATCACGCGGAAACTTCCTGCTGTGGTCGTTTTTGCGACGATGAAGTCTGATTTTCCGAAGATTTCCCAAAAAAAACCAAAAATTACGCGATTGCGTTATGTTTCCACGGTTGTTTTTAGGTAATATCCAGTCATCGGCGCAAGCGATGGTTCCCCCCACATCGCTCGTGCCGACTCCCCCCAAAAATCCTATATCGTAGATCCCCCCAAAAAAGAAAATCGGCAGACACTTCCCCCCGGATGTCTGCCGATTCGCTTTTCGGGAAGATGGCTTGATTGCCGGGCGATATCTGGCATTTTTGCGGCTATGAAGATGCTCGCCTTCCTGATGTTCGTGCTCGCTGTTTCACCCGCGACCTTTGCGCAATCGACCGCCGACATGAAAGATGACGCCTCGACTGAACACGGGGTTTCCGACAAGGCGATGAACATTGCATACGCGAACCTGATGACCGTGCTCAACGAAGAGGGGAAAAAGCGGCTGAAGGAGGCGCAGCGAGCATGGATCGCGTACCGCGACGCCCAGGCTGGCTTCGATAGCCACCACCTTTCGGGAGGAACCATGGAGGGGCTTGAACAAATAGGCGCGTTGAATCTGCTGACGCAGGAGCGGACGAAGCGCTTGGTCGAGGACTGTGCGCGGTTCAAGGGAATGTATTGAGGAATCCGTATTACCTCTGCCTCAGGCCTTGGCCACGGATCATTGGAATACGTCTTATGTCCAACTGGTCGGCTAGCAGGACTCCGGCAAGAGCGTTGCGGAAACACACGTCACATGGCTGATGGATTCCGGGATGTTCGGAAAAATGGCAATGAAGGATACGGGTGAAAGGGCAATTAAGGAACCCTCGCCCTGGATGCTAAGGGTTGGTGAGACGCTCACTCCACCGTGATCAGCTTGCGGCGGACGTTGGAGAAGATCTCCTTGTTGGAGGCCTCCATGAGTTGGCGCGCCCAGATGGTGCAGATTTCCTTGTTGTCGGTGATATGGGTGTCCTCACCGCTGAGGTGAAGGTCGGGACCGCGACGGTCCGATGTGGTGGAGACGAGCTTGCCGGTGCTCGCATCGCGGGCGCGGGACTCGAATCCGCAGAGGGGGATTTCGCTGGAAGCATCAGGGAAATGGGCATCGGTGAGCGCGACTTCCAGGATCACGGTGTTGGGTTTCGAAGTGTCGGTGGTCTTATAGAAGATGCAGATGGGATCCGAGAAAGCGATGTTGAGCTGTTCCGTGAAATGGCGTGCAAGCGCAGCGGCGCGCTTCTCGAACGCCTTTTGCGTCGGGATTTCCGCAGATTTGCTGCGCTCCCATTCGCCGGTGCGCAGGTATCTAACAGTCACCGGGCGGATGACGATATTCTTGTAATCGGTGATGTTCACCGCAGGGTCACGCCACGAGTGCTGAAAGGGCAAACGGGCGAGGCGTGCCGTGGTATCGGTGCCGGTGGAGGTGAGGAAGGCGGTGGGTTTGGCGGAGGTCACTGCAGGGTTAAGGCCGCAGGAGGAAAATGCGATGCAAGCTGCTGCTGCGGTTAGGGCGGTTCTCATTTCAATCGCAAACTATCCGGCTGGAAGGTGCGGAGCAAGCCGGAAGCGGTGCTCGCTGCGGGACGCAGCGAACACGGCCTGCCGCGAGACGCGGCAGCTACACGCCGGAGATTATCGCGTTTAGGGTGGCGCTGGGGCGGAGGGCTGCGTTGGCTTTTGCGTCGTCCGGAAGATAGTAGCCTCCGATGTCCACGGGGCTGCCTTGGACGGCGTTGAGTTCGGAAACGATCCTGGACTCGTTTTCTGTGAGGGCTTTGGCGATGGGTTCGAAGATCTTTTTGAGTTCGAAATTCGTTCCCTGTTCCGCGAGAGCCTGCGCCCAGTAGAGGGCGAGGTAGAAATGGGAGCCGCGGTTGTCGATGGTGCCGAGCTTGCGGCCCGGCGAGCGGTCGTTTTCGAGGAACTGGCCGGTGGCGGTGTCGAGGGTTTCGGCGAGGACTTTGGCGGCGGCGTTGCCGGTGGTTTCCGCGAGGTGCTCGAAAGATGCGGCGAGCGCAAAGAACTCACCGAGCGAATCCCAGCGGAGGTAGTTTTCCTCGGTGAATTGCTCGACGTGTTTTGGCGCTGAGCCGCCTGCGCCGGTTTCGAAGAGGCCGCCGCCGTTCATGAGTGGAACGATGGAAAGCATCTTCGCGGAGGTGCCGACTTCGAGGATTGGGAAGAGATCGGTGAGGTAGTCGCGGAGGACATTGCCGGTGACGGAGATGGTATCGAGTCCTTCTACGATGCGCTCAAGGGTTTTGAGGCAGGCTGCGGCGGGAGGGAGGATGCAGATGTCCAGGCCGGTGGTGTCGTGATCCGCGAGGTAGGTTTTCACCTTGGCGATGATCTGGGCATCGTGGGCGCGGGCTTCATCGAGCCAGAAGATGGCCGGGGTGTCTGAGGCGCGGGCGCGGTTGACGGCGAGCTTCACCCAATCCTGAACCGAGGCGTCCTTGGTCTGGCAGGCACGCCAGATGTCGCCTTCTTCAACGGAGTGCTCGAAGAGCACCTTTCCGGACGAATCCGTAACGCGGACGGTGCCATCGGAGGGGATTTCGAAGGTCTTGTTGTGGGAGCCGTATTCCTCGGCGGCCTTGGCCATGAGGCCGACGTTGGGGACTGAGCCCATGGTCATCGGGTCGAGTGCGCCGTTTTCGCGGCAGAAGCCGATGACCGTCTGATAGACGCCGGCATAGGCGGAATCAGGGATGACAGCGAGGGTGTCCTGCTGTTTGCCTGCGGCATTCCACATCTGGCCGGAGGTGCGGATCATCGCGGGCATGGAGGCATCGACGATCACATCGGAGGGCACGTGGAGGTTGGTGATGCCCTTTTCGGAGTTCACCATCGCGACTGCTGGACCGTTCTCGTAAGCCTTGGCGATGTCCGCCTCGATGGCTGCTTTCTGGTTGGCGGGGAGGTTTTGGATTTTCGCGACGAGGTCTCCGAAGCCGTTGTTGTAGTCGATGTTCAGCGGCTCCAGGACGTCGGCGTGCTGGGCGATGAGATCCTTGAAGAAAACTTTTACGGCATGGCCGAAGATGATCGGGTCGCTGACCTTCATCATCGTCGCCTTCATGTGGAGGGAGAAAAGGATGCCGGAAAGCTTCGCTTCTGCGATCTGGGCATCAAGGAAGGTGGTGAGGGCGTCCTTCGACAGGAAAGTGCCGTCGATGATTTCGCCGGCGAGGAGCGGGGTGGATTCCTTGAGGATGGTCACGGTGCCGTCGGCGGCTACAAGATCGATCTTCGCATCGGTTGCGGCGGTAAGGGTGACGGATTTCTCATTGGAGAAGAAATCGCCTTTTCCTGCCATCGTGCCGACGTTCGTCTTTGAGTCCTTTGACCATGCGCCCATGGAATGCGGGTGCTTGCGTGCGTATTCCTTGACCGCCTTCGGGGCGCGGCGGTCGGAATTGCCCTCGCGCAGCACGGGGTTCACGGCGGATCCCATCACCTTCGCATAGCGGGTGCGGATTTCCTTTTCCTCATCGGTGGAGGGGATTTCCGGGAAACTTGGGATGGGAAAACCTTTCCCCTGCAGTTCCTTGATCGCCTCCTTGAGCTGCGGGACCGAGGCGGAGACGTTCGGGAGCTTGATGATGTTCGCATCCGGCAGGAGGGTCATCTTGCCTAGCTCGGCGAGGTGATCTGCGATCTGTTGGTCAACGGAAAGGAGATCGGGAAACTGGGCGAGGATGCGGCCGGCCAGGGAGATGTCCCTCGTTTCCACATTGATTCCCGCCGTTTTGGAGAACGCCTGGACGATGGGGAGAAGGGAATAGGTGGCGAGCGCGGGAGCTTCGTCGGTCTTGGTGTAGATGATGGTGTTGGACATGGCGGGAAATGCGTTGCAGGTGTCGATAGGGGAATCCGGCGGGAGGGTCAAGGCGGACGGGGGGAAGGTCTGTCTGTGCTGTCGTGGGGATGGATTCCGGAATCCTTGGCAAGAGGGTAGATCATTGAACCGCCAAGGTAGCAAAGGGATACCTGTAGAAAAACAAGCCCGTCCTCATCAGCTCTGCAAACGGAATCACGTCTCACCGCCTTGCAATCATTGGCAATAAATGAGCCGGAGGGAATCGAGGCGGACGCGGGCATCCTTGAGCGCGGCGACCGTTTCCTTGAGGCTGGCCTCCAGCGCCTTGATCTCGGCGGGCTTGATCGAGGGGTTGCGGGTGGCGAGATCTTTCAGGCGGGCGACCTGCTTTTCAATGGTCTCCTTGGCGAGCGCCTGCGCGGCGGCGTTAGGTGTGGCAGAGGCGCGGGTGGCTACACCTTTCGCGGCCTCCAGCATTTTCGGAAACAGGGTGGTTTTGAAAGATTCCTGCGCAACGATTCGGCGGGCGTCGCCGGGCTGGAGCAGGGAGGCGGGCGGTGCCTTGGTCTGGGCGGTGCCGGTGTGATCCACGATCACGCGCAGCAGGGTCGGCGGCAGGAAGCGGTCAAGCTGCAGGCGCGAGGGGGCGATGGCCTCCAGCACGAACGCGCACTCCAGCAGGATGGACTTGCCCTTGTTTGTCGGCAGGTTCGCGAACGATGCGTTTCCCGAGGGGCTGTCGAGGAGTTGTTCCAGTGCATCGCGGAAAAGCGGGTGGTCGATGGTGAGGAACTGCAGATCTTCTCGGGAGAGGGCAGTGAGGCGGTCGAAGGTTGCGGAAAGCCCTTCATCCGGCAGGTCGGCGAAGGCATGGCACTGCCGGGGCCCGCGTTTGAAAATGTAGCCACGTGTCGAGAGATCCGAGACATCGAGCCCGAGGTGGTCGAAGAGTTTCAGCGTGAATTTTGTGAAGCGCGGGTCATCGTCGGCTTCCTCGATCGCTGCCTGCAGCTCCGCAGATTGCAAGGCGGGTGGAGCGCCGAGTTCCAGCAGGCGGTCGTGGCCGGTGGCAAGGCTGTGGACGACTTCCGCCTTAAGCGCGGCGGAGCGTTTCAGGAAATCCTTGAACTTCTTTGAGGTCGGAGAGGCGTCGGCGAGTTCGTCGAGTTCCGGCAGAAGCTCGGTGGAAAGCGTTGTCGCTCCCTTGAGAGGCTCCGAGAAAACATCGAGCGCCTCGTGCAGCCAGCGCGCCTGAAGTTCCGACCTACTATCTTTCCCGTAGGGAATGTGGATGTGGATATCGCCCGTCTGCCCGATCCGGTCCAGCCGCCCGATGCGCTGTTCCAGCACCTCCGGATCACGCGGCAGACCGAACAGCACAAGGTGGTGGGCGAACTGGAAGTTCCGCCCCTCGCTGCCGATCTCCGAGCAGATCAGGATGCGCGCGCCTTCCGGCTCCTGGAAGTAGGCGGCGTTGCGGTCGCGCTGCAGCATCGAGAGATCCTCGTGGAAGAGCGCGATCTCGGTGTGGATCAGTTCGAGCAGTTTTTCCTGCACCGTGATCGCCGCCTCGGGCGAGTTCGTGATGAGAAGAACCTTCTCCGTTTCCGGCAGTTCCTTGAGCAAACCCGCGAGCCAGGTGTAGGGGGAAACGCCCTTCTCCAGCGGATGAAGGATGGGCAGGCGTTTCGGGAATCCGGTGAGCCGCTCGCGGGTGTTGCGGAACAGCACGCGGCCAGTGCCGAAGGAATCGATCAGCTCGGAAATGAGCAAGGGGCGGGCGGCCTCGTCGCCTTTGCGGAGATCGGCGAGATGTTTTTCCGCACGCGGCGAGGTGAGGGTGAAGTCGGTGATGTTCTTCGGGATCCTGCCGTTGGAAAGCTCCTCCACCGCCTCCGCGAGGGGCGTGTAGGATTCCGTTTCTTCGAGAAAATCGCCGAGGTCGGAGTAGCGGGCGGGATCGAGCAGACGCAGCCTGGCGAAGTGACCCTCCGGCCCAAGCTGCTGGGGGGTGGCTGTTAGAAGAAGCAGGGAGGGGATTTCCTTGGCCAGCGATTCAACCATCGCGTAGGCGGGCGATGCTCCGTCCTCATGCCATTCCAGGTGGTGGGCCTCATCGACAATCAGCAGGTCGAAGCCCGCCGCGCGCGCCTGTTCTGCCCGGTGCTTGTCGTCCGCGAGGAAGCCGGTGGCACAGAGGATGAGCTGCGCTTCGGAGAAAGGGTTCACGTCGTCTTCCATCGGGATCAGGCCGTCATCGATGCGGTTTGATGCCTGGCAGCGGCCTTCGTCGTAGATCGCGAAGAGCAGGTTGAAGCGCCGCAGCAGCTCCACGAACCACTGGTGCACCAGCGGCTCCGGGACGAGGATGAGGATGCGGTCTGCGCGACCCGTCAGGTGCAGGCGGTGGAGGATCAGGCAGGCCTCGATGGTTTTCCCCAAGCCCACCTCGTCCGCCAGTAGCACGCGGGGATGGAGGCGGTTCGAGGCCTCGGCGACGATGGAAAGCTGGTGCGGGATCAGGTCGATGCGCGCGCCGGTGTAGCCGCGGGCGGGGGAGCGGCGGATCTTCGCGTTCCAGCGCAGGGCGTCGAGGCGCTGGTCGAAGTCGAGTGGATGATCCGTCAGCCCGGCGAGCAGGCGTTTCTCCGGGCGGACGAAGGACAGGGAATCCAGCAGGTCGCTCTCGTGGATGGTTTTCCCCTGGCCGTGGTAGGTGAGCAGATCGTCCTCCTCGGTGACCTCCTCGACCGTCATGCGGTTCTTCGAGTGATCGGAAATCTCATCCCCCGGCGCGAAGCGGACGCGGACCAGCGGCGCGGTGCCGACGGCGTA
>Ga0163144_10002581_pt1 | contig 41583 bp, 34 predicted proteins | sample OliLak19BULKMAT1_FD_123175 | JGI IMG/M metagenome (GOLD analysis project Ga0163144, IMG submission 123175) | Freshwater microbial mat bacterial communities from Lake Vanda, McMurdo Dry Valleys, Antarctica - Oligotrophic Lake LV.19.BULKMAT1 | ecosystem: Environmental > Aquatic > Freshwater >...
ATTGTCAAAGGGTAAGCGATGGGGCGATCGGGCCGCCCGCCCCCTACCAATGCCGGCGACATTTCCGGAACAGGGCTTAATCCCGAGCCATTCGTGCGTGGCCCAAAACGCCCGTCACTCACCGCGTCGCCGGAAATCGTGGCGAAACAGGAAGTAACCCCCGACGAGGCTAACGCCGAGGACCAATCCGAGGCCACCAATCAGTCCGAGGGTCTGACGGAGCGCCAGCGCAGCGCTGAGCAAAGCCACCCCGGCCCCTGTGGCTAGAATGAGCACAAAGACCACCCTAGCCACCCGCGAGGCGAATGAATCAGGATTTGCCTCCGCCCCGATCTCAACTTCCCTCGCCACCCGGTGCTCGCTGACCTGAACCCGAAAACCTCCGACCACACGCGGTCCCCATAGAAACCCGACGCTTTCGTTGACGATCTCGGCCCCGTAGCCATCCGCTTGTTTGCCCTGCACGAAAAGAGAAGCCTCTTCAAAGCTGTCGAATTTCTCAATCATCGGAGCGTTTCCCTTGCTTCGTGCCCGGCGAAGATCCAACGACCCCAACCGATCAAAAAGCAAAGCCCGCCCAGCGGCGTGATCGCCCCAAATTTCGTGATGCCGGTGAGCGCCAATACGTAAAGGCTCCCCGAAAACAACACGATCCCCGCGAGGAACCAGCCATAACCGAGTGGTCGCGACGAACTGCGGGCCACCGCAAAAAGAGCCAAGCCATGGATTAGGTGATACAGCGTGGCCGTTTCCCAATTGGCGAGACGCCCCGTCTCCGCTAGTTGATCGGCCAAGCCGTGCGCTCCGGAGGCCCCCAGACCGATCCCGAGAAACATCACCCCGGCGGCGATGCGAGTGCGCGAAGTAGTGTTCATGGGGCTGGGAAACTAGCCTTGGCATCAACCGGGCGAGCCTCGATTTGGTATTCCGATCCGGTCATCCGTAGGCGATCCCCGCGCTGCCAGGCGGGCGTCGGACCTTCCCTGTCCACAAAGGCCAAAAGACCGGACAATTCCATCGTTCCTGCCAGCAGATCGTAACGAAGTCTCGCGGCAGAGGCGGTCCGTCCGGTGGAAATCTGGGTGACCCGAACTTCCGTCGCGAGCAAACAGGAGTCGAGGCCGTCGCGATCATCTTCGATGCTCCGGGCCGCTACGTTCCCGAGAGGGGGCAAAGTGGCCTGCTGTGCTTCGATTCGGTATTCCGCATCCTCGATCTCGACCCGTCCCTCGTAGCGAATGCCCATGTCGGTCGCGGATTGGTGATCCGCGATGATCCGGAGACGTCCCTGGCGCAACGTATCGAAAGCAGAATCAGTCAGGGCGGGACCAAGGCTGGCGATCAACTCATAACCGGGAACCGGGCTCAGACCGACCAGTGGCGAAGCATTGGGGTGCGCCGCGTGAACCATCCACCCGCCCGGGGGCAAGGATCTCAAAGGAGCTTGTGCGACGATCGCCGAGGGACGGATGGCAGGGTCTGCCACCGGATCAGCAATGCGCCGCACCACAAACTGATATTCTTGCGCCGTGCGGCGGGAATAGTTCAGCGAAGAAAGAACCCACACCCCCACAGTCACGATCGCCGCGACCGCCCCCACACCAACCACAATTGATCGCCGGTCCCACAAGTTCGGCGCGACAAGGGGCCGCCGCAGAACCGCGTTCACCGGGCGATGCACCGTCGCTTGCAGGATACGATGGATCATCTCCTCATCCCGCCCCCCCGCGCCCAGGCGGGCCTGTTCGCGGAGCGCGGCATCGAGAAAACGTTCACTCGGTTGAAGCGGGTAGTCGGGGTCCATGGTGGAGAGAAGAAGAAAGAGTGAAACGTCGAAGGTAAAAAGTGGAAGGTCAGGATTCGGAGCGCGGCGAAGTCGATCAGGTGTGGCCCATGACTCCTGCCCCATCACCCGTGCCCCGTAACTCCAAACATTGTTTCAGCGCGGAGCGTGCCCGCTGCAGACGCTTACGGATGGCGGCCGGGGCCAGGCGGAGGCGATCCGCCACTTCATCGCCAGTGCAGCCTTCGTAGTAATAGAGCTCGATCGTTTCGCGAAGATCTTCGGGCAGCTTGGTCAGGCAAGTCTCCAGGGCGATGGAAAGCGGATCGTGCCCCTGAGTTTGGCGCTCCTGCCAGATGGCGACAGCGGCATCAATGCGAGCCAGCTCGTTGTCATTCAGATCATATTTCCGCTCGCGCCGCAGCCACTCGCGCCACTTGTTGCGAACGATGCCCCGCATCCAGGTGGCGAAGTCGCGGGTCACATCGAAGAGGTGCATCTTCTCGTAGGCGACGATGAAGGAATCCTGGACGATGTCGCGGGCGGTGGCGTCGCTCCGGCTGAGGGCGACGGCATAGACGAGGAGGTCACGGTGATGCCTCTCCACCAGCACGGCGAAATCTTCAGGGTGTCCCGGGTCGAGATCACCGCTCTGTGGTCGGTCATCGATGGTCAGAAAATGCATGTCCTGATAGCATTTGGCCAGAGCGCAGATATTTGTGACAAATTTTGCCTCCAAGGTTTGAACATCGAGCGCAGAGCCTCCGTGAATAAGCCAAGCTAATCCTACCCGTGGCAAATGGCTGGCCCGAGGGCTGAGATGCGTTTGCTTCGTTCATATGAATTAGTTTTGCTAATTTACGCGATTAATCCACAAATTCCTTTTGCACCGACTTACACACCCTCTATTTTTCCGTCTAGCTGGAATGGTCTCACTTTAAACGCCCCTATGACACTCACCTCACGATTTTGCTGCCTTTTCATGGCACTAACTGCTCCCGCGATTGCGCAGGAAACGGACATTCACCAGGGTAACTGGGTCTCCTGGCGAGGCCCTTTGCAAACCGGAGTCAGCCTTGAGAGCTACGAGAACTTCGAATTTAACCCGGAGCCGATCTGGACTGACCCCATCTCGGGCCGGGGGAACCCGGTCATTTTCAAAGGTCGCCTTTATACATGGGGCTATCGGGGGAGCGGTCAGGAGTTGATGGAAGTGCTCCAAGCTCGCGATGAGAAAACCGGCAAGGTGATCTGGGAGCGGGAAACACAGGAGTTCATGTCCGACACCGCCTACAGCCGCTACACGATCGGTGCCCCGACCGTGGATCCGGCGACCGGGAATATCTTTCTCGCCAACACTTACGGCGAGGCGCTCTGCTACAGCCCTGACGGTGACATCATTTGGCAACACTCCTTTGTCGAGCGTTTCGGCCGCCTTACTTTCCCGAACGGTCGCGCCGGTAGTGTCGTGGTCGATGGCGATATCGCGATCATTCGCGGAGTCACCAGCTATTGGGGGGCAGACGGTCCGGCCCGTGATCGTTTCTTCGGACTGGATAAAAATACCGGAGAAATCCTCTGGTCCTCCACTCCCGGGGTTGGGCCTCCCTATCTGAAGGATAGCTCCTTCAGCACTCCTTTCCTCGCCACGCTCGACGGGCGCCGCGTGTTCTATGCGGGAACCGGTTGCGGCAACATCGTTTGTGTCAACGTCGGTGACGGCACCCCGATCTGGCGCTGGCAGATCTCCAAGGGCGGCGTCAATGCCTCTCCGGTTCTTTACAAAGACAAGCTCATCTGCATTCACGGGGCCGAGAACATGGACACCACCGAGACTGGTCGTCTCTTCGCTCTGAAGTTCCCCACCGATCTCGACGCGGTCGGCGGTGCGGTGGAAGAAGGTCAGGGCGGCGCACCGAAGCTCGGTCCCGAGATCGAGGCATGGCGATATACCTTCGAGCAGTTCAACTGCTCTCCGCTCGTTCACGACGGTAAGATCTACCAGATGGACAAAACGGGTCTCCTCGTCTGCGTCGATGCCGAGTCAGGCAAAGTCCTCTGGGAGTCCAAGCTTGCCAACGAGCAACTCTTCTCCTCGCCGGCCTATGCTGATGGCAAGCTCTTTGTGACGACCCACCCCGGCGATCTCGTCATCCTCGATGTCACGGGCGACGCCCCGAAAGAGCTTCATCGCGTCAAGCTTGAGGGCAACTGTGTCGGCTCGGCCACGATTTGCAACGGTCGTGTCTATGTCCACACCACCGCCAAGCTCTACGCCTTCGAGATCAAGAACTCGGGCATCACCTGGGCCAAGGCTCCGGTGGATGAGCGCCCCGTTCCCGGTGAACCGGCGAAGCTGCTTCCCGTTCCGTCTGATATCCTTCTGACTCCCGGCAGTTCTCTTGACATCACACTCCGGACCCTCGATGCCGCCGGCAATCAGGTCGGAACTGTCGAAACGGCCGAATGGGCGAAATTTGTTCCGCCAACCGCGAAGGTGAAGGCCGAGATGGATGCGTCTTTCTCCGGCAATACGATCTCGGCTACCGCCGATGCGAAAGAGTCCGCCGGTGCGTGGAAGGCCACTTCTGGAGCTCTCAGTGGTGTCCTGCGCGGCCGGGTGGCCAGCTCACTTCCCTACTCGCAGAACTTTGACAGCTTTGCCCTTCCCGAAATGCATCCTGTTGACAAGGTGAATTTCGGTCATCCTCCGCTGCCGTGGATCGGGGCCCGTCTCAAGTAGGACGTTCGGGAGATCGAGGGCAACAAGGTCCTCGCCAAGACTCTCGACACCGTTCTCTTCCAGCGCGGCCTTACCTTCATCGGACAGCCCAACATGAAAGGCTACACGGTCCAGGCAGATGTGATGACCGACGGCAATCGCCGGATTAAGTCTGTCGTAGGTCTGATCAACCAGCGTTACATCATCTCTCTGGTCGGTAATTCGAACATCCTCGAGGTCAGCTCCAACCACGAACATCTCAAGGACAGCGTTCCGTTCCCGATCTCGGCGAATCAGTGGTATACGCTCAAGACCCGCGTTGATGTGGCCGAAGACGGCTCGGGCGTCATTCGCGCGAAAGCCTGGAAGAAAGGCGATCCGGAGCCCGAGACCTGGACCATCGAGACCAAACACAAGCACGCCCATGCCGTGGGAGCGCCCGGAGTGTTTGGTTTCTCCCCGCAGGCGCAAAAGAGTGTTTACATTGACAACCTCCTCGTGACTCCCAACAACTGATCACTTCATACCGTCGAATCGCCCGCCCGACGAATCCTCTACCCAACTGACCCCATCATGAAATCCATCGACAAACTCCTCGCCCTGACCGCAGCAGGGGCGCTTTTTGCCGCCTCCTGTGAACGCGCCGCCGACCCGGCACCGGCTCCTTCTGACGGCACCCCTGCCGCACCGGAAGCTCCGGCTCCTGACGCCGCTGCTCCGGCGACTCCCTCGCCCTCTGCGCAGGTCGCTCCCGCAGACGCGAAAGTTACCGCCCGTGTCCTCGCCGAAGAGGCCGACGATGCCAGTGGCGGCGAATGGCTGCAGTGGGGACGGAACGGTTCGAAAAACATGGTCTCCCCGGCCAAGGACGTTTCCATCGACATTACTTCCGGCGAGATGGGCGACGATGGTGAGGTGACCGGTGCCAAGGGTGCCAAATGGGTCGCCAAGCTCGGTTCGCAGGCCTACGGCACTCCCACAATTTATCAGGGGCAGGTCTTCATCGGGACGAACAACGAAGAGCCTCGCATCGAAGCGGTGAAAGGCGACTACGGCATCGTCATGGCACTCGACGAGAAGACCGGCGAGCTCAGCTGGCAGTTCAGCGTGCCGAAGCTCGAGGCCGGCAAGGTCTCTGACTGGGAGTATCTCGGTATTTGTTCCTCCATCCTGCTCGATGGTAAGCACGGCTATGTTGTTTCAAACCGCGGCGAGATCATCTGTCTCGATCTTTACGGCATGAGCGACGGCAATGACGGTCCTTTCAAGGAGGAGGCGAAATATGTCGTCGGCGGTCTTGAAAAACTCGATCTTGCCGAACCCGTCGATAAGGGTGCAAAAGGCGCGGACATCGTCTGGGGCTACGACATGCGTTCCGAACTCGGCGTTTTCCCGCACAACATCACCTCCAGCTCGGTGGTCCTCGCCGGAGACAAGATTTTCGCGAGCACCTCGAACGGGGTTGACTGGTCGCACATCAACATTCCCGCGCCGACCGCGCCAACCCTCATCGCTCTCGACAAAGAGACCGGTGCCCTCGTTGGAGAAGAAGCGAGCGGAATCAGTGAGCGCGTCATGCACTGCAACTGGGCGTCCCCCGCTTACGCCGAAATCAACGGTGTGCCGACCGTCGTTTTCGGCGCAGGTGACGGCTACACCTACGGCTTCCATGCGAACGAGTTCGATCTTGAGAAGGACGGCGACGAGGAATTCCACCTGATGAAGGAGCTTTGGAAGGTCAACTGTTGTCCCAACGAATATCGTTTCGACGACAAGGGCGAGCCGATCAAGTATGCGACCTATCCCGGTCCGTCCGAGATCATCTCGTCGCCGGCCGTCTATAACAACAAGATTTATACGGTGATCGGTCAGGATCCCGAGCACGGTGAAGGTGTCGGTGCCATCACCTGCATTGATCCCTCCAAGGGCAATGGGGACGACGCCATCGTCTGGCAGTTCAAGGAACTCGGACGTTCCATCTCGACCCCTTCCATTGCCGATGGCCTCGTTTACATCGGCGATTATTCGGGCCGTCTCTTCTGTCTTGATGCCGAGACCGGTGAAAAATACTGGGAGCACGACACCCTTTCCCATATCTGGAGCTCTACTCTCGTCGTCGATGGGAAGGTCTTCCTCGGCAATGAGGATGGCGAGCTCGTCGTGCTCAAGGCCGGCAAGGATTATGAAGAAATCACTACGATCGAGTATCCCGCTCCGATCTATTCGACCTGCGTCGTCGCCAATGGCACGCTCTATGTGATGACCCAGACTCACCTTTACGCTTACGGTAAACCCTGATTGCCTTTTTCCGCAGGGTGCCGTGACGCGGTGCTTTGCGGCCCTCCCCTCAATCTCTCTCCTGCCGTGTTATGAAGTCCAAGATCGTCGTGCTGCTCTTTTTCGTCTTCGCCGTTCTCCATCAGGATCTGTGGAACTGGGATAATCGTTCACTCTGGTTCGGATTCCTCCCCGTTGGCTTGGGTTACCACGTCCTCTACTCCATCACTGCCGGTGTCTTCTGGTATCTCGTGAGCAGCTTTGCCTGGCCGACCGAGACGGAAGCTTGGGCCGATTTGCCAGCCGAAGATTAAGATTGCACCGCCGTAGCCAACCACGTCACTCTCAGACGCGGGAGGCTTACTGCCGCTCCATTGTTTCCGAGTCTTTTCTTGTCATCACGGGCCGGAGGCCCATGCTACGTCTTTCGAAATCCCTATGACCACCTTCTACATCCTCGTCGGCTACCTTGCCCTGCTCATCGCCCTAGGGGTCTTCAGTAATCGGTTCTTCAAAGGAACCAGCGCCGACTTTTTCGTGGTGAGCCGCTCTGTCGGCCCCTTCCTGCTGCTGATGTCGATCTTCGGCACCACGATGACCGGCTTCGCTCTGGTCGGTTCGACCGGGAAAGCCTTCACTAGCGGTATCGGAGTCTATGGGCTGATGGCCTCCTCCTCGGGCCTGATCCATTCGGCCGTGTTCTTCGCGGTTGGAATCAAACTCTGGGCAGTCGGAAAACGCTACGGCTACATCACCCAGTGTGAATATTTCCAGGACCGCTTCGAGTCGCCGAAATTGGGCTATCTACTGTTCCCCATCCTCGTGCTTCTGGTCATCCCCTACCTTCTCGTCGGAATCATTGCCGCCGGTAAATACATCCAGCCAACCACTGCCGGATTATTCCCCGAGGCCTTCCCGATGCCGCCGCTTCCCAATGGCAATCCACATCCACTCAACGGTGGCATTCCGCCCGCGATCGGGAGCGGGGTGATTTGTCTGATCGTCCTTTTCTACGTTTTCTTCGGCGGACTGCGCGGAGCGGTCTGGGCGAACACCTTCCAAACCATCGTCTTCATGACCACCGGAGTCATCGCTTTCTGGATGATCTCCCGCAACCTCGGCGGGCTCCAGGCAGCCACCCAGGCTGTTGCTGACAGCGCCACCGCTTCGGGTCGACTCGTCCGCCAAGATTCCATCGGTCCACTTCAGTTCCTAAGTTACATGCTCGTGCCGCTATCAGTCGGCATGTTCCCCCACCTGTTCCAGCACTGGCTGACGGCCAAAAGCGCAAAAAGCTTCCGTCTCACCGTGGTGGCACACCCCATCTTCATCATGATCGTCTGGCTGCCCTGCATCCTGATCGGTATTTGGGCATCGGCCTATCTCGGTGAACTCGGCCCCGGCCAGACCGCCAATTCGGTGCTCGGACGTATGGTTGGCCAACTCGTCCACTCTCCCGTGCTTTCCGGCCTGGTTGGAGCTGGTGTGCTCGCCGCCATCATGTCGTCACTCGACTCACAGTTCATGTGTCTAGGGACCATGTTCACCAAAGACATCGTGCTGCGGAAATTCGGCGAGGACCGCTTCAGCGATACCCAGAAAATCTGGATCGCCCGGGGCTTTATTTTTGCGGTGGTCGCCTTGTCTTACCTACTCGCCATTTATCTCAAAGACAGCACCCATGTATTCGACCTCGGAGTCTGGTGCTTCAGTGGATTCGCCGGACTCTTCCCTCTCGTGCTCGCTGCCGTCTATTGGAAGGGTGTCACCAAAGCTGGAGCCTACGCCTGCATCCTTTCCGCCGCAGCCGTCTGGTGCGTGCTGTTTTACCGCGACATCATCGCCGTGAAACCCGCCAGCATGGGTGACGACGAACTTCTCATCTTCGGCATGATGCCCGTCGCGATCATTATCGCCGCGTCGGCGCTCTCCCTTGTCTTCGTTTCTTTGCTTACCAAGAAACCAAGCGAGCGCACCATTCGTAAGTTCTTCGCGTGACCTAACAGGGTATGGTCTCCGATCATACCCTGTGGGCTCTTCGGCACTTCAGCTCTTCAGCTTGATAGTCGAGCCGCCATTCTTCGTTCAATCCGCTCCCTCCACCGCTCACCAGCTGAAAAGCATATCCGCATACCCGCTCCAAACATGACCTCCGACGAAGCCAAATCCCAACTCGACGAACGTGTCCGCGACATGATGAAGTGGCACTTCAGCGATGAAACCGGCTGCCCCTTCTGGCTCGATTGGAAAAAGAGCGTCGGCTGGGATCCGCGCGAAGAGGTCAAGAACTACGACGACATCATCAAGTTCCCCCACTTTCAGGACGAATGGCTCCGCGACGAAAAGAATGAGCGCTTCGTCCCCAAGGCATATGCCGGGCGCCCCTTCAACGTCTTCGAAACAGGTGGCACCACCGGTCTGCCCAAGCAACGGGTCGGATGGGAGGACTACAAGCACGACTACGAGCAGTTCTCCCACCAGCTCAGCGACGAGTTTTTCCCCAAAGGCGGAAATTGGATCATGGTCGGCCCGACCGGTCCCCGCCGTCTCCGTCTCGCCGTCGAACATCTCGCGAACTTCCGCGGCGGCAGCTGTTACCACGTCGATCTCGATCCCCGCTGGGTCAAAAAGCTGATCGGCCGCAAGGAGATGGATCAGGTCGAGCGCTACCAGGCCCACGTCATGGAGCAGTCGGTCGAGATCATCAAGCACCGCGACATTTCCTGTATCTTCACCACGCCCAAACTCCTCGCCTCCATCGGCGAGCGCATCTCCATCCCCGGCAATGGCATCAAAGGCTGCTTCTGCGGGGGGACCTCGATGACTCCCGAATACGTTCGTTTCCTTTCTGAAGAAGTACTGGAGGGCAAATCTCAGTTCGTGCCCACCTACGGCAACACCCTCATGGGCCTAGCCGTGAGCATTCCCGAAGAGCTCAAGGCCAACAACTACAGCGTGACCTACTACGCCCCCCAGCCGCGTGCCGTCCTCCGCATCGTTGATCCGGAGAACACGGAGGTCACGATGGGCTACGGCGAATATGGCCGGGTCGAGCTCACCACCCTGAGCCACGAGTTCTTCATGCCCCGCTTCCTTGAGCGCGATGAGGCCATCCGCCGCAAACCCCACGCCAAGTATGCGTGGGACGGCGTCGGCGATGTCCGCCCCTTCGGAGCACTGACCAAATCGGTCATCGAAGGCGTCTATTGAGGATTTTTGGAGGCCTGATTCCCGATTTGGATTTCGAGAGGTCGCAAACGGGCCTTTGCAAATTGCGGAGTTTTCTCTAGGGTGGCTTTCTTGCTTTTCCTTTTTGATGACTCCCCCTGCTCTCTCGACTTCCTCGGCACCCTCTGCGGTGCGCATCGCCGGCACCGGCAGCTATTTGCCAGACCGGGTTCTCACCAACAAGGACCTCGAGGCCATGGTCGAGACCTCGGACGAGTGGATCACCGCTCGCACCGGAATCCGCGAGCGCCGCATCGCGGCCGAGGATCAAGCCGCCAGCCATCTCGCCAGCGAAGCAGGCCGCCGGGCGCTTGAACAGGCCGGAATGTCGGCCGAGGAAGTGACCCTGATCATTGTGGCGACGATCACTCCTGATACCTTCACCCCGGCGACCGCTTGTTATGTCCAGCAGCAGCTCGGCTGTCCCCGCGCCGTGGCTCTCGACATCTCTGCCGCGTGTTCCGGATTTCTCTATGCCCTGGAAATCGCGCGACATCTGGTGGGTGCGGGGACATTCGCGAATGCCCTCATTATCGGAACTGAGAAGCTTAGCGCGTTCATCGACTGGACCGATCGCAACACCTGCGTGCTTTTCGGCGATGGCGCAGGTGCGGCGGTGATCGTTCCTTCCGGGGACCAGGGTGGACGCATCCTTTCCTCCCAGATCGGAACCGACGGAAATCTGGCTGATTTGCTGAACATCCCCGTCGGTGGCTCGGCTTGCCCGATCACCCCGCAGAATGCCCATGAAGTTCGCTCCGTGCTCGCCATGGCGGGTCGCGAGATCTTCAAGCACGCGGTCAATCTGATGCGCAAAGCCAGCGTCGATGCCATCGAAGCGGCCGGACTGACCACGGCAGACATTTCCTTGCTCATCCCCCATCAGGCGAATCTGCGGATTATCGACGCCATCGTCGAGCGGCTCGATTTTCCCAAAGAGGATGTCTATATCAACCTCGACCGTTATGGCAATACCTCCGCCGCCGCCGTCGCCATCGCCCTCGACGAAGCCCACCGCGAAGGGCGCATCAAAAGGGGCGACAAAGTGCTCCTCGTCGCTTTCGGAGCCGGATTAACGTGGGCAAGTGCGGTGATCGAGTGGTAAGGTTGAGCACGGAGGCTGGATGAGAGTCACAGACTCCGCAGCACCATGAATCTCCTCGCGGAAACGACCTTCACCCTCGCCCATCCCTGGGCTTTGGCCTTGTTGGCTCTGCTTCCCCTCCTCGCGCTCCTGCGAAGCAAGGCCGGAGGCGACAGCGTGGTAGTATTCTCTTCCCTGCACATTCTGGAACGTCTCGGGCCGAGCACGCGCTCCCGAGTCGGAGGGATGCGCTGGGCAAGCGTCTTTCTGGCGCTGACCTTCCTGATCTTCGCCTTGAGCCGCCCCCAATGGATCGACCGAACGGAAAAAGTCACCGAAAGCGGAGTGGAGATGATCCTGGCCATCGACGTGTCCCGATCCATGCAGGTCGAGGATTTTTGGATCGACGGGAACAAGGTGAACCGTCTCCAAGCCGCCAAGAAGGTCACCCGGGAGTTCATCGCAGGACGCACCACTGATCGCATCGGGATCCTCGCTTTCGCCGGCCAACCTTATCTGGCTAGTCCCTTGACCCTATCCAAGTCATGGCTTGAGGGACCACACGGACTGGGGAGGGTCCAGATCGGCTTGATCGAAGACGGCACCGCGATCGGTTCCGCCATCGCTGCGGCCGCCAAACGTCTCGACAAACGCTCCGCCAAAAGCAAAATCATCGTGATGCTGACCGACGGGGTGAACAATGCGGGCAAGCTTTCCCCCATTGAAGCTGCCAAGCTGGCCAGTACTTTGGGAATCCGTGTCTATACGATCGCCGTCGGAACCTACGGGGATTACATCGTGCAAACTCCAAACGGACCGCAGCGACTACAGCAAGCCTTCGATGAAAAAACCCTCCAGGAAATCGCCCAAATCGCCTCGGGTGAATACTTTCGGGCTCAGGACACCGCAGGGTTGGAGAAGATCTTCACTGCCATCGACCAGTTGGAAAAAACCGAAGTGTCGAGCAGCACCCGGGTCGAAATTGACGAGGTCTTCCACTGGTTCGGCCTCGGGGGGCTCGCTTTCGGTTTGCTAAGTCTCGCTGGTGGAGAAACATTCTGGAGGCGGTTTCCATGAATCAGATCACCTTTGCCAGTCCCCTTTGGTTGGGCGGGGTGCTCTTGCTGCTTCCGCTGTTCCTACTGCGCTGGCACTCGCAAAGTCGGCTGCGACGCGCCCTGCCGGGACTGGTTTCGCCTCGACTGCAACCGCTCCTGCTCCGGGGCCACAGCGAAGCCCGGCGCTGGATGGTATTTGGTCTGCAATGGCTGGCGCTCGCCGCACTGCTCGTGGCGCTGGCTCGCCCCCAGTGGGGATTCGATGAAGTAGAGAGCGAGTTGGAAGGCCGCAGCCTGATCATCGCCATCGACAGCTCGCGCAGCATGCTGGCCAACGACCTGCTCCCCGACCGACTCAGCCGGGCCAAGCTCGCTGCGCAGGACATCGTGCATTCGCTCCCGGATGATCGCATCAGTCTGCTCGCCTTCGCCGGCAAACCATTCCTCCAGGCGCCACTGACGGGAGATCACGATGCAGTATTGGAAGCCATCGACCAGATGGATACCGAGATCATTCCGCGAGGTGGAACCAATCTCTCCGCAGCGGTTGAACTGGCGATTGAAACATTTGCGGAGGCGAAACTTGAGCACAGTGCGTTGGTGATTTTTTCCGACGGTGAAGCACTTGAAGGGCTTGACCAGGTGGGATCCGTCCGGGCGAAAGCCAAAACAGCGGGGATGGTCATCCTCACGGTCGGAGTCGGCAGCGAGGCCGGATCGATCATCCCGGAGCTAGACGATCTGGGAAAACCCAAACCGGGAGTCTTCGTCAAAGACGAAACTGGTCAGGTGGTGCGGAGCCGCCTCGACCCGAGCAGTCTCCGGGCCCTCGCTGCAGATGGAGGCGTCTATTTGCATTTAGGCGGACCGGATTCCCTCACCAAAGTGGTGGATCAAGTGCGGCGCGGGCTAAGCGTGACCCGCACCGAAGCCGAAACCCGCCTGCGCCCCATTGAGCGATTCATGGGACCGCTCATCGCCTCCTTTCTGCTTTTGATTGCGAGCCATCTATTGCCCATGATCTGGTCGCGCTGGCCGGTCGGAGCGAAGCGGGAGCCCTCTCGGATCATCGTAAATCAGACCAAGAGCGTGGCATCTTCTTTGATTCGCGCCCTCATGATCGGCTCGCTCTTGGGAGGTGGTTCGGCGACAACAAACGCCGCCGAGGTCGCCCCGAACGGATACGCCGCCTTTGCGGCGAAAGACTACGACGCCGCCATCGAAGCCTTCACCGCCAGTCTGGCAGCCCAACCAGACATCCGCGAGGCCATCGAGCTACAACTCGGTCTCGGTGCCGCAGCCTATCGCAAAGGCGACTACGAAATGGCCGCCCGCGCCTATGGCCAGGCCCTCGTCGGGAGCCGGGACGAGCTGAAAGAAAAGGCCCACTTTAATCTCGGAAACACCCTTTTCCAGGTCGGGGCCAGTCGTCTGCCAAAACCAACCGATCCTAATGGCATCCAGCCTCTTAGCGAAGAGTCCGGCGGAATTGATGAAACGATCCGGCAATGGGAAGGGGCTGTCGAGCACTACGAAGCCGCGCTAGCGATCAACAAAAGTGACACCCCCGCTGCACACAACCTCGCGGAAGTGCAAAAGCGACTCGAACAGTTGAAAGAAAAGAAGAAGAAGCAAGAAGACGAGCAGAAAAAAAAGGAGGAGGAAGAGAAGGAGGAAGAAGAGCAGGACAAACCCGAGGACAAACCCGAGGACAAACCCGAGGACAAACCCGAGGACAAACCCGGGGACAAACCCGAGGACAAACCCGAGGACAAGCCCGAGGACAAGCCCGAGGACAAGCCCGAGGACAAACCCGGGGACAAACCCGGGGACAAACCCGGGGACAAGCCCGGGGACAAGCCCGGGGACAAACCTGGGGACAAGCCTGAGGACAAACCCGGGGACACGCCTGAGGACACACAAGGTCAGCCAGATCAATCCGACCAACCCAACAAATCAAAAGACCCTCAAGCGGAAAACCCAAACGACCAGCCCAACTCCGGCGACACGCCTGACCAAAAACAGAACTCGGACCAGCCCCAAAATCAACCTCCCCCCGCCGAAGAAGCCTCCCCTGATCCCGACGGGAAGCTTGAGGCCAATCCAGATCAGCCCCCCCCAGGGCAACAACCTGCCCCAAAACCCTCCGCCGCCGACCCAGGGGGCTCCGCATCTCCCGCCGAGACGGCCCAGGCTTCATCCGCACAGCAGGTCAATCCCGAGACAGGATACTCCCCTACCGACGCCCGTCAACTTCTCGAAGCACTCGACGACGAGACTGAAGTTCGACCCATCTTCCTCAAACCCGGCAAAGGCGAACAATTCAAAAACTGGTGATGTCTCCCGTCCTTCGTTTCCCATTTTCCCTTGTCAGCCTATCACTCGTTTGGTCAGGTACACTCCTGGCCCAAACCGGGCCCATCACTTCATCAGCTCCCGCTGCAGGGAGAACACCAATCAAAGCCACCGTCCTCACGGATCGGATTGCCGTCGGAGAGATCGGCACCTTCGTTGTCAAAACCTCCGAGGATGTGGCCCTTCCCGAAAAAATCGTCGCCATCGGACTAGACATCACCCAGTCCGGCTCCCAATCGAGCATGACCAGCATCAATGGACGCATGTCGGTCGATATCAGCACCTTTTACCGCTTCGAAGGCGACCAACCCGGCACCTTCGAGGTTCCGCCAATCGAGATCAACGTAGGCGGTGTGATCTACAAGACGGAGCCGATTCCCGTGACCATCTACGCGCGCGACATAGCCAGCGAACTTGTCAATCCAACCCAACCTTTCTTCGCCAAACTTGATCTGAGCAAAACGACGTTCTACGTGAACGAGTTGATCCCCTTCTCCATGACCGGCTTCGTGCGGGGACGCAATTCGATCAACGAGGTCGCCTCGCCGACATTCGAACATCCGAGCTTCATCATCCGCCCCTTCCGTGAAGTCCGCCGGGACGGCAGCGACCTCGGGAATACCTATTACACTTCCGCGACGATTCCCTCCATGCTTTTCGCGCTGAAGCCGGGCGAGCATCGCCTCGGGCCTGCCCAGATGGCCATTCGCGTGCTTGATAATGCCACGGGCTTCGGCTTCTCGACTTTCTTTCCCCGGACCGTCCTGCGCGAGATCCCCACGAATCCCGTCACCGTCACGGTCGAACCCCTTCCCGGCAACGCCCCGCTTAGCTTCACTGGCGGAGTCGGGAACTTTGCCTTCACCGCGACAACAAGCAGCAAGGAAGTAGCGCTTGGTGACCCTATCTCCATCGACTTCGAAGTCAAAGGCGTCGGCAATCTTCGCACGATGACCGCTCCGGTTTTTGCCATTCCCCAAAAGGGAATCTGGAAGACTTACGATGCCAGCAAAACCCTGACCGATGAAGAAGATTCGGACGGATCCAAGGAAGGCATCGCCCGCTTCTCCCAGGTCATCATCCCGGAAGCGAAAGTCGAAAGCATCCCGGAGTTCGAACTCACTTTTTTTGACCCCGAGAAAAAGGAATATGTCACCCGCCGGACCGAACCCATCCCTGTGGGCATCTCCGCAGACCGAACCGCACCGACCGGCGGATTTGCTCCCACCACCACAGGCGGATTCGGGGCTGCCATCACGCCCGACGCGATGGCCCCGAGTGCAGCCTTCGAGGATGTCCTCCACATTCGCACTGGCAGTCCTCGTTGGATCGGTCAGGTTGATCTTCAGTCGGCCGGACCCTGGTATATCGTAATTCAGGGTATTTTCTCGATCGCTTTCTCGACGGTCCTCGGCGTGGGGATCGTTCGATTCGCGAAACGCTGGCGCGTTCGCCAATCAGCCTTGGCCGAAGTCTCCACCTATCGCAAGGCGCTCAAAGCGCTTCCCCCTTTGGGTTCCTCCCGCAATGAACTCTATCGGGCAATCCGCGCCGCCCTTGCTCTCTGGCAACGCGAGAACCCCAAGCCCAACCCTGAAGCGAAAACCATCGTCGAGCGTCTCACCCGACATTGTGAGGGTAACCTCTACAGCGGTGAGTCCGAAAACCAGGCCCCGCTTCCTCCCGAGGAGGACGGAAAGCTCCGCCGCGCCCTCCAGCAGATTTCCAAAGGATGACCTCGCGCTTATTTTTTATACTCCGCCCGGCGGCCCTGATTCTGGCTGTTTTGTCAGGCTCTCCAGCCGCCCGCACTCAGGACGGTTCCCAGATGGATCAAACCCTCCTCTTCCGAACCGCGAATGCCGCTTTCGAAAGCCGGGAATACGCCCAAGCCGTTTCTGACTACTCCGATCTGATTGCCGCCGGGAAAGTATCGCCCGACCTCTACTACAATCTTGGTGTCTCTGAATACCGCCTCGGGAATCTCGGGAACTCCGTTCTGTGGCTTCGTCGGGCACTTCTCCTGGACCGTGGACTCGATGAAGCCGGTCAAAATCTGGAATTCTTGCGTGCGAAAGTTGCCTTTCTTGAATTCGGCGATTCCAAGTTGGATCGATTCCTGCGCGGGCTTGCACCTGCCTCGATGCGGATCGCCCATGCCTCCTGCTGGTGGCTCGCATTGATTGCTGTCGCCGCTGTGGTGGTGATCAGGAGACTTCGACAGTATCGCACTGCTCTGGTGGCTTCCGCGATCTTCATGGCCGCCGCTGGGTTCGGGATCAGCAAGATTCAGAAGTATCGCCAAAGCTTCCTTGCCCCTGAGAGCTTTGCCATCGTCACCAGTCCCGCCGCCATCGCGGTCACTGCGCCCGCACCCGATTCGAAAAAGGTCATCGACCTCCCCCCCGGTTCCGAGCTTCGGATCCTCGAAGAAGCAGGTCCCTGGCGCTACGTCGAGATTCCGGGAGACCTGCGCGGGTGGGTCCGTGCCGAGGTGGTGACTCTCCTCTGGCCGGTTCCAGAACCCAGCACTGCTGCGGCGGCCCAATAAAATGGCTCACTCCTCCACGCTTCGACTGTAGCGCCAATCAAGGACAAGCTGGTAGCGGACATACGGCTTGTGGTCAGTGGAAAAGTCGGCCCCTCGGAGAATACTGAGCAACCACTTTCCCTTGCGATACTCGGTCACCAGGACCGAAGGATTTTCGTTATCATCAAGCTTCCACCCACGCTCCTTGAGTCGATCTGCGAACCATCGTTCTACCTCATCAAAGTTTCCCGGAGACTCCCACTCCCGTGTCCAAATGACTCCCGTTTTTGTTCCTTGCAGATTGCTTTTCCGCCCCTCTCCGGGGAAGGACTTGATCCCGTCGCTGGAGGGAGTCGATCCCGTGGGAACTGTGATCGCTTCGATCAGCAGCGGCCCTTCCTGCTCAGCGGCGCTGAGTTCAGCGGCGCCGAGTTCAGCGGCGCCGAGTGGAATCTGCTTGCGGAGGTAGATACTTTGAAAAGTGAGGAGAACGGCTCCGATCACAAAGATGAGAATGAAACCAGCGAACGAACGAACAGAGATGCGAGGAGAAGCCATGATGGTTAAATATTGGTCAAGGAACGACAGTCTGCCACTCGATCAGACGCTGGAAGCGGGCGGGTCCTGTTGCATCGCCTTTCGAAAGAAGCGTCAATGTCAGGGTCCATTCCCCCCTTGCCAAAAGGTGACGTAGCCAAGTCTGAGGATTCGACCTTTACCCACCCCGTCATTCCGAGACGCTGACGGTAGGAATCCACGAGTCCCGGGAAACTCGGCTCGGTGGAAATGGACTCTTCCCAGGTGATCCAAGCCTCACGGACATTCCTCAGGGCAGGCGCGAGCGGCCCGATCTCCACCTCCCGGAAGGTCGTCGAGGTCGCTGGCAGGTCGGCGAGCTGTTTGATGAGGACCTCACCATCGTATTTCGCCGCCGCGACCACGGTCTCGCGATCCCAGCTAACCCGGTTTGAAAAGAGGGAAACGAGAATGATCGCGAGACCGAGGACGATGCCCCCCCGACGAGGAACGCGGGAAGCTTTGATTGGGTAGAGTCTGACATGGCGGATTTTTCTAAGATGCGTCCCGGTTCACCAGAATCTCAAAGTCACTCTGAAGCACATTCTTCGAAGAGACGCGTCGCTCGACCCGCAGATACCACCGCACGATGTTGGATCCTGCGCCCGAACCGGAGTGCTTCAGCGGCACCGACTTGCAGGTGGACCTCGCCGGCGATGGAATGTGGACTATGGCGGACCATTCCTTTGCGTCGAATTCGTCGCGGGCCCGGACGGCGACGTTCTCCTCGGAAAGAAACGTCTTTTTGATCTCGGGAGGCTGGCCGGGAGTAGCGTTCACTTCACAGATGAGAGAGACGAGATGGGCCGAGACCTGACACGGACCTCGCTGGGTGATATGGACCGGAGTCGAACCGCCGGGGCGAGGACGGGACGAGTAGCGTTCTGACTTTCGCTTTTTAATATCCTGATCCTGCTCTCACGGACCTCTTCGCCCCTGATGACGCCCGCTCTTTCAAACCGCTTCGAGACGGCCATCGGCTTTTCATCTGAGGAAGCTACCCTGCGGGGCGATCTGGACATGCTGCTCTGGTCGGCCAGCATTGCGAGCCTGCTGGGGGTGATCCTGATTCCCAGTTTCCAGCGCTTCGTCACAGCGGCGGTGGCGCATTTTGAAAAGCGGGCTTCGATGGCGCGACTGGCCCTCTTTTTCTTCTCCCCGGCGGGCTTCGCGGCGATGCGGTAAAGCGCCTCCCTCCCCTCGCGGAATACCCTCAAACTCTTCTCCAAAAAACCATTTCTGCGTGAGGCCAAGCTCCCTTGGGGCATCATCGTCGTGAATGTCTTCGGGGCCGCCCTGCCCGCCATTGGAGTGCTCAGCTCGCTCTACGTGGGGGTCCTTGAACCGTGCGCACGACCTCAAAGCCAGCTTTCCGCCGTAGTGAACTTCAGGGGCACCATCCTGCTCTTTGCACTCGTCGATCCGAATCTTTCTTATCTGACGGACACCACAACCTCCGGTGAGACCAGCCAGGGGCAGTTGCGCTTCCACGTCGCCGCCATTGGCGGTAAGCCGGCTTCTCGGAACCATCCTCGCCCATCTCGTGCTGGTGCCCGGTGCGCCCATGATCGCAGCGGTGGCGCGTTGGCTTCCAGGGTGATTGATCGGCGCGGACTCATGTGTTGGGTGGGATTTACGAGACCTGACCGCCCCGGTGGCAGAGAACTTGCTCTATCAATCAGTCTGGCTCTGACCGCCATTGGCGGCGTTCCGTTGTTCCGACTCAGCATGTCGCCATCTCTTCTGGCATCCAATCGTCCATGGCCGCTGCTCGCCTCGGCGTTGCTTTTGTGCCAAATTTCGCACGGTGAAAACGCCGAACCATTCTCTTTCGCCACGGTCGTGGCCGAGGCGCGTCGGCTTGCGGCGGACGATTACCAGTCCCCCGAACCACTTCCGACGGTCCTCCGCGACCTAACCTACGACCAATATCGGGCCATCGGGACAGCCGAGGGAGGGGTCTTGTGGGCGGACCGGGACTCACCGTTTCAGGTCGAACTGCTCCATCCCGGCTATCTTTTCAAGCGACCGGTCCGGATGCATCTCGTCGATGTTGCGGGATCGACGACGACTCCTTTGGCGTTCTCAGACCGCTACTTCAATTACGACCGGCTTGTCGTCTCCGAACCGATCATCGCCGATCAAGTGGGTGGCTACGCAGGCTTCCGGATCCGCTATCCACTCAATGGCGGGCCGCAGGACTTCGACGAGATCGGCTCCTTCGTGGGAGCGAGTTATTTCCGACTGTTGGGGCGGGATCAAAGGTATGGACTCTCGGCGCGAGGTCTGGCGATCAACTCGGTGCGGGATGATGTGGGAGAGGAGTTCCCTGACTTCACCGCATACTGGCTCGTCGAGCCAAAGCCGGTTGACGAGTCCTTCGAACTCTACGCTCTGCTCGATAGCCCGAGCGTCGCCGCAGCCTACCATTTCCGCATCACTCCGGGAGCGAGCACCTCCGCCGAAATCAGGGCTTCGCTGTTCTTCCGCCGTGAGAATCCTTCCGTGGGATTTGCCCCACTGACCTCCATGTTCTGGTATGGGGAAAACCACCAGGAGCGCCCCTTTTTCGATTGGCGACCTGAAGTCCACGACTCGGACGGCTTGCTCATGCACACTGAGAGAGGCGAGAAAATCTGGCGCCCCCTCTACAACCACCACGCCGTCCGCCAGGGCCACTTCTATGGGCGCGACATCCGAGGTTTCGGACTGCTGCAGCGGGATCGAGAATTTACGCACTATCAGGATCTCAGCAATCCCTACTGGCAAACGCCGTCAGCCTGGGTGAAACCGCTGGAGTCCTGGGGCGATGGAGATGTCCGTCTCATCGAACTCCCGACCAACAATGAGGCGATGGACAATGTAGTGGCTTTTTTCGAGCCGCGCGACCCGCCCCGGGCGGGGGAACATCGCGAGATTGCCTACACCTTGTCCTGGGATCTGCAAGAAGAGGAGGAGCTGTCCTTGAACCACGTCACGGCCACCCGGATCGGCGAAATCGGGGCCTACCCCGACACCAGGCGCTTCGTGATCGACTTCGACGGTCCAACGCTGCGGGACCTCCCTTCCGTTGCACCCGTCGTGGCGGAGATCACCTCGAGTGGCAATGGCTACGTCACCGAAAATCAATGCTTCAAGAATGTCATCAGCGGTGGTTGGCGGGTGGCATTTGCGCTCGACACCGAGGATGATAATGTCTCTCCGGTGGAGTTACGATGTGTCTTGCGCGATTCCGAATCGGGACTACCTCTTACAGAAACATGGAGTTACCAGTGGAGCCCCTGAAACCGAAGTCATCGACCTCACCGCAGGCGGCCCCACCCTATTGGGCCGGGTCGCCGGAATCGCTTGAACTTTGGAACGAAGCCTATCGCCGGGTGGAGTCCTACTTTTCCGCCCTCCGCGTCGATAACAAGCTCCTTCTAAGTTCCCTTGTCTTCAAAATCCTCGACCGCGCCAAAGTGCGATTTGAGGAAGAGCCAAGTGTCTCGCCCGTCGAACACGCTGCGGCAGAGACCGACCAGCGCCTCGTCGATTGGTTCCGCAAAGTCATGGCCGACGCGGATGCCGAGCCGAGCGACCGCCTCTCCGCCCGCGGAAGACTCGCTCTGATGATGATCGAGTCCTACGTCCCCTGGCAGCAGTTTTTCCTCAATGACGAGCCGCTCCCCGCCGAGCTGGCCACTATCATGCAGACCGCCTACTTGCGGGCCGACCCGGATTTTCGCTTCATCGAGATGCGCCCTCGCCACATCGATCTCGGCATCGTCGATGTCGCCAACCGCACCATTGAGAGCATGGGCAAATTCCGGGTGCTGGCGGCTTGGTTGCTTTGGGGGGCGTTTGGTTCGATCCTGGCACTGATTTTTGTTTTGACGAGATGATTCGGGGACCGGCTAAGCTGTTCGCTTTTTAGCGGTTTAGCCGGAAGGAACGTGAGTGGATACACATTGACTTAACCCTGTTGGGTCACTGACCGAACCCTATTGATTCAGCATTTCGAATAAAAACTAAATCGCTAAACCGTTTCCAGCTAACCCGCTTCCCCTAATGCCCAAATCTTCTGTCAGCGAACGCCATTCCGTCGGGCGGACTTTCCTGTTCTTCTCCATCGTGCTCGGGCTGACCGGGACGGGTGCCTATTTGATGGCGGACTATCTTTGGGAGATCGGATGGACCTTTTCTTCTGGAGTTTTGTGGGTGTTGTTTCTGGTGCTTTTCGCCTACCTTTCTTTTGGTTTCACCCATGCCTTGATCGGATTTCTCGTGCGTCGCCTGCACCTGCCAGGCGTGCGGATGCCTTCCCGGGACGATGCCGGGGCCGCCGACCTCGACAACCCCTCGGAGCCTCGAGTAGCCATTATTTTTCCGATCTACAACGAGCCGGTAGATCGGGTCTTCGCCGGGATCAGGGCGATCTTCGATTCCGTGCTACGCACCCCGCAGCGCGATGCTTTTGATTTTTTTATCCTTTCCGATTCCACCATCCCCGAGCAGTGGATCGCCGAAGAAACGGCTTGGATGAAACTGCTGCGCGAGCGCCAAGCGCAAGACCGGGTTTTCTACCGTCGCCGCCACGACAACGTGGGGAAAAAAAGTGGTAATGTCTCCGACTTCTGCCGCACTTGGGGACAGCACTACCGCTACATGATCGTCGCTGATGCGGACAGCGTCATGACCGGCGAAACCCTTGCAGAACTTTTCCTCCGGATGGAGGCCAATCCTCAGGTCGGACTCATCCAAACGGCGCCGATGCTGGTCAACGGCGAGTCGCTCTTCGGACGCATGCAGCAGTTCGCGAATCATCTCTACGGACCCATCTTCATGGAAGGTCTCGCCTATTGGCAGCAATGTGGTGGCAACTTCTGGGGGCACAACGCCATCGTGCGGCTACGCCCATTCATCGAGCAATGCGACCTGCCCGAACTGCCCGGACGCAAGCCCTTCGGCGGCCACATCCTCTCCCACGACTTCGTCGAGGCCGGACTGCTACGTCGGGCGGGCTGGGAAGTATGGCTTGCTCACGACCTCGGAGGCAGTTACGAGGAGGGGCCGCAGGGCATCATCGAATCGGCGCAACGGGACCGGCGCTGGTGTCAGGGGAATCTGCAGCACGGTCTCATCCTCTTCGCCCGTGGTCTGCGCGGAAAAACTCGTCTCCACCTTGCCAACGGCATCCTCGGCTACGTTTGTTCGCCCATTTGGCTGATCTTCATGGGGGTCAGTTTTTACAAGGTCCTCGTCGGTAACTCTGACAGCCCGATGAGCCTCGTTTCCACCGCCGAGGGTATCACAATCCTCGCACTGACCTTCAGCCTGCTTTTTGCGCCCAAGATTCTCTGCCTGATCGACCTCATGTTCGACCCCGCCCGCAAGCGAGGCTTCGGCGGATGGCTCAATGCCGCGAGCAGTGCACTCGTGGAGACCTTTTTTTCCGCCTTGATTGCCCCGGTCCTGATGCTATTTCATTCCCGTTTCGTACTCTGGAATCTGCTCGGACAGACCGTTGGGTGGGCAGCGCAACGCCGCGGGGCCCAGGGCACTTCGTGGGATGATGCCATCGCTGCCCACGGCTTTCAAACCCTCTTCGGGATCGGTGTCGGGGCCGCCGCTTTCTGGGTGGACGCCTCCCTTTTCTGGTGGCTTGCGCCCGTGCTACTGGGGCTGTGGGTCAGCATCCCCCTCTCCGTCTGGACCAGCCGACTCGATCTGGGACAGAGCGCGAAAGACGAAAAGCTCTTCCTCACCCCCATCGAGCAGAATCCCCCCCGCGAAGTCGCCGAGGCCATCTCCGCCGAGGCGCACGAAGTAAGCAAACACAGCGGTGTCACCAGCGCGGTCCTCGACCCCTTCCTCAATGCCGTGCACGTCTCCCTACTGCGAAGAAACCGCCGCCGTCTCCTCACCGGACAGAAGGTCTATGGAAAAAACAACACTTCCGCAGTTCCCAAAGCGGGTGAATCCCGCGCCCGGCGGCGCCTCGCCGAACGTCTCCTCCGCGATGGTCCCCAGACCCTGACTCCCGCCGAGAAGACCGAGATCCTCTCCGACATCGACAACATGCTGTGGCTCCACCGCGAAGCATGGCTGCGCCCCGGCAACGACCTCGCCCCCTGGTGGCAGCGGGCCATCCGCGAAACCTCTTCAGCTGTATGAGGGGGTCACAGGGAGAATAGTCGTGCCCTCCCGCACGGTGGCTCTTCACCGGGGATAGCGGTAGTGACCGACGACCCTCCATTGCCCGATGCCCTCGCTCTCCTCGGGACCGGCCCCGATATTGTGAACGAAACGATCCGGGGCGACGACGAGGCCGATATGCCAGAGTCCGTTTCCCGTCAAATCCCAAGCCACCAGATCGCCGGGCAAATAGACCTCAGCCTCCGACAACTCGGCACCCTGACGCTCGAAGAACCTTTGCAAATTCGGAACCCGCCGATGATCGATATTTCGATCCGTGACACGCAATCCCCACAGCTTGGGATAAGCCGAAAAGTGGGCCTTCATATCCTCGTGGACCAGCACCTGAAGGTCGATCCCCAGCGCCCGATAGGCCCGCACCACCACATCGCTGCAAACGCCAGTATCGGCTGGAACGTCACCTCCCGGATAGTCAAGGACGACGTAGGCTGGGTCGTAGCGGACCACCTGCTTGGTTTGCTTGAGGGCGGCGGTCACCAGCCCCTCGGCGCCTACGAGCCCCGCAGCCCCTCCCGTCTCCTGCCCGTAGCTCTTCGCGGCGAGCAATTCCGCCACGACCCAGACGCCAAACAAGATGAGGGAAATATATTTCATGGGAGACCTACGATTGGACTCCCGAGACTCTTTCGTATTGCAGAAAAAATAGCGCAGCCGACCGCTTTTTTTCTCCCCACGGCCCTACGGCATTTTGACCCGGACAATCGGAGCCGTTTCGAAGGTCAGCCCTTCGATCTTGCCGAAGGCTTCGAGCAAGCCATCCGTGCCGATGCTGGCGGGGTCGGCCGCCGCCTTGTTCAAAAGCGCGGCGAAATCAGGATCCTTCAGCACTTGCGCGATATCGACCTCGCTCAAGATGATGGTGTTCCCGTTGACGTGACTGGCGTTGGTCTCCGAGATTCCGTCGAGCACCTTCACGAAGACCCCGACCCGCATGCCTTCCATCATGCCGCTGGCCATCTGCATGGCCTCAACCGGCTCCATCCCGGCCTGATTGAGACCGGCGAGCTGCCCCTGATCGACGATGCCATCGACGCCTGCCGCGAGAAAGGTGGAGTGAATCGTGAGAACGCCGCTCTCCAAGCCGAAGGTCAGTTCACCGGCCTTCTTGGCATCGAGATTTTGACCCGACGATTCGACGAACTTCTGGGCACCCCCGGGGACCGATTTTTGATCGACCCGGACCGTGCGGACGTCGTCGAAGGCATACTCGACGGTGTAGCCCGGCCAGCCTCCATCATCCGCACCATCCTCGTGCCGCAAATAACGCACTCCAGAACCGTAGTTGGCGGCATCAGTTTCGAGCGACTCCCGGGTGGGCTTGGCCAGACTCCCCAGGAGGGCAAAATTCGGCCCCTGCACTCCTGAATTTCCGCCCAGGGATATGGACCCGAGGGCCCCGAGCTGCTCGACCATGGCCAACATCTGCGGAGAGAAGTGGTAACGCACCAGAATCGAACCAGCTCCATCTTTCTTCACCTGAATGATCGTATTCGAGCGGATGCAGGAAGAGGTAGACGCCAACAGCAGAATAGCGCTAAGAACTTGGAGGCAGTGCTTCATGCCCCGAGCCTAAGAGAATCAACGAAATCGAACAAGCTCCATTCAGCGCCTCCGACGGAATAATCCATCGAAGATTCCCCCCTGTTGCGGGCTGTATCCTGGCTGCGCTCCTGGCTCGCCGGGGAACCCGGGTTGGCCGGGGATGATCTCCTGGATGACCGGTTCAGCAGGAGCGTCCTGGAAAATTCCTTCGATCGGTCCGCGGTAGAAGGTGCTCTCCGATTCCACCGGTTCCGCTTCCTTGATCTCATTCGAGGCATCGCGGACCCGGTTATAGTTATCCTCGGTGAGGTAACGCTCCAAAAACTCACCCACGACAAGGCCGGCGTTTTTACCACCACTGACTTTTTCTCCGGGATCGCCCTCATAGAGCACCGCGAGAGAATACACCGGGTGTTTCGACGGGAAATAGCCGGCGAACCACGCAATGTTCTGTTCCTGGGCGGGTTTCCACTGGCCGGTTCCGGTCTTTCCAGAAACGGTGATCTTGTGGTGAGCAGCGTGTCCGGTGCCGTTGCCGCTATTGACAACGTCATAGAGGCCCCGCTGAACGGTGCGGAGGGCGTAGAGGTCGGCGTTGAGGGGGATCATGACTTCGGGATCGAAGGTGTTTTTGATCTCGTGATTGTAATCCTGCACCTGAAGCACGAGCCGGGGCTTCATAAGATCGACCCCATTGCCGATGGCACCCATCATCCGAGCCACCTGCAGCGGGGTGACTTCAACGGTGCCTTGACCGATGCTCATGACTGCTTCTTCGCCGTCGGACATGAGGTAGCCGTGCTTCTCGAACCAATAACGATTATTTGGGATGAAGCCGGGGGCGTCATTCAAGGGAACTCCGGTTTTTTGACCCAAGCCGAGACGGGTGGCGGTGTAGCTCATGGTATCGGCCCCCGCGCTCACGGCGACCTCGTAGAACCAAGTATTGCAGGAACGGGTCAGTGCGCCGATCACGTTCATGAATCCTTCGTTCTTAACATTCCAGTTACGCATGATCAGGCTGCCGACCTGCCAGGAACTGGGGCACGGATAAACGTCAGACGCAGAGATATAACCGCTCTCGAGGAAGCCGAGCGCAGACACTACTTTGAAGGTCGAAGCCGGCGGGTAACAAGCGCGAAAAGCCCGGGGGAAAAGTGGTTTTCCAGGGTCCTCCATCAGCGCCGAAAATCGATCTTGGGTGATCGCCGGGATGAAGTCATTGGGATCGAATTGAGGATTGCTCGCCATCGCCACGATATCCCCATTGCGGACATCGGTGACAACCATGGCTCCTCGCTTCACATGCGTCGCGAGCAGTTCTTCGCAGAGCAACTGCATCTCCAAATCGATGGAGGTGACCACATTGTAGCCGGGCTTAGGCCGGGTCAGGACGTCTTCCTTGACCTTGGTGCCGTCAGCCTCGTAGAGCACATTGACCCGCCCGGGCGTGCCCCGCAATTCAGCCTCGAAGGCTTCCTCAAGACCATCGACCCCAACTCCCTCGCCCCAGAGAGGCTCGTCATTGACGATCGGGCCGAGGGTGCGCGGCGGCCGCTTGCCCACGTAACCGATCACATGGGAGAGCATTGCTCCCTTGGGGTAATGCCGCAAATAGATCGGGTGCATCGCGAGACCCTCCATTTTCTGGCGCTGCAATTCGTCGAGTTGCTCGGTGGTCAGAACCTCGGAAAAAGTCAAGGGCAGCCAGCGTCGCTCTTTGTAGTGGGCCAGCACTGTCTTGAGTGGAAGATCCCATTGCTTGGCGAGGATCTTATTGACGTGCCGCATCCGCTGACCGGCGTAGCTGACGACCTCGTCGTCAGTCACCGCCGCTCCAAGGAAGGGAAAGGTGATCGCCGCATAATAGGCCACCTTGGTTTGGGCCAGCGGATACCCATTGCGGTCCAGCAATTGCCCCCGCGGGGCCGGGATGGAAAACGTGAAGGTGCGGGCCTCCGTCCGGGTCAATAGGGAGGAACCAACCTGAGCGGAGCGGGTCGGCTCAGATTTCGCCCGCAGCGCCTCGGCACTGAGAGGAACTGCGGCGACCGGCTCGTCGGCGATGGCTTTGACGGTGGACTCCGCCGCCGTGACTTCCTCGGCGACGTCGGCTTCGGCGGCCATCTCCGCTGCGGTCGGTTCTGCAACCGGTTCCGCTACCAATTCTTTCGGGATCTCGACCGCATCCACCTCCTCCGCTACCCCGGTCGCTGCCAGCGGTGCCGCACGCATCGCCGGGACATCCTCTCGGCCTTCCTCGAAGCGCGGTATCGCCACCGGATCGGCCTGCGCCGTTGGATCTTCCGAAGGGGGCAAGCCTTGAAAATCGAAACCACTTTGCTGCGCGTGAGCAAGACCCAGTCCGCCGAAGGCCATGAGAGTGACCAAGAGGCGGCATGCCGGAATACAGGTATTGAGAAATGGTTTCTCCATGGTCTTACGGTTCACGAAAAGTCAGCAATTGCGAAGGGAAATCCGGCATCGTGAAGCCGGGAAGTCGGAAAAAACGTCCCCTTCCCTAATGACTACGCAGGAACAGCACGATTTCTTGCGCCAAAGTATCGTTTATTCCAGAAATCGCCGCCAGTTGCTCGGCTGTCGCTTTGCGCAGCCGCGCGACCGAGCCAAACTTCTTCAGCAAGCGCTCCTTGCGGGTCCGGCTGATCCCCGGGCAGTCATCAAGGATGCTTTCCTCGACGCGCCGTTTCATGAGAAGCTGGTGGTAGCCATTGGCCGTGCGATGGGCTTCGTCGCGGATCCGCTGCAGCAGCTTGAGCGCCCCGCGATCATGGGGGATGACCAAAGGTTCGGAAATCCCGGGGAGAAAAATCTCCTCCCGTTGCTTCGCCAGACCGACGACCGGCAAGTCGTGCAATCCGAGGCGATGCAGCTCCTTGACCGCCATCCCCAGCTGGCCCTTGCCCCCATCGACGATCACCAGATCCGGCAATCGCACAAAAGGAGGCCGGGGTTTGGCAACCAACTCGGGTGTCTCGATGGACTCGCCTGATTTCTCCAACTCCTCTTCCAGACGTCGCATCGCCTCCAGCACATCTTCCTGGGACTCGGCCGCTTCGGCACCGATCCGATCCCGCGCCTCCAGCAAGATACGGGAGTAGCGCCTCCGAATCACCTCCGCCATGCTGGCGAAATCATCCTGTCCCTTGACGGTGCGGATGCGATACCGCCGGTAGTTGGCATTGTCCGGCAGACCGTCGCGGAAGCGCACCATGGACGCTACGATGTGATTGGAGGAAATATTGGAAATGTCGAAGCACTCCATCACTTTCGGCGGTCGCTCGAGCCGGAGATACTCCTGCAGCTCAAGCAGATCCTCGCTGGTGTCGATGGCCGCGCCCGGCACCCCGCGGCGACGGAATTGGCGGGTTGGGAGCAGGGTTTTCCGCATGTTATCGATCATGTCACGGAGCTCAGCGGCCCGCTCGAAGTCGAGAGCGGCAGCCGCTTCCTGCATTTCCTCCTCCACCGACCGAAGCAAGTCCTTCGATTGCCCCTGAAGGAAGCTGCAGGCTTGCTCGACCTTGGCCAAGTAGTCCTCCCGTGTGATCCGGGCGATGCATGGGGCCGAGCAATTTTTGATGAGGTCGTCGTGACAATGCTGGTAGTCCCGTTCCCCCGGCTTGAGGGGCCGACAACCGCGCAGCCCGAACTTCCGTTGCAGCCAGGCGATCGTCTCACGGAGCGCACCCGAATGCGCGTAGGGGCCGAAGTAGCGGGCCCCGTCTTCCTTGCGCAGCCTGGTAAGTTGGAATTTCGGCCACGGCTCCTCAAGGTGGACCTTGACGAGCAGGAAGCGCTTGTCGTCGCGGAAAGCGATATTGTATTTCGGCCGATACTCTTTGATCAGCTTGCCCTCAAGCAGGAGAGCCTCGGTTTCATTGCGCACCTCGTGGTATTCGAAATCCCAGATGCTCTCGATCAGGGCCCGGGTCTTGTGCTCGGCCATCCTCTGGCGCGAGGGAGTGAAATAAGAAGCCAGTCGTTTCCGCAAGTCACGCGCTTTCCCCACATAAATGATGCCCCCGAGCCGATCCTTGTGAAGATAGACTCCAGGCTTGTGGGGAACCTCCCTCAGCTTCTTCTGGAGGTCCGCTTTGGCGTCGCTGGGCACGCCTAACTATACGTCCGTCGGAGAAATCCGCACGCGGAGATGGTGGTAGAAGCGGCACGCTCCCCGCACTCTCACGCTCCCAATCTCCACGTCGCGTGAACCAGGCACTTGTCTATCCGAATGTTTGTCAACGTCACCTTCGCATCCGAACGATCCAGCTTCAGGGTGAAGTCGGGTGGAACCTTTCCCACTGGAATACGAATGGAGGGACCATCAGCTTGAAATTCCGACACCGGTAGATCGGCGATCAACCGCAGCAGCGCGACCGGAATCCCGACAATTTCATACAATTGAGCGGACTCGAAATAACGGACCTGGATGATTTCATCGACCTGCCCACAGAAGCTGTCGAAAAGCGCCAATGTTTCCGCATGCCTCCGGGCTGCGGTGCGGCAATCCTGAATCCAGGCTGCCTCGGTAAGCTTGCTGACATGCAGAGCACCGCGCTTCATGGAAAGTGCTTTGCTGGATTTCAAACTGAGCGGGCGGCGATCAACCTTCAGGTCCCAGAAACGTTGACCTGGAGCTGCTTGTTCGACATGAAATCCGGCAGCTTCGGCAGAGGCGGTGAAAGCGCGCTCGAAGCTGTCCTGGAAAAGCGGATTTCCCAAAAACACGTGTTGCGCCAGCAACCGCGACTGGAATTCCTCCACAAACTCCGCCGACATCAGGGGCGATGCGGAGTCGATCATCGTAACAACCGTCGTCCGCAAGGCACCCAACAGTTCGGTGATCCGGCGAGTTTCAGAAGGTGAGCACGATCCTGAATCAAACATACTCCAAAAGTTCCGGTTGCCCGACGGGAATGAGCGAAGATGCCCGCAAGTGAGTCCCCGGCAGAAGCGTCCCCGCCAGGGAAGGTCTGCATCCAGTCAACATCCATTCACAGAGATGAGCCAATTGGTGGGAGATCAGAGGCGGCACCGCGTCGCCGATATGACGGTATTGGTTCGACAAGGAAGTTCCAACGAATTGAAAATCGTCCGGGAAGCCCTGCAGCCGGGCCATCTCCCGAACCGTGCAAAGCCGATCCTCGGTGGGATGAGCGTAACGTCCGTTCCCGATATGAGCACATTCGCGTTTGACCGTCGGTGCGGGAAGATCCCATCTCATCCGGCCATAGACGTCCGGGTGTGAGCCAAGCTTTTTCCGGGCGACCAGGCGCTTCATCGCCGGAGTCATCAGTTCGTCGGCCTGCGGGTGACCGACGAGCTCGAGCCACGACCCTCCGTCATGGGAGATGGCATGGAGGCGGGCCAAAACGGTGGGATCAGAAATCCCAGGAAATTGGTCCCGACCACTGGCCCTCCGGGCGATGGAACGGAAGGCGGCTCGCACCGTGGTTTCCGACTCCCGCACCGCGTATCCGCTCCAGAGATCGTCCAAAGTCCGCAGCGGACGATCACACTTCGCGGCGATCACGATGGCCCGCTCGCGGATCTGGGGCAGGCCGAAACGAGTCAGGTAGTAATTTTTTGCCGCAACCGCGTAACCTGATGCTTCCAACGTGGCTCTGAACTCGGCGAAATGTTCGCCGAAATTCCCCCGCAACAACTCCCGGGCATTTTCCATGACCACAATCTCAGCATTCAGTGCAAGCGCGAAATCCGCTGCCTTCTTCACCAAACTATTGCGATGATCATCGCGTAGATGGTTCTCCGGATTTGCACGACTGAAACCAGTGCATGGTGGACAGACGGATAAAACGGAAATTGTCTCATGCCCCGAAAGCCCCAACGCTCCGCGAAGCTCATCAGCAGCCACATTCCCGAGATCAATCCGCTTCGGAGCAAAACCCATGTTCTCGGCATAGGTGGTGTTGCACTGCAGGGTCCCGCTCCCCATACTCGGCTTGCCGATCTCAGCATCTGCCGCTGCGATCAGTTGAAAGGCGGGGTGACGGTGGAAGCCGTAACTCATACCTCCCGCACCGGAGAACAAATCAACTACAGTGAAGGGCTGGCGCATTGTTTGAACGGAACCGAAAAACTGTTCACTGGAACATTGAAGTTTTCTCGAATTCGTCAAACCATTTCTCTATCCGGACCAAAGATAGTCCCCAAAAGTCACCGACCAAATCACAGCGGAGGTGCCTCCACAAATCACAGCGGAGGTGCCTCGAGATACCCGTCGAGCTGGCGGATCCGCGAAGGATGGCGCATCTTCCGGAGGGCCTTGGCTTCGATTTGGCGGATGCGCTCCCGGGTAACCTGAAATTGTTTGCCCACTTCCTCAAGGGTGCGGCTGTAGCCGTCGATCAGACCGAAACGCTGCTCGAGCACTTCGCGCTCACGGGGGTTCAGGGTGTCGAGGACCGCGCGGATGCGGTCTTTCAGCATGGCCATGGAGGTCATGTCGCTCGGGTCGTCGGCCCCTTTGTCTTCGATGAAATCGCCGAGGCTCGCCTCGTCGCTGTCACCCACCGGGGCCTGAAGCGAGATGGGCTGCTGGGCCATTTTTAATACGGACCGGACCCGCTCGACGGGGAGATGCAATTCATCGGCCACCTCCTCGGGGCTGGGCTCGCGACCGAGCTCCTGAACAAGTTGCTTCTGCACCCGCATTAGCTTGTTGATCGTCTCGATCATGTGCACCGGGATCCGGATGGTGCGGGCCTGATCGGCGATGGAACGGGTGATCGCCTGACGGATCCACCAAGTCGCGTAGGTGGAGAACTTGTAGCCCCGCCGATACTCGAACTTCTCGACGGCTTTCATCAGCCCCATGTTGCCTTCCTGAATGAGGTCGAGAAAGGAGAGACCGCGGTTGGTATACTTCTTGGCGATGGAAATAACGAGTCGGAGGTTGGCCTCGACCATTTCATCCTTGGCTTTGCGGCCTTTGGCGACATGCTGCCGCAGCACCAAGGCGAGTTCTTCGAACTCCTCGACGGTGTGCCAGGCCTCGTTCTCAAACTCGCGGAAGGCGTCTGACGGGTCCGGAGCGTCAGGAAACTCGCGCAACAACACGGCGCGTTGACTGAAATCATCCACCAAGCAGACAAGCTCTTCGGTGACTTTCTGCTTGAAGTAAAATTTCTGGTAGGCTTTGGCCAGCACCGTGATCCCCTCCTCCCAGGTCGCGCTGACGCTGGCGCTGAAATTCACCCCCGACTTGCGTTTCCGGTAAATCTTGCGCAGCTCGTCGCGTTGCGCGGCGATCTGTTCAGTGAGCTTCTCCAGGCCTTTCAAATACCGGCTGCGGCTTTCGACTTTTTTGTCAATGACGAGCCGATCAAAGCGCTCGCCACCATCTTCGATCCGGGTGGCCAAATCGAGATAGGCATCGGGGATAAAACCGAAACGCGACAGGGCCTTTTTGATCTCCGCCTCGGCCCGCTCGATCCTCTTGGAAATCTCGACTTCCTGCTCGCGGGTCAGGAGGGGGACCTGGCCCATTTGCTTGAGATACATCCGGACAGGATCATCGAGGATGTCCAAGCGCCCTTCGCGATCGGGGCGGAGTTTCTTTGGCTCGATGGCCTCGTGCTCGGCTTCGGGATCTTCGTCCTCCTCACCAGTCACCACCGAGGAGAGATGATCCACCTCAGCGGAGTCAATGATGCGGAACTTCATCCCGCGAAGCCGCTCGATCAGCTCTTCGATCAATTCAATGTCCGTCTCGTAGTCCGGGAGGGCTTCGTTGATGTCGTCGAAGGTGAGATAGTCCTGCTCCTTGGCAAGCCGGATTAACTCCCTCAAAATGGGCTGAAACTCCTTCGAATCGAGTGAGGAACGGGTCCCGCCAGCCGACTCGTCGGAGGTGCTGCCCATGACTGAGGTCCGGGACGTTTCAGCGGAGGAATTCATCGAAGAAGACGGAAAAATGCTTGTCTTTCGAGTCGCGGTCCGGCTATTCTTCGCTTGAGATTCTTGATCACTGCCATCTTTGACGCTGAGTTGGTCGGCCATGTAGTGAGCTCAAAAGAAGGAGTCATCCCGGCTCCGCAACTTTTGGAGCTAACGACGTTCGTTTACTTGGTTTCTTAGGTCAAGGAGTTGTTTGCTAATGCGCTCCGCTTCCGCCGAAGGGAGCTGCCGATCTCCGAGACGGGCTTTGAGCGACGCGATCTCCCTCTGGCGGCTTTGTCGCTGCAAAGCGGCGAGACATTCCCGGCCCAACTCAGGAGTGAACTGGGGACCTGGCTCGGCAAGGATGCGGCTCAAGCAGGCTCGCTCGGCAGCGGGTCGCAGCGCCAAAAAAGCATTGAGGCTCGCTGGTGAGGCAGGGTTGAAGTCGGCTCGCCAGAGCTCCGTCAGCAACTCGGTCTCGGGCAGGCTGCGGAACCAGGCGGGGACAGGCTCCGCCACGATGGCCGCCCGGGTTGCGGCATCGGTCAGGAGGGCCTGACAAAGCAGCCGAATCGAACGGTTGGTGATCTCCACCGGTGGTCCGGTCGGTGCTTCTTCCTTCGCGGCGGAGTCCGCAGGGCGACGCCCGGTGGAGAGTCCGGCCCGCTCGCGCTCTTCGCGCCTCTGACGGCCCTTTTCAGCCTTGTCCTGAGTGGCGGCGGCATTGCGAACGTGCTTGCGGATGTCATCCTCGCCGACGCCGAGGCGCACGGTGATGCGGCTGACGAGGGAGTCCTGCAACATTTTGTCCTTCACCAGAGCGACTTCGGCGGCCAGATCGCGGGCGAACTGGAGCCGCTCTCGCAGACTGCCTTCCGTCAGGGTGCTGCCCCGTCGATCAATTTGGAAATCAAAAAACTCGGGGGCGCTTGCGAGGATTTGCTTCAACGCATCGGCTCCTTCGCGACGGATCAGCGAATCGGGATCTTCGCCGGATGGCAGCAAAGCGAGACGCACCAGCATTCCCGAAGGAGCCAGGACCCGGAAGGCTTTGGTTGCGGCATTGACCCCCGCCGTGTCGGAGTCGAAGCAAAGCACCGCTTCCTCGGTGTAGCGCTTGAGCAAGCGGGCATGATCCTCGGTGAAGGCCGTTCCCAACGGGGCCACGACATGCTCGATGCCCGCTTCGAACGACGCCACCATGTCGAGCTGTCCCTCGCAAATGACAACCCGGCTCTCCTTCATGATGGCACGTTTGCTGCGGTCGAGCCCGAAGAAGGTTTTGCTTTTATTGAAAAGCACCGTCTCGGGCGAATTGACGTATTTGCCGCCCTTCTGGTCGGGGGAGAGCACCCGGCCGCTGAAGGCGATCGGCTCGCCGAATTCATTGTTGACCGGGAACATGAGCCGATGGCGAAAAAAGGCATAGGCCCCGCGCCGGTGATTGTTCTCGTCGCTCCACTTGGCGAGACCTCCGGCGACGAGCAGCTCCTGACTGAAACCCTCACTCCTGGCGAATTCCATGAAATGGCGGCTCTCCTCCGGCGCGTAACCGAACTTCCAGCTCCGCGCCGTCTCCATGCCGATGGCCCGCGATTTGAGATAGTCCCGGGCCGGCTGGGCCCATGGCTTCTTAAAGAGCTGATGATGAAACCAATCCGCCGCCAAGCCCTGCAACTTGAGCACCTGCGATCGGCTCCGCCGTTTCTCCTCCGCCGCCGGGTCGAAAACTTCCTCCTCGATGATCACCCCCACCTTGTCCGCGAGTTTGCGGGCTGCTTCGGTGAAGGAAAGTCCCTCGTATTTCTGCACGAAGGAGATCGAGTCGCCGCTCTCCTGACAGCCAAAGCAATGGAAAATCTGCCGCTGTGGACTGACGTTGAAGCTGGGCGATTTCTCGTTGTGAAAGGGGCACAGTGCCGTGAAATTCACCCCCGCCCGTTTGAGCGGAAAATAGCTCCCGACCACATCGACGATGTCCGCCGCGTCGAGGATTTTTTCGATGGATTCCCGGGAGATCGAGGCCATGGGCGTCGGAACGAAACCAGACAGGGTCAGGTCACGGACCCAACCCTGTTGAGTGCGGGACCAGACAGGGTCAGGTCGGCTACCTAACCCTGTTCCATCCCCGCCCGCCAATCAAATTCCCGGCGGCTTTCAATATTCCCGATCTTTCTTGATCCCAGGCTCAGGAATCGGGTAAAAGCCGTTCGCATCGGGCATGAGCGGGGAATCGGACGTCATGGTGAGCTCCTTGACGTTTGGAGCCATGATGTGCTCGCTGTTGAGCATCTGATCGTAAGTGATGATCTGGCCGGTGTGGGCGGCCATCCGTCCCATCGAGGTGGTCACGCTCGCGGCGACCCCGCGTTCGACTTCGTTGTAGGGGGCGTCGTTGCGGATCGCTTCGAGGAGGTGCTCCCACTCGAGATCGTAGGGATTCGGCTCGGGGGTATCCTGCGGGAAAGCCCACTTCAGATTCTCTGGTTTGGCCCGCCAGGAACTGTTGATGTTCTGATCGGAATAAATCCGGGAACGGGCCGGGAGGTGACCGGAGGTCGAGATGACAGCCGAACCTTTGGTGCCGTGGGCGTAAGCTGCGAAATCCTGCTGGCAACCCGCCATGTTGCGCCCTTGGTAAAGGAAAGTCGCGCCGTCGGCGAAGGTGTATTCGACCGCGTAGGAATCGAAGTTCTGATCGATGTCGTCATCATCCCGGTAGTGACGTCCTCCGAGCGCCGCCGCCTTGACCGGCCAGGCATTCTTCATCCAGCAGCACTCGTCGATTCCGTGAATAAAAAAGTCGCTGAAGGAGCCTCCGCTCAGCCAAAGGAAGGAGTGGAATCGCTCGATCTGGTAGAGCAGCTCCGATTTTTCTCCAGGATTCTTCTTGGAGAAACAGGACCCGATCGGGCCCTGGGTGCGGTAGGAGCGCATGAAAGTGATGTCGCCGATCTCACCGTCTTCGATCCGCTGGTGCAGAGCCCCGCGCGAAGCGCAATGTCGGCACATCAGACCGACGCCGACCTTGAGGTTTTTCTCCTTGGCCTTCTCGTTGATCTCTAAGAGCTTGCGGGAGGCGAAGCCGTCGGCGGAGAGCGGCTTCTCCATGAAGACATTGATCCCTTTCTCGACCGCGTATTCGAACATGGGCCAACGGAAGGCCAGCGGAGTGGTGAAAATGGCGACGTCCCCGGGGCGGAGCGTGTCGATGGCGTTGCGGTAACCGTCGAAGCCAATGAACTTGCGCTCAGCACTAACGTCAATCTTGTCGGCAATCTCCGCCTGTTTCAGGAGAGTCTCATGGCTGGTAGAGAGTTTTTTTTCATCCACGTCTGCCATGGCGTGCAGTTTGATCGGACCGAGCGCGCCGGAAACGCTGAGGGCGTTTTTGACGGCTCCGGTGCCACGGCCGCCGCAGCCGATCAGGGCGAGTTTCACCTCATGATTGTCCTGCGCGTGGACGTGCGGGAGGGCGATACCGGCGAGGACGGAGGCTCCGGCGGCGGTTTTGAGAGCGGCACGACGGGTCGGAAGATAGGGCGGTTCTGAGGGTGTCATAGGCTTAAGGGTGGCAGGATGCGGCGGCGAGGTCAATCCCTTCTCTGCGTATCTTGCCGGTAGTGAAGCTGTGACTTTCGGTGAGCAACCGCTTCGTTTGTGCTACCTTGCCGGGATTTCCGCCCATGTCCCTCCCGACCATTTCCAACGATCCGCCCTTTGACGCCGCCGAGGAGGACGACTTCTTGCAACCCTCAGGTCCTGACGGCGAGGACAACGCGTCGGAGGACGACGATTCTGAGGACGAAGATTCTGGGGACGAAGATTCTGGGGACGACGATTCGCACGACACCGGCCCGATCCATCCTGTCTCGGTGGATCCCTCGACCACACTCAGCTCGGACCTCGCAGCGTTGGAGCGGGATTTGGCCCAACTCCGGCTGGAGGTCGAAATCAAACGCTGCGAACTGGAACGCACCAGGAAGGACCGCATTGAGTTGGAAGAGCGCATCGACGAACTTCTGCAACGCTGCATGGGACTCAACCGCAGTCAGATGGATTGGGAACTTCCCGCCCGCTTCGAGCCGATGATGATCCTCGCCGACCGAGAGCAGGAGATGCTCCGGGAGGTCCTCAATCAAGTGGATTATCTTGAAAAGGTCGTGACCCGCTCCCGGCGGTCGAAGCAAAACCGCCGCCTCGTCGCCGATCTGCTCAGCATGCAGCAAGCCTGCCAGCAAATCCTCCATCGCTATGGTGTCGAATATTTTGAGATCGCCGCGGATACAGTATTGGGTCCCGCTCATCGCGCCGAGGTCCAAATCGTGACCTCGAAACAGTGGGGGGCGAAAAAATCCAATCCCGTGCCCTTCAAGCCCGGCCTTGTCAAAAAAGTCATTCGCAAAGGTGCCTGGGCGGGCTACGGCGAGCACCTCCGGGTCTTGCGCAAAGTGGAAGTGGTGCTTCGCAGGGAAAAATCATGAGTCTGCCGGGAATCATCTTTGGAGCCGTGTTGCTCACCCTGACGAGTTCTGGAAGTCGTTTGGCCGCCGCCGATTCCGATCCCGCCGCCTTGTGGGTGAGCGCCTACGCCTGGCTTCAGACAGGTGAAAAACTCGCCGCCGCCGAACAATGGCCGCTCGCTTCGGGAAGTTATATCGAAGCCCTTCAAAAATTCACCGCCTTGCACGAAACGCACCCGACTTACGAAGTCGAGTTGGTCGAGTATCGTCTCGCCGCCCTCCACGAGTCGCTCGCCGCCCTTGAAAGTCACCTGACCGAGAGCGACCACGATGTGATGATGAAGTATCTCGATTTCATCGAATCTTTTGAACAAGGTCAGAACGCCCGCTACGCCAACCAGCTGGACGACGCCTCCTCCACCCTGCATATCGCCCAAACCCTCCTCGACGAACTCACCGCAGAGAAGCCCGCATCGTTCCGGGCCGCGATGGACTCCCAGGTGCAGATGCTTGAGAGCAGTATCACCTGGGTTGAATCGCAGATTTCCTACTCGAGGCGCAAGCAGGTCGTCATCGCGAGCAGCGATGTCGATCTCGGGACGACCCGCTTCGTGACCGCCGCCGACCTGCCCGCTGACGGAGGTAGCACCCTCCTCGCCTCGGCGCTTTTCCCGACCTTTACGATGGGGGCCATTTCCAAACCGGCTCCCCCTCCCCCTCCCCCTCCGCCTCCGGCGGAACCGACTCCTCTGGCGGAACCGACTCCTCCGCAAGCTCCGGTCTCGCCGGCGATCATTCCGAAAGTGGCCTCGCCACCTCCTGCGCTCGATCCCCCCGCACCCGCAGCCACCCAGGGAGTGCTGATCCGCGGCTTCCGGATGAGCAGCACGACGGAGGCCATCAAAGCCGATCTCACCCCCACCTTGGATCCCGAATTCACGGAGCCGGGCTCAACGGCTCAGTAATCGCGAAGATCCCGCCGAACCAATTCGTCTCGCGGATCGGCTCGGTTTCACCCTCGATAAAAATGTAGGAGATGTCGCCGTCGAGATAGAGCGCATCGGGACAGCCCAAGGCATCACGAAACAGCGTCGCGAAGCTGTGGAGATTGGCCAGGCCAAGTTCGCGATCAAGAATGGAGCACGCGAAGATGACCTCGCCCGCCGCCGTCACCCCCACGCCATTGCGAAACCGTTTGCTGGTTGACTCTGCGTTGAGCGCCGGATGAACCTGCCCTGTCGCGACCAAAAGCGGTCCCGATTGCGTGGCGAGTCGGGGCTTTTCACCGAGAGTCGCATAGCGGGCCGATTCAACGACCGCCGCCGTCCCATCCCCACGAAGAAAAAAGACTCCGTTCGGCTTGAGGAAAAAATTCGGGGTCACTTGAGCTTCGTCCGTCTTCACGAAGGTTTCCAAGTTCAGCGGCACGATGGTTTTCCCTTCGGAAATGTGCAGACCGCTCGGAAGAAATCCCGGTTCAAAAATCCCCGCATTGAGCGCGAAGGTGAGCCGACGCCCACTCGCCGCCACCCGCTCGGCCAGATCGGGGAATCGATGCGGCTCGCCAGCTTTTGCGGAAAGATAGAGTTCCAGCTTCTGCCCCTGTCCTTTGAGCCGATACACCCAATAACTCGTGCCCAGATGATTGATCGTCTCGGCGATGGCCGGAGCGGCCCCTAGCAAGATTCCAGCAAAGAACACCGTGGCGAAGCGAATCCCGATCATGCTTGCACGATACCACTCGATCTGATTTACCGCTCCGCAAATCTCACGTCCTCATCCGCCCATCCACCGTCAGTCGGTCAATTCGCGCACCGCCGCGATGTAATCGGCGAGGCTCTCCTCCTCCTCCATAGCATAAGCCTTTTCCAAATGTTCCAACGCCGCCTCGTATTCCCCCGCAAGCACCAGCAAACGGCCATGGGCTTTCTCCGCAGCCGCCGCATGGTCCGGCAATCGGGCCGCCTGTTCGAGCAGCATCTCAGCCTCCTCCCGGCGATCCGTTTCGCCATAAAATCGGGCCAACAAAATCAGTGCCAATCCATCGAGCGGATCCCGACTCAGCCACTTCGCCACCAAGTCCGCGCCGACCTCGGGATCGCCATGTTCCAATTCGATCAAGGCCCGCGCGCGGGTCAGACGAGACAGTAATCGCAGGTCCGTTTTCGGATCGGTCAGGGCCGGAGTCAGGTCCGGTGAAGCCACGATGCTCTCGGCCAATTGCTTGGCCTGGCCCCAGGCAGATTCCGCAAGCAACTGCTCCACTCCGACGATCATGCCTTCGAGGGTTGGTCCCGGGCTCATTGCCAGTGCGGTCTCATAACGCGCCAGCGCCAGATCGGGCAAGCCCTCCCGCACGAGCAAATGCCCCAGAGAAAGCAGTGCCGCTGATCCCAAAGCCTCACTGCGATGGGCCAACTCCAGGTTTGCAATCGCTGCGAGGTCTTTCTCCTGATCCACCCAGGCATCGGCCTGCGCCAGCCACGGCGTGATCTCTGCCGGAGCTTCGTCGATGAGTGCCTGATAGACAGAAGCCGCCTCGCTGGCGCGACCGAGTTGCTGCAAAGCCTGCGCCTCGCCCAAGCGCCAGGAGCGCTCGGCCGGTTGGGTCAGCATCGCCTGCCGATAGGCGTCGAGAGCCGCTTGATGGTGATCTTTACTGGCGTGACAATACCCTAACAAACCCATCGTCAGCCCCTCCCGCGATCCCAGTTCCACCGCCCGCACGAGATGCTCCTCCGCCGCATCAAGCTTTTGCTCCTGCACGAGCAGAATGGCCAGATTGCGGTGCGCATCGCGAAAATTGGGAAATGCGGCGAGGGCCTTCTCAAACAGGCTCTTTGCCTCCTCTTTCAAATCGGCTTCATAACTGAGCGTCGCCAGGTTAAACAGCATCGCCGGACTGCCCCCGAGCAACGAAGAGTCTTTCAAGGCCTTGATCGCCCCCTCCCGATCATTTTTCGCCATCGCTTCGGCTGAGGCCTCCAGATAAAATTCTTCATCGACGGTGATGACAGGCTCGATCCGCGAGTCGATCCCGTAACTCGCCGTCACGGTGCGCCGGAAGGCTTCGCTCTTCCAAAGTGGATCGATCGGAAGCGGCTCGGCGCAGACGAGCGGAGCGAGGACAAATCCCAGCACACTGTGGAGACATACAAATCGGTTCATCACGGTCGCAGAATCAATGGCCATCGGAATACGGCATTCACTGCCCGCCCATCCTTGTTGGGTGGGGTGAAGCGGGCCCGCGATGCAAAGGAGCGAGCCACCTCGTCGAAGTCGGGATGCGAACTTTCCAGGATGCGGCGCACCGTGACCCGCCCCGCCGCACTGATCTGCACCTCCAGGGTGACCCGCCCTTCCTTCACTCCCTGCGCTTTTTGCGAAGCCGGATAGATGATGCTCGGTTGATTGATCAGTCGGGGCTGGGTATCCAGTTCACTCGACGAAAACATCATCTCCTGTCGCGGCGCATCCACCTGCGGCGCGAACTCGGCGGTCGCCAAACGCAACTCCACTTTCTCGGCGAGGCTCGCTTTCACCGGTGGAGCGATCGGATCCAGGGATAACTCCAGTTTCGGAAGTGCAGTCTCCGGCGGAGGCGGCGGTGGCGTCTCTGCACTCGGCGGCGGCGGCGGCGCGGGTAGGCTCACCGGCGCCATCGTCTGAATGCTGCGCACACTCAACGAAGGAGATGGAGTCGAAAAATCCAAGCGCGTCGCCACGAGAAAGAGGAGCAGCCCGACCGTCAAAACCAGCGCCAGCCCCGCCCGCCCGAGCAAGTGGAGCGATCCAGCTTCGATGTTGGGAAGTCCGCTATTCATTGACCGTAGATACAAAG